>Ga0315339_1000567_pt1 | contig 44061 bp, 47 predicted proteins | sample ASW17metaG_FD_204514 | JGI IMG/M metagenome (GOLD analysis project Ga0315339, IMG submission 204514) | Ammonia-oxidizing marine archaeal communities from Pacific Ocean, United States - ASW #17 | ecosystem: Environmental > Aquatic > Marine > Oceanic | place: USA: California | collected 2016-12-05 | reverse complement strand
GGATATACATCATCACCGCGAGGCGGATGACCTCAGGTGAGCTATTAAAATATCGGAAAGGGTTTTTCATCCAAAAAGGCTACGGAGCATCAATTGGCTGCTCAAGCCAATTTACTCTGACACTGCCCATCAGGGAACATTTCGCGTAGTTTAGATCGGCTAGTCGATGTCCAGTATTCCTGGAGAAATTTAGGTTTTTGGAACGGGCAGGTGCGTCTCGAGCCAAACTTCGAGAACTGCGATAATTCCAGCCATGGCATCCCACCCTGATGTGTGACCGATCCCATCGATGTCGTTTACGGCATCCTGAATTTCTTCGCCAAGTCCCGCCATGATCGCGTTCAACATGCGGTGGACGCCGCTGTTGGCTAGGCCTTCAAACGCTGCCTCCAGGTGAGCCGTGGCGATGGGATTGTCGATCTCCAATGCGCATCGTTTGGTCGGTATCCAAAGCCGGTGGCAGATCTCGGTTTCGCCCAACGCGCGCAAGGTGATCATCATACCGCCGATGAAGTCGCCGCCAGAAGGCGTTAATCCGGGACCTGTTCCGGTCAAGGGGTATACCCACCTCAATCCTTTGGTGATTTTTGAATTCGGTGAGTGGAACGAATTCGTCAACCATTCGCAGAGGCCTGCAATGGGAACTTTCGCCACTGTTGCGACGATTTGGTTTTCGCGTGGCGCTGTGCCCTCATTAATATAAAGCCCTAGTCCTTCGTCAGGAATCCGAACTTCTGCGGCTCGGCGGAATTCGGAAATTCCATGGGCTATCCGTTCTCTATTCCAATCAGCCGGCAATGGTTCGGGCGACCATCGGGCCGTATTCGTCAGCCGAAAGTGGAACCGCCGTCCTACCCTGATGGTATGATCCGAAACGCCAACCTTGGCGTTGATGCACAAACCACTCGCCCTCCAGTCTGTCGCCCCTGGTGCGCTTGTTGTCAGGTTGAGCGGCGCGGCATCAAGCGCTTCGGTTCCGATACAGGCATAGTGTCCGTCAATTTCCACATAGAAACTGCTATCGAAGACGGCGACGACGCGGCCATCTCCCTGACCTTGAAACAGCGGCCAGACGGTGGCGCCGCACCGTTGCACGGTAAACTCGAAGGGAGCCGACTGATTATTCATCATCGGCCACGATGTGGGTGCCGGTCTCGCCTTTGAGTGCGGGCATGAAGTCGTCCAGGTGGGCGATGATGACCCGTTCGCCGCCGCCCTCGAGGAACCGGATTGCCGCATCAATTTTCGGCCCCATGCTGCCGGGCGGGAAATGTCCCTCGGCCTGCAATGCGCGAAGTTCGCGCATGGTCACGTAATCGAGTTCACGTTGATCGGGCGTGTCAAAATTGATGGCGACTTTCGGCACCGCCGTCAGAATGATCAGAAGTTCGATGCCGAGGATGTTGGCCATATGCGCCGATGTGAGGTCCTTGTCGATTACAGCCGGCACGCCTTTCCGCACACCTTTCGGTCCCCGAATCACCGGGATGCCGCCGCCGCCGCCGGCAATGACCACGGTGCCGCGCCGTGCCAGCACCTGGACCAGGGAAATATCGCAGATGTGCTTCGGCTTTGGCGAAGGGACGACGTGACGCCAACCGCGGCCGGAATCTTCCTTCATCTGCCAACCGAGTTCCGCCTCGATGCGCGCAGCCTCGTCCGCATCATAAAAGGCGCCGATGGGTTTGCTTGGATCCCCAAACGCCGGGTCAGCTTCGTCGACTTCAACTTGCGTTAGCAGGCAGGCGACGTGGCGCGGGTTGTCGGCTTCCCGGAGCGCGTTCTCCATAGCTTGAACGAGAAGGTAGGCGATGCCTCCCTGTGAATGAGCAACGCAAATATCCAAGGGCATCGGTGCAATAGTGTCGCGGGTCAGCGCCTGACGCATGAGAATCTTTCCAACCACTGGACCATTGCCATGCGTAACCACCAATTGGTTGTCGAGCATGGCCAAGGGCAGCAGGGCTTCCGCCGTGCTGATTGCGATGGCTTTTTGCTCGCGCGAGGTGCCCTCGATATCTTCCGGGTGCGTGGCGTTGCCTCCGATGGCGACGAGAATCCTGTCCGGTATGTTGAAAGATGTCACCACGGATCACCTCTCAGCCCCGGGAATTGATAGCGGTGAGAGCCCAAGCCGCGGCATCGGCGTTCGTGGGCGCTACATGGATGCCGGCTTTTTCCATCTTGGCGATTTGTGCGGAACGCACTTGCGGGTCTTTCTCCGTGCCGGTGACGGAAACAATCACCGCCGGCCCATTGGCGTTACCATGCTCTTCGATCACCCCGACAAGATGACCTGCCGGGTCGACGTGAGCTCCGTAGCCGATCACCACATCCACCAGGACGACGGCGATATCACTATTAGCGAGAGCGGCCATGAGCACAGGTTCACGGACGCTCGGATCAATCATGGGATGCGGCTTGCCCTGAGTGTAGTCGTCATCGCCAAGATCCAGCAAAGCGTGCCCGCCATTTGCTTCGCTGGTGGATGGGACGCCAGGGATGGGCGCGTTGGACATGACCGCCTCTCCAGCGGCGCGAAAGATAACCTGGGCCTCGGCGCACAAAGTGCCACCGGAGAACAGGCCTTTGACCCCGGTCCGGCCATCAGGGACCAAGACCATCGGACACGGTTCATCATCACGCTTGTTGCCCTCAACACTCAACGCCGACGCGGCGGCATCCTTCAAGGTGAACACTTGCGTCGCGTTTTCGGGCATGGGCAACTCTCCAGCACCGATGAAGCAAACCGTCGCGGATTTTTCGGCTACGGCAATGCGGTCCAGAACCCGCGACGCCACATCTGCCGGCGGTGGCTTGGAGATGAGAACGATATGCTTGGTGGCCGGGTCGGCATCAAGAGCATCGATCGCCATCAGAGTTGAGATGCCGCCGACCTCCGATTTCAAATCGCGCCCGCCGACGCCAATAGCGTGCGATATACCGCCGCCTTGCTGGGCAATGAGACAGCTCACTTCCTGTGTCCCCGTGCCGGAGGCCCCGACAATACCTATGCCGCCACGCGGTACGGCGTTGGCGAAAGCGAGCGGCGTGCCGCTGATGATGGCCGTACCGCAATCCGGTCCCATGACGAGGCGGCCAAGGTCGCGGGCCTCGCGTTTCAGTTCGACCTCTTCGGCTAAATCGATGTTGTCACTGAAGATCATGGCATGGAGACCGCGACGAACAGCCTTGCGGGCCTCTGCGATGGCGAAGGCTCCGGGTACCGAGATTAATGCCAGATTTGCGTCCGGCATGGATTTTACGGCAGCACGGAGGGTGCGGGGCCGCCAAGCTTCTCCATCGCCGCTTTCCGCTCTTGGCTGATCAAGCTGTGTCAAGGCTTCGACAAGGGCGGCCTCGGCGGCTTCCGGCGTATCAGCGCGAATGCCGATGATCAGATCGCCACCGCCCGCGGCTTCACCGGCACCGCTCAGTAGCGACGCATCGGCCATGATCTGACGGTTCGCCGGGGTTCCCATCATCAGGGCGGCCTCTTGAATTTTGTCCAGGCCGGCGATGACTTGTGAGAGGCGCATAAGGGCGACGGAGTCGAGGTAGAAGCCTTTACGCACTTCGTTGATGATTGTTTCGCTCATGACACGCCGACGCTTTCAGCCAATGCCGTCAAGGCCTGTTCGAAGCACGCCATTGGCGCACGGACGACCCCGGCCCCGACCTGACCAACCCCGGGTTCTTTGTGAGCAATTCCGGTGTTGATGGTCGGCGCGATGCCCGTTTCGACGACCAAGCGGATATCGATCCCCGTCGGCACGCCTAGGTAGTCGAGCGCCGGAATGGTCCATTCGGGGTTTTCGCCGGCGGTGATCTCGCCCATGGTCCGGGTGTAATTGGCGGCGTCCGACGCAGCGCCGGCACCAACGAAACCGGCGACCGCCGGGGCAGCGCCCATGGCGAAACCGCCGAGGCCAACTGTTTCGACAATCGTCGAATCACCCATATCCGGGTTCGCATCGGCCTCGGTGAAGCCGGGAAAGTAAAGACCTTCGGGCATTTCCACGGGTGCCGTGAACCAGGTATCGCCGGTGCCGCTGACTCGGATGCCGAAATCGGTGCCGTTGCGGCTCATGGCAGTGACGATGGATGAGCCGCCGATATCACGGACCGGATCCATGATCGCCTTGCCCATGGCCATGGCGATGTTGAGAAAGAACTGGTCATTGCCGCCCATGAAAGCCAACGCTTCGGAGAGTGATGTTGTGTCTTCGGCTGTTGCAGCCAGCGCCGGCGATAAGGCGCGGAGGGTCAATCCCGAGCAGGCGACGTTGCGCTGATGCATTTCGTCACCCATTGTGAGGCCGCGCGCAATTAGGCTTTTCAACGGCACGCCTTCGCCGGAACGGAGCGCCTTTCCCATGGCCGGCCCGAGCACGTCGCGCAGCCATGCCAGCCGCGCCAATACTTCGGCGTCGTTGCCGCCAAACCGCATAACCTTGCCGAGGCCTTCGTTGATGGCGCAGTAGGCTCGATTAACGGACGCCCGGTTCTCAACCACCATCAACGGTTGGCTGATGGTGGTCATGCCGGTCATCGGACCGACGGCATCGAAATGATGATTGGGATGGAACTCGAACTCTCCCAATTGTGCCATTTCGCCAGCCGTATCCAAATCGGGCGCCCAACCCTCGAAGACGGCAATGCCAGTCACCGCGCCCCGCATGGGACCGCACATGCGCTCCCATTCAATCGGTGGCCCGGCATGCAGGATCATGCGTTCCTTGAGATTTGGGATCGCTTCCGCCGCCGGGATAACGTCAACCAGTACGGGGTCGGCGGAGAGCATGCGTGTGACGGCTTCCTCGTTCGCCGCTTCGATCATCCCCGTGTTGCCCATATCTACCAGCTTTGACAATAGAGCTGCTAATTCGGAATTGCCGGCACCCGGCGGAGACCAGTTCACCTGAATGACATCGGCACCTTGAATTGCCAAGTCGTCGGCAAATCCCTCGAGTCCGATATTGATCACGCTCGGGGCGTCCGTGAGGAGGCGGTCGATCTTTTGCTCGTTCATTTCGTACCTGATATTCACATTTCACTTCGGTTTCGCATTTTGCGCGTGGTCTTCGAGTAGCGCGCGCGTCATGTCGCGGGCGACGGGTCGTTGGAGCGCCATTCGGTAGGCCTTCTCTACACCTTCGAAAACGGGCTGGGCCGAATCTTCCGAGCCCATGATCTGATCCTTGAGTTCCGCGTGCACCGCCTGCAGTTCGGCAATGATGGCGTCCTCGTCAATCAGCGTCAGCTTGCCGCCCTGAAGTACGATCTGGCCGTCGACGACGACAGTGTCGATCCCGCCAACGGTCTCGCCGTGGACCAACTGTCTGACCGGCACGTTGAGCGGCAATAGACCCGAACTGTCCAAACGGTAGAGGACGAAGTCGGCTTTGTGTTTGGGCTCCAGCCGTCCCAAGTCCTTCTCGCGGCCAAAAGCGACGGCCCCGCCAACCGTGGCGGCTTCCCAGATGTCGGCTGAAGTCGGCCATTTATCGTAGTCCGCATCGCGAATGCGCGGTAGGCAGGCGCCGAACTTGATCGTGGTATTCATCGAGCAGTTAAAGGGGATGCCGCATCCGTCGGATCCCATGCTGACGTTGATGCCCGCTTCCTGAAGGGCGCGTAAGTCGAGAACGCCGGCCCCTAAAACCGTATTGCTGAACGGATTGTACTGAACTGTCGCACCGGTACGGGAGATGACTTCCCGATCCCCGGGCGTTAGCCAGACGGCGTGGATCAATGATGTTTTCGGGGCTAGAAACCCGATGTCGTCCAAATGCTGGATCATGCTACGGCCATAAAATTCATCTGCGGTGATGGCCATTAGCCGGGTTTCCAGGACATGGATGATCGTTGGCAGATCGAGTTCCTCGGCCAGCTCCCGGCATTCCTTCAAGAAAGCGTCTGTACAGCGGTGGGGCGCCGACGGCGCAACCAAGACACCGACCCGGCGAGACGCTGGATGATGCGTGTTTGCGAGATCTCGCACCAATCCAAGAAGATCCTCTCCCGCGGGACGCGGCAACGCTCTCAGTTGTTCCAATAAGTCAGGGGAGAAACATTCCTCGACGAACGGCCAGCTGTCGACAATCGGCCGATTGATCATGGAAAAACCCAGATAAGCCCGAACGCCCGAATCCTCATAGGCCTGCAGCGCCGCATCCGCATGACCGCGATTGAGGCTCGGCCCGAGGCTCATGTCGTCAACGATGGTCGTGGCGCCCGTGCGCAGAGACTCGATCGCGCCGGCCATAGTCCGGAGATAAACTTGACGATCCGTGAGCTGCAGAGGCTTGGCGGGCCTGAGATAGGGCATCATCAGTTCCATGGGGAGGTTTTCCACTCGACCTTTGATGTAATGATCCCACGAATGGAAATGTCCGTTGATCATGCCGGCGGCAGCAAGCGTGCCCGTGGCGTCGACAATCTCGTCAGCGCTGTCGATGGTGCCCGACGGTTCAATGGCCGAGATACGCTCGCCGTCGACCAAGATGTCCTGGGGGGAGAAATCGAATGGGCTGCGCGCATCGCGCATGACAAGACAGCCGCGGTAAAGGGTGGTTGTCATTTTCCCCCCTTTGATGTTAGGTCGCGCCCCGAGGGAGTCCGGGTGCCGGTGCAGCCGTAGGGATAAGTTAAAGAGTTACCGGTCAAATCTTTCAAGAATTTCACTTCAGCGGGCTGTCCCTGACCGACAAGAGTTTCATTGACAGAAAAATTTCGATCGATCATGGGTCAGGTCTCAAATTCTAAGTTTTCGATGACGTCGAGCAAAACCCGTGCGCCAGCCGATGCGTCCGCCGCAGTAATCATTTCATCTGGGTGATGGCTGATACCGCCGGTACAGCGGACAAAAATCATGCCGACGTCAGTGATGGAGGCCATTGCCGCGGCGTCGTGGCCGGCACCGCTGGTGAGTTCGAGGGCGCGCCCTTCTTCACGTCCTACGGCGGCGGCGATCTGGCGGCAAATATGTGGTGCGCAATGAACGCTGGAAGCCGTATGAACGACCTCCGTATTGAGTTCGACGTCGCGGCGCGCCGCGATTTCACGCCAATGATTTTGAATTTCCTCAGCCACTTCGATGCGATCGCGGTCGTCAGCCGCGCGAAGGTCGACGGTGAATGTCACTTGGCCGGGAATGACGTTCGTGGCGCCCGGCGAAACGTCAAAACGGCCAACGGTGCCAACCACACCAGGGCGTTTGGCAGCGAATTTTTCAACGACGAGGCTGCATTCGGCTGCCGCGAGTAAAGCATCGCGCCGTAGCGCCATGGGCACTGTCCCTGCATGGCCCGCCAAACCTGTCACCGTGACGACGAACCGCTCGGCGCCGGCAATTGCGGACACCGCGCCGACTGCCAGTCCTTGTTCTTCGAGGATTGGGCCTTGCTCAATGTGGAGTTCGATGTAGGCGAGGAGCTCGTCAGGTTCAAACGCGGCCTCGCCGATGCGGTTGGGATCAAGGCCGAATGCGGTCATTGCGGTCGCCATGGTAATGCCGTTCTCGTCAGTGCGGCCCAACAACGTTGCATCGAATGTACCGGCGACAGCTCGACTGCCCAGGAAGGTCGACTGAAACCTTGCTCCTTCTTCGTCTCCAAAACCGATCACTTCGATGGCGAACGGCAAATGAATTCCACGGGCGCGCAACGACGCAACGCAGGAAATGCCGGTGAAGACGCCAAGAATGCCATCGTATTTGCCGGCCATGACGACGGTGTCGAGATGTGAGCCGATCATCAGCGTTGGCGCATCAGCGCTATTTCCCGGATATCGGCCGATGACGTTGCCAGCGGCGTCTTCGCGTACGGTCATGCCGCTCTCATTCATCCAGTCGGCGACAAGGTCGTTGGCCCGACGGTGTTCCGGCGTCAAGTAGCGGCGTGTAAGACCATCCGCCGATTCACTTATCGACGCCAGGGCTTCAACGCGATCGATGATCTCGTTTCCCAATGGCGTCGCTTTCAGGGTGCTATCCGAAGTCATATAGTTCCTGGTGGAGGCCCTCGATTTGGGTGAGGCGTTCGCGGCCAGCATGATCCATGCGCTCAATTAATGCGACGCTCAGAAAATGAAGCAACGAGATCGCGGATACATAGCTGTCAAAGGGGTTGTTAGAATGCAACTCGCAGCGCAACGTCCAAGTCGCGTATGGACTAGAGTGGGCCGTTGGATCGGTAACGAACACCACACGGGTGCCGACGCGTGCGGCAATCTTCATAGCCAGTTCGGTTTCGGGCACGCGACGACGAAAACCTATAACCAGCAACATGTCCTCGGGGGCCAATTCGGCTAAATACTCAGCCATGGTTTCACCGGCGGCCGGGAGCAGATTCACGTCGCCGCGAAGCTGGATAAATTGCCAGCGCGCATAGCCGGCGAGAAAATGGCTGTTGCGGTATCCGAGAAGCCAAATTCTTGGCGCCGTGGCCAACCCGTCGACAACGCTCGCAATCGTCTCTTCGGCGATTCCGTCAAGTGTGTGGGTAAGGTTCGAGAAATCTTGATCTATATGGTTCTGGATGCGCTCAGCAAATGCCTCATCTTGCCCACTTTTGCTGAGTAAATATACCGGTGACCCCCATGTTTTGGCGTCCCGCGCGGCGATCCGGGCTTCTTCGAAGCTTTCATACCCAATGCGCCGGGTCAGGCGGGTGACGGCGGCTTTCGATGCGCTGGCGAGGTTCGCCAGTTCAGTCGCTGAATAAGCGGCGACCTCGCCAGGGAAATCAAGAATTAGATCAGCAAGCTTGCGCTCACTTTCAGGCAATTCGCCATAATGCTGTTGTATGCGGGCCTGTAATGACGGTTCGTCACTCGCAAGTGGCCGGCTGCTGGTCGGCAAACTTTCCTTGTCCATCGGAAATTCCATGCCTCCCTATGTCGTTAATTGAGGCACGCTACATTTAAGGGATGTGAAATTCAAGTTTTAAGTAAGTTGACTAATTGACACTCGAGTTTCAAAATGTTGAGGTCGGGTAATCTGTCGAAAACATCGATGGGCATCGGCGACGCATGGGAAGTTTCGGCGATGACGACAATAATGGGATCAAACAAAGATTAGGGAGACTGACGATGATGAATTTCGATCTCCGCGGTATCGGCAAACTTAGCCTTGCGTCCGCGCTTGTTGTAGGGGGCCTGTTCGGCACCTCTCAGGTTGGCGCTGCCGAGATAAATTTGCGCGCCTCGGGCCTCGTTTCGACGCATAAATACCATGTCGCACTGGAACGGAACTTTTACAAATCTCTTGCCGAGAAAACCGGCCACAAATTTAACGTTAATTACAACCCGCTCGACGTTGTAGGCGTGTCTATGAAGGACACACTTCGCTTGGCGCGCAAAGGTACGTTCGACATTGTTCAGTCGACAGTCGGCGAGGCGGCGCGGGACGACCCCTTCCTCGAAGGCCTCGACCTCATTGGCGTGTCGCCGTCACTTGATGAGTTGAAGAAGGCCATCAATGCCTATCGCGATGTGTTCTCCAAACGCGTCGAGAAGAAATTTAACACCAAGGTGATGACGCTGTGGCCTTATGGTCCGCAGGTATTCTATTGCAAGCCCAAGATCACCGGGCTGAAGGACTTCAAAGGCTTGAAAATTCGCACCTACACACCTTCCATGTCAGCTCTCGTCCAAGCGGTTGGCGGCACGCCGGTTGCGTTGTCGTTTAAGGAAGTCTATCCCGGATTGCAAAGAGGTGTCGCCGATTGTGCCATCACCTCACCGACTTCGGGGAACACCGGGAACTGGCCTGAAGTTACGACGCATTATTTCCCACTGGGAATCAGCTGGTCCGTGAATGCTCACTTCATGAACTTGGATACTTGGAACAAGCTGAGCGCCGGTCAACAGAAGAAACTCGAGGCGGCATACAGAGATGTTGAAGAACAATTTTGGGACTTGGCCCGGAACAACACGGGTGATGCGGACAGTTGCAACTCTGGTGGACCGTGTAAGAACTTCAAAAAATTCAGCATGACCCTCGTCAAACCCTCCGCTGAAGACAAGGCGATCCTGGCGAAGGCAAGTTCATCGGCCGTTTTGCCGACTTGGGCAAAAAGCTGCAAAAACGTGGAACCCAACTGCGTCCAGATGTGGAACGACACAGTCGGCAAAGCGCGCGGCTTCGAGATCAAATAGCCAAGTGTCGATTTGGCTTTTCGCCGGGTCGGGTTAAATTACTCGACCCGGCGTTTTTCCGTCTTCGGCAAGTCGATGGGTTGCGAACCGCCACGGGTCGCATGGAGGGATCATGGAATTCATTCGCAAGTTCAACGTCTCTTTTGCAATACTCGGCGGCTATATACTGCTGTTCCTGTCGTTTTTGATCGTCTTTGAGATTATTGCACGCAAACTCTTTTCTTATTCCCTTCAGGGTGTCGATGAAATTGGCGGCTACGTGGTCGCCGTTACAGGAACGTTTGGATTCGCATACGCGCTGATTGAGCGCACGCATACAAGGATCGACATCATTCTCGATCACGTGCCGAAGCCAACTCGAAACCTCCTAAATTTACTCGCCTATGTTCTCGTCGCCGGCGCAGCGCTTTTCATGCTGTACTACGGCTACGTCGCCTTGGGCGAGAGCATCTTGTTCAATAGCCGATCGTCAACGCCGCTGCAGACCATCATGTGGATACCCCAGGGCATGTGGGTTGCGGGCCTTTGCGTATTTTCGATTACTTCTGTTGCCTTATTGGTTCATCTTGTCATTTTGCAAATCCGGAATCCGGAAAGGGGCTTCCATCTTTATGGCCCAAACACGGTACAGCAAGAGGTCGATCGCGAAGTCGCCCAGGCTGAGGCCCGCAGAGCGAACGCCGAAACCCCGGGCGAGACCGGTGACGGAGAAGCCTCATGATTGACGTCGGTCAAGCTGTAATCGGTTTCTTCATGATGCTGGGATTGATGGCGTTGGGGCTCCATGTGGCCGTTGCCATGTTGATCACGAGTATCATCGGAGTCCTCGCGTTCATGGGAACGACCCCTTTGGAAAGCTACGGCAATCAGATGTGGTCGATCATGAACGACTTTCTTCTAACCTCGATTCCGTTGTTCGTGCTTTTGGGCGAAATCCTTCTCAGGAGCGGTGTCACCGACCGCATGTACAAGACTCTATCGTTATGGCTGGCCCCATTGCCCGGCGGACTTCTTCATACAAATATTGGTGCCAGCTCGATATTTGCGGCCGTCTCCGGCTCTTCCGTCGCGACTGCGGCAACCATTTCCACCGTCGCCCTGCCTGAATTTCGCAAACGCCGTTACAATGAGAAATTAGTGTTGGGCAGTATTGCCTCCGGGGCAACCCTCGGCATCCTGATTCCGCCAAGTGTCAATTTGATCATCTTCGGCGCATTGACTAACACCTCCATCGGCCAGCTATTTGTTGGTGGGATCATTCCGGGGGTTTGTCTGACGCTGTTGTTCATGTTGTCCATTATCCTCATCGCCAAGATGTTTCCCGGCACTGCCGAGACTGTCATCGAAGACACCTCCATGGCCGAGAAAGTGGGAAGTCTGGTGCACCTCATCCCGCCGGCTGTGATCTTTTTTGTGACCATGGGGGCTATCTATTTCGGCTGGGCGACGCCCACCGAGGCGGCCGGCGCCGGTGTCATGCTGTCCCTGGGCATCGCCGCCATCTATCGCGGCCTGTCGTGGCAAATGCTCCACGAGGCATTATTGTCGACAATGCGGACCAGCGCGCTCTGCCTATTCATCATCACCGCGGCCTTCTATCTAAACTTTGTCCTCGGCGTCATGGGAGTACCTCAGGCCATGACCGACTATGTGGCCAGCCTCGGTCTCTCGCAACTAGGGCTGATTCTGGTTTTGGTGATCTTCTATCTCGTGCTCGGTTGTTTCATCGAGACATTGTCGATGATGGTCGGCACCGTTCCGATCGTTTTTCCCATTATCCTTTACGCCAACATCGATCCCGTTTGGTTCGGTATCTTTCTTGTGCTGATGATGGAGTTGGCGTTGATCACACCGCCAGTCGGCATGAACCTGTATGTCGTGCAGGGGATCCGGGGGCGCGGCGCGGTATCGGACTTGTTCATTGGTGTCCTGCCGTTCGTTGCTGTAATCGGCATTTTCGTCGGTGTGATCATAGCTTTCCCCACACTCGTCACTTGGCTTCCGAGTCTGATGTTCTGATGAATTTACTGATTATTAATCCGAACATAAGTGCAGCGACCAATGCACGCATACGCGCTATTGCCGAACCCTTGGTTTCGGTGGATGACGTGCTGGAAGTGGTGTCGGCCGACACGGGTGTTGAACTCATCGAGACCGTGGACCAGTCTGCTTCGACAGTTCCAGCGGTGCTTGCGATGGTGACTGCGCGTCACAGTGAAGTCGATGCGATTGTCATCGCGGCATTCAGCGATCCTGGACTGCAAGAGGCGCAACGCATTGCGTCCTGTCCAGTAATCGGAATTTCCGAAGCCGCGATGAAGACGGCAGCAAAGACGGCAGACCGCTTCACGATCATCACCCTCGGCAGCGAACTGGGACAAGCAATTAAGAAGAATGCCCACACCTATGGTGTGTCAGATCAGTTGGTTGATATTAATATTCTCCCATGGACCGTCGCCCAGGTTTCCGCCGATCCGAAATCCCACCAAAATGCTTTTGCGGAGGCCTGCCAACGCGCGGTAACAGAGGATGGGGTCGGCGCGGTGATTATCGGCGGCGGCCCGCTTTCGGGAATCGCCGATGCCATTGCCGATGATTTGCCTGTCCCGGTCCTCGACGGCGTCAGATGTGCAGTGGAAATGTCCCTGATGTCCTCTCAAAAGCAGGTGCCGGCATGACATCGACACCAGAGATCGCAAAAGCGCGGACCGTGTTTGACATGATGCGGGAACAGTCCTCAGACCCACCTGGTGTGACCCGAACGTCCTATGGTGATGGCGAGAATTTTGCGCACCGGACCATCGCGGAATGGGCGCAGGAGATATCCCTCGAAGTCACCCATGACTGCGCTGGAAACCAATATGTCACGCTACCTGGCCGGGACCGCGCGGCTCCCAAAGTGGTGATGGGGTCGCATATGGATTCGGTCCGCCACGGCGGTAATTTCGATGGCGCCGCGGGCGTGGTGTGCGGGATGGCGGCTTTGCACCGATTGCACAGAATGAACAGGCAACCCGAGCGCGACCTGACCGTCATGGCGATCCGGGCTGAAGAGATAGTCTGGTTTCCCTGTCATTATGCAGGGAGCCGAATGGCCTTCGGATTGCTTGAGAAGGAAGAATACGACGCGATCCGCCGTTCAGATTCCGGAAGGACCCTCGCTGAGCATATCGACGAACTTGGTTTCGATTCAGCTGCGCTCAAGTCAGGGAAATCCTACCTCGATCGGAATGACATCAATTGCTATATCGAAGTTCATATCGAGCAGGGGCCCGTTCTCCAAAATGCGAACCTTGAGCTTGGCGTCGTCACCGGAATTCGCGGCAACCTCCGGTATCGTTATTGTCATGTAGATGGTGCTTACAGTCATGCCGGCGGAATCCCAAGGGCATTTCGACAAGATGCCGTGTTCGGTTTTGTCGAGTTTGCGCAATTTGTCGAACGATACTGTTTGGATCTCGAAGAAAGCGGCGTGGACATCGTCTATACCATCGGAGAGGCCTATACGGATGCTGAAAGCCATGCCATCACCAAGGTGCCCGGACGGTTTGATTTCAAGATGGACATTCGCAGTATCGACAACGACGTCCTGCTGAGGCTCGACCAGGATTTGCGTGCCGAAGCGAAACGAATTTCCTCCGAACGGAACATCAGTATCGATCTGGCCGAGGTCAGCAATGCCAAACCGGCTGTCATGGACGAGAGCCTGCGCGCCGCATTCCACAAGCAGTTAAAAGAGCAATCCATAGAGACTATGGATATTGGTAGTGGCGGCGGACATGATTGTGCGGTGTTCGCCGGTCAAGGCGTGAATAGCGCGATGCTGTTCATCCGCAATGACGGTGGTAGCCACAATCCCGAGGAGGCCATGGAAATGGAGGACTTCGAGAAAGCGGCGGACGTGCTTTGTGGCCTTTTGGACGAACGGTTCTGCACCGGGGACAAATAGAATGAGAGATCTGCGCGGTTATGGAAATTCCCACCCAAAGGTCGAATGGCCGGGCGGCGCGAAGCTTGCGGTATCGATCGTGGTAAATTTCGAGGAAGGTGCCGAATTTGCCGTCGAGCAGGGCGACTGCCGCAACGAGCGGATGAGCGAAGTTGTGTCCGTCGTCTCCGATGACAAGCGGGATTTTGGGCAAGAACAGATATTTTCCTATGGTATGCGGGCGGGACTCTGGCGATTTCTCGATGCCTTCGACAGGCACGATTGCAAGACGACGTTTTTCATGTGTGGCCGGGCTGTTGAACGTGTTCCGGATCTGGCCGGTGAAGTCGTGCAACGGGGCCACGAACCGGCGTGTCATGCCTGGCGATGGCAAGCCCACGCCGACTACGAATCGATCGAAGAAGAACGCAAGGACTTGGAGAAATGCGCCGAGGTGATTTCCGATGCGACCGGGCAACGACCGGTCGGGTTTTTCTGCCGCGGCAGTGAAAGTCCTCATACGCGTGAGATCTTAAGTGATCTGGGGTTTGAGTACGCAAGTAACGGTTTCGACGACGATCTTCCCTACTATCATCACTTCGACAACGGGCGCGAGCCCTTGCTGGTGGTGCCCTACGCCCTGGACTGTAATGACATGAAGTTCTTCCATCCCAATGGGTTTGTCACCGCCGACGAATTCATCCGGTATGTGCGCAACGGCGTCGACGTGTTGCTTGAGGAAGGCGAACGTGGCTTCCCGAAATTGCTGAATATCGGCTTGCATCTGAGGATTTCCGGACGCCCGTCCCGGTTCGCCGCGGTTCAAGGAATTTTGGATTATTTGACGGGCCTCGGCGACGACGTCTGGATCGCCACACGTCAAGAAATTGGTCGTAGCTTTCAATCGCAATTTCCATCACAGACCGGAGGCTGAGAATGGGAGAGCGTCAGCCTGTTCACATCGGCATGTTGACCCCTTCGTCCAACACCGTGGTCGAACCCATGGTCGCGAATATGTTGTCCGAATTGCCGGAAGTGTCTGGTTTAGCGGGGCGGCTTCGGGTTACCGAAATATCCATGAACGAAAACTCCCAAGGGCAGTTTGATCCCGAACCCATGCTAGACGCTGGCTCGCTACTCTCCGATGCGCGGGTCGATGTGATGGGCTGGAATGGAACGTCGTCCTCATGGTTAGGTTTCGATTTGGATCGAGAACTGTGCGATGCGATAACCGACCGTTTTAGCATGCCGGCGACCACTGCGGTGCTCGCCGTCAATGAGATCCTTGAGAAATTGGGTTGCCGCCGCATCGCCTTCATCACGCCATATGTCGAAGAGATTCAATCGCGGATACTGGCCCAGTACCGCGACGCGGGCTTTGAATGCGCGGCGGAGCGGCACACGGGCGAACACGTCAACTACGCCTTCGCCGAAATTACCGAGGACGCAATCGCGAAACTGATTCGGGAAGTCATGTCCGACGCGCCGGATGCCGTCGTTGTCATGTGCACCAATATGCGTGCCGCGGGCTTGGCCAACGACCTGGAAAAGGAATTCGATGTGCCGATCATCGATTCGCTGGCTGCATTCGTCTGGAAAGGCCTGAAACTTGGCCGTGTCGATACCAAACGGGTTCGTGGATGGGGACGCATATTTTCAGATGTTTAACCAATTCGGTTTCGAGGGCTTTATGAAACCCGGTCCAATTGTCCAGTGGAACCGTGTTCTAGGGAGGTATAGATGGCAGCGTATGATCTGGTGATCCGTAATGGAACGGTGGCAACGGCGGGCGACGTCGTCTTGGCCGACATCGGCGTCCGCCAGGGACGCGTTGTTGCTTTGGCAGAAGGCCTTGATGCGGGCGAACGCGAGATTGATGCGCGTGGCAAGATCGTGACGCCTGGCGGTGTCGACAGCCATTGCCATCTCGATCAGCCCATGTCGGACGGTTCGGTTATGGCCGACGGTTTCGAGAGCGGGACGATCTCTGCTGCATTCGGCGGCACGACGACGGTCATTCCCTTCGCCTGTCAGATGAAGGGACAGGCCTTGCGCGCCGTGGTCGAGGATTACCACAGCCGCGCCGAGGGCAAGGCGGTGATCGATTATGCTTTCCATCTGATCGTGTCCGATCCAACGGATCAGGTCGTCGGGCAGGAACTGCCGGCGTTGATCAAGGATGGATACACGTCATTCAAGATCTACATGACCTACGACGACATGAAACTGAACGATCGCGAAATTCTAGATGTTCTCAGCGTTGCGCGTCGCGAGGGTGCCATGACAATGATCCACGCCGAGAACTCGGACTGCATCACTTGGCTGACGGAACAATTGGAAGCGGCCGGCCACACAGCGCCCAAGTACCATGCCGATAGCCGTCCGTCGCCGGTCGAGCGCGAGGCGACCCATCGCGCCGCCACATTGGCCGAGATCGCGGACACGCCGGTGCTGATCGTTCATGTCTCGGGCGCCGAAGCCATCGACCAGATCCGGTCCGCGCAGGCGCGCGGCGTAAAGGTCTATGGCGAGACCTGTCCTCAATACCTGTTTCTGACGGCCGACGACCTGGACATGGATAGTTTTGAGGGCGCGAAATGCATCTGTTCGCCACCGCCCCGTGACGCCGCGAACCAAACGGCAGTGTGGACGGGCCTTCAAACCGGCGTTTTTCAAATTTTTTCGTCGGATCATGCACCGTTCCGCTACGCCGACGACAAGGGCAAGCAAATCCGCGGCAAGGATGCCTCCTTCGCATACGTGCCGAACGGCATCCCTGGCCTGGAGACACGCATGCCGCTATTGTTTTCGGAAGGCGTCGGCAAGGGACGCATCGATCTTCGAACTTTCGTCAAACTGACGGCCGCGAACCCGGCTTGGATGTATGGGCTCTATCCTTCCAAAGGAACCATCGCGGTCGGATCGGACGCCGATATGGTCGTCTGGAACCCTGATCAACGGGTGACGGTGACCAACTCCATGCTCCACCACAACGTCGACTACACACCTTACGAGGGGATGGAACTCGTCGGTTGGCCGGAGACAACCATCTCCCGCGGCGCTATCATCTGCGATGGCGGAAAGCTCAAAGCCGAAGCTGGACAGGGGCAGTTCCTGCGCTGCGCCACGCCGGAACCAGCAGCGGTTGCATCATGAAATCCGTCTAGTGAGCAAGGAACAACGGCCATGAGCGACGATTATCCTCGCGACATGATCGGTTACGGCGCCGACCCTCCGAAGGCGAACTGGCCCGGTGATGCGCGAATCGCCGTGCAGTTCGTCCTCAATTACGAAGAAGGCGGGGAGAATTGCGTTCTGCACGGTGACCCGGCATCGGAAATTTTCCTTTCCGAGATTATCGGCGCCGTTCCTTTCGAAGGGCAGCGCCACGTAAATATGGAATCGTTATACGAATACGGCAGCCGGGTTGGCGTCTGGCGCTTGTTCAAGTTATTTGAGCGCAAAGGCGTGCTGCTGACCGTGTTCGCCGTCGCTATGGCCCTTGAACGCAACCCAGCCGTTGGTGAGCGAGCTATGGAACTGGGCCACGAAGTTTGCAGCCACGGTTATCGCTGGATAGGCTATCAGAACATACCGGAGGACGTGGAACGCGAACACATGGCTGAGGCTATCGAGATCATCCGCCGTATCACCGGCGAACGTCCCCTCGGTTGGTACACCGGACGGGCCGGCCCAAATTCGAGGCGCCTGGTCGTCGAGGAAGGTGGGTTTTTGTACGACGCCGACGCCTATAGCGATGACCTGCCGTTTTGGACGCAAGTCGAAGGAAAATCGCACCTCGTCGTGCCCTATACCCTGGACGTCAACGATATGCGTTTCGCGACTGCCCAGGGGTTCAATTCCGGCGACCAATACTTTGCCTACATGAGAGATTCTTTCGATGCACTCTACGAAGAAGGCGCCGAAACCCCGAGGATGATGTCCATCGGCCTACATTGCCGGATTGTCGGCCGTCCAGGCCGGATCAAGGCTCTGGAGCGGTTCCTCGATCATGTTTTAGCTCACGACAAGGTCTGGTTATGCCGTCGGATCGATATCGCCCGCCATTGGCAGGAACATCACCCGGCTCTCGGGCTCTGACATAAGGAGGAACTGTTGACGACTGATCTATCCATTTTCGACGAGCTCGATCCGGAACCGAGGCTGCTCATGGGGCCCGGACCCGTTGACGTGTATCCGCGGGTATTGAGAGCTTTATCGACGCCGATGCTTGGCCAGTTCGATCCCCAGTTCACGGAATACATGAACGAGGTAATGGCGCTCTATCGCCAAGTCTTTCGGACGGAGAACCATTGGACCTTTCTGATCGACGGCACCGCGCGGGCCGGTATCGAGGCCTGCCTGACTTCGTTGATCGCGCCGGGTGACAAGGTCCTGATCCCGATCTTCGGGCGCTTCGGGCACTTATTGAACGAAATTTGCGAACGCCTGGAGGCCGAGGTTATTACGCTGGAAACCGAATGGGGCACGGTTTTTACACCCGATCAAATTGTCGAAGCTGTGCGCCGGCACCGGCCTCATGTGGTCGCTCTCGTTCACGGTGACACGTCGACGACCATGGCCCAGCCATTGGCCGAGATAGGCCAAGCCTGCCGCGATCTCGACGCCATCGTCTACGTCGACGCTACGGCGACATTGAGTGGCAATTCACTCGATGTGGATGCCTGGGGCCTGGATGCGGTCAGCGCCGGATTGCAGAAATGCATGTCCGGCCCACCAGGGTCGTCGCCCGTCACCATTAACGAACGTGTCGCCGAGATAGTCCGGCACCGTAAGCATGTGGAAGCCGGAATCCGGCCCAAAGGTTTCATCGATGCCGACGGTCCTCGGATCCGATCGAACTACTTCGACCTGCCAATGCTCATGGGCTATTGGGGACCAGAGCGCCTTAATCATCATACCGAAGCAACCTCAATGCTTTATGCGGCTCGGGAATGTGCACGGGTGATCCTTGGTGAGGGATTGGACGCTGGCATCCGTCGCCATGAGCAGACAAGCCAGGCGCTTCGTGCCGGTCTCGAAGCCATGGGATTGGAGCTTTTCGGCGATCCGGCCCATCGCATGACCAGTGTCACCGGTATCTATATTCCGGACGGCGTCGACGGTGAGCCCTTCCGTTTGAGGCTTCTTGAGGATTTCGGCATTGAGATCGGGACTTCCTTTGGGCCGCTCCATGGCAAGATCTGGCGGATCGGCACGATGGGTTATGTCTGTCGCAAGGCCAATGTTTTTAGGTGCTTGAGCGCACTGGAGGCGATGCTGAGAAGGTTCGGGGTTGGTGTTCCGGCGGGTGCCGGCATCGATGCCGCCTACGCGGCTTATGATAAACAGCCGGGAACGGGAACCTCGTGAAGCTGGCCCAAGGCCGAGTTTGCTAATTTGAGCGGAAAAAGTTCGCCATGACCAGAGTTACCATGACCCTCGACGAGGCCCGTGTGCTCGCAACGGAGTGCTTGCTGGCTAACGGTTGTGATGCCGCTAATGCTGAGGCGATTGCCGACAGTATGATCCGGGCGGAGGCAGATGTTTGCGAGTCCCACGGCTTGTTTCGCGTCCCGGGCTATCTCGCCGCCTTGGAAAGCGGCAAGGTCAACGGCAAGTCTGATCCGAAGATCGAAACCTCGGCACCGGGCATCCTGCGCATGGACGGCGATGGCGGGTTCACCCCGCTTGCATTGCTGCGGGGAGAAAAACCACTTGCTGAACTGGCTAAGAAAACGGGAATCGCCGCGCTCGCCATCGTCAATACTTATCATGTCTCAGCCCTGTGGCAGGAGGTTGAATCCCTTGCCGAACATGGTCTGGCAGCCCTGGCTGTCCATGCCTCAAAGGCGGCTGTTGCGCCATTTGGCGGACGCAAGCCGTTCTTCGGCACGGACCCCATGGCTTTCGCGTGGCCACGCCGTGACGGGCCGCCGATGGCCTTTGATCAAGCATCCTCGGTGCGGGCAAAAGGTGAGGTGTTGGTCGCTGCCCGGGATGGAGACGAAATGGAGCCGGGTGTCGGCATCGGTCTGGACGGAGCCCACACAACGGATCCCAACGAGATACTCAAGGGCGCCTTGTTGACATTCGGGGGCTACAAGGGGGCGTCCATCGGGCTGATGATCGAGCTATTGTCGTCCTCCCTGATCGGCGAGTGGGCGGCTTACGAGCAGAAAGAGCGGGACAACAACGACGGTGGCCCGACACGCGGTGGCGAGCTCATTGTCGCCTTCGATCCTGATCGCTTCGGCGAACCGGGAGGTTGGCTCGAACATTCCGAGGCTTTGTTTGAAGAACTGCTCAGCCAGGAAGGCACCCGCCTTCCCGGCGACCGGCGTCTGGCCAACCGGGAAAAGACGCTGATGGACGGAATTTCTATTCCGCAATCGCTTTACGATCGCATCGTCGAATTAAGTTGATCGGCCACGAATTGACTATACGGGCTCGAGGAGTTGGTGCGGTTCAGGCGGCAACACCACCTCGATATCGTCCCCCTGCCGAACCTCGCCGCCCTCGAGGATAATTCCCATCACGCCGGACTTGCGGATCAGGCGTCCATCCGCATCCCAGTCGAGGACCGCCTTCATCAGGCCTGACTGGAACTCGTCCAACTGCCAACAGGGATTACGCGAGCCGGTAATCTCAACGATAGCCGATTCGCCGATGCGCAGGTGGGTCCCCGTCGGCAGTTCTATGAGGGGCAATCCTTCAGTTAGAATATTCTCTCCGATGGCGCTGGGGAAAAGCTCGTACCCCAAGTCCAATAGTTCATCGAACAGTTCACGGTGAACGATATGGATTTGGCGTAAGTTGGGTTGCGTCGGATCGCGTTTGACCCGCGAACGATGTTTGACCGTGGCGCCCGCGTGGGCATCGCCTTCGACCCCGAGCCCCTTGAGAAGACGGATTTGGGTTTGAACTTCCTTGCTGAAATGATGATCGCCGCTCGCACTTACGGTCAAAACCTTGCCCTTCATGCTGCGCAACTTTCATTCGGTCGATCGATCAGGTGGTGGAATGATCCAGGTTCAAGTCTTTAATGTCAAACCTCTGACACGGCTATGGCGAAGTCTTGTCAGGGGCAATCAAGATGCATGCTCCTACGGCGATTTTTGCTGGGGCGCGACTTGCGCGGGAAGCTTATCCCCGAAACTTGATCTTGGACACGGCAAGGGAAACAACGCCTCCATCGCCAAGGGCTGGGGCAAGCCAGGCCGCGACAAATACAATAGTCAGGGCTTCTTCCAAGCACTGCTTAACTGTTAGCGGGCCGGGCAAAATATCATCAGCCGGCGTCTCCCGCCACCGCTGTCAAGTTCATCGTCAACAGCACGCCGGGCTTCGGCAGGCCGGTGACGCCGATAGCCGTCCGCGCCGGGCGCAAGTCCCCCATCTTTTCCGCATAAGCCGCGTTCATTTCAGCAAAATCCGCAATGTCGGTCAGGAAAATATTGATGTGCATGATGTCGCTAAGTCCGGCGCCGACGGACGCCAGCATGACCGCGAAAGCATCCAAAATCTGGCGGGTTTGCGATGTCACATCGGGACCTGCCAGTTCACCCGTCGCCGGATCGACGCCGGCGGTGCCGCCGATGGTGATGAACGGCCCCGCCTTGGCAATATGGCTGTAGGGCCCGACGGGTGTCATCGTGCCCGGCGGGGTCGAGGTTTCTATGGTCAGCTTCATATCGGGCGCTCCTTTATGTTAACGGGTTGCATCATTCCGGCGGCAGGACTTCCTGTACACATACATCGTCAATCAGATGTTCTCGACCTAGATCAATAAGATGCGCTCGCTTGTACTCGTTGGGGACATGAGCGCCGATGCCGGCGGTCAAGGCGAGCACCAGTGATCTATCGCCCATGTCGAGCCAGTAACCTCGACGAACCAGCTTGCATCAGCATCTCTTGCGAATGGATCATCTGGGTTGCTGCCAAGGTCGGGCTTGTAAAAATCAGGCATCGTCATCGTCCTCCCGGTCCTTCAAGGACACGTTTAATCTCCCGCCACACGCTGGCCAAGCTGGCGATCAGGGCGACGGCGAGGGTGGTTCTTATGGCATATCTATAGGGCAGTGAGGGGTGCAGCGCTATCGGAACGTTGCCGATTTTAATGTCCGTTATTAGGGGGCTAAACAGGCGCATTTTGGAGTGGCTCTGCCCCTCGCTGTTGACCCTAAAGGGACATCAACCACCAATTTTCGTGCCGTTGAGGAAATCCGCATTCTCGGCGATCAGTTCCTTGAGGAAACCCAACACCAGCCTAACTCTGGGAATGTGTTCGAGGTCTTTATGCACACTGAGCCAAAAATCCCGTTTGACGATGATCTGATCGGGAAGCACGGGCGTCAAACGCGGATCTGCAGCAGCAACAAAGGTTGGCAGCATGGCGATGCCCATACTGGCAATGGCGGCATGGTACTGGGCGACCAGGCTGGTAGAACGGAAAGTAATTTCTTGGTCACGCAGGACATCCGAAAGCCAGCGAACCGCCGAGATGACCACAAGTTCGTCAATGTAGTCGATGAAACGATGATCTTCCACGTCGTTCACCGTCGCCGGCATTCCGTACCGGTCCAAATAGTCATGAGACGCATAAAGGAACAGAGCAAATTCGCCAATTTTCTCGCTGACAATCCCGTGTCCGCCTGGTTTTGGAAAGCTGATGAGCACATCGGCTTCGCGTTTCGAAAGGTTTATCCAATGGGACGCAGTGACCAGTTCAACCCGCATGGAGGGGTGACGTTCGTAGAGACCAATAAATCTCGGTGCCAGATATAAACTCCCCAGCGCTTCCATGGTGGCGACCCGGATCGTACCGCCGACCTCCGCCGCTTCGCCGCCGAAGGCCGCCGATATCTCCGCCACGTGTGCTTCGATCCCTTCCGCCTCACGAAGCAAAACCTCGCCACTGTCCGTCAACAGAAACCCGGCTGCCGTGCGTTCGAAAAGCTTCGTCCCCAGCGCGGCCTCCAGCCCCTTAATGCGGCGGCCGACGGTTGAGTGTGTCATCGAGAGGACCCGCGCCGACTGGCTCAGAGAGCGATGACGAACCAAAGTTAAAAATAAGGAAATATCATCCCAATCGAAGCGGGAGGGCTCCGTGCGAAACCCCAGATCCACGGCGTCCGGTCCGTCGTTCAATGTTGTGCCCTTTCTCCGTCGGTCACACTATTGTGCTGCTGCGTCCGCCTCCTGAACACAAGCCTCAAGCCGTTCGAAATCCATGATCCGCGGCGCCGCGTCGGCACCGTCGAATTCCGCCGGTGCCTGACTCTGGCGATGGACTTTCAAATCAAAGATATCAAACCGGTTATAATACCCGACCACGTCATGGAACTGCTTGGGAATGACGCAATCCTCCAGATCGATCTCCTGGATCAGCAGATGGTCCTCGTCTTTTGATGTCTCGACAATGGGAACGCCGTCTGGCCCCAGGATCATGGATACGCCCTTGGGTGAAGTCTTGACAATTCTCAGCGCATCTTCGCCAATTTCCGACAGCACATCAAAGGCTGTATCGTCGAGCCTGGACGACGCCACAACGTTGAACACCTTGGCTTCGAAGGAGTGGGCCCCGGCGCGAATACGGATTGCCGACGCCAAATCGTATCGTTCATTGGAGGACGGGTCATGGGTTGGCCAGATCGGCGGGTAACTGGAAATATGAATTTGCTCGCCCTGTGCCATCATCGAATAGCGAGCCAATGGATTTGTATTTTCTCCGCAAATCAATGCACCGATGCGGCCCAATGACGTCTCGGCAACGGTTAAGCCGGCGCCATCACCGTTGGCCCAGATCATTTTCTCGAAAAACGTTGGCACCAACTTGCGATGGTGGTTGAGAATAGCACCATCCGCGCCGATCAATAGATTGCTGTTCCACAAGCAACCGACGCTTCGCTTTGTGGCCTCACTGATGCCGATGGAAACCATAACGCCGGCATCCCGCGCGGCGCTGCAAATTTTTAAAACCTCTGGTCCAGGCACATGCACGGACGCCGCAGCGAACCGTTTGAAGAACTCGTGATTGTAGATGGGCGCCGAAAGGGCTGGCCAAAGAGGGAATCCCGGAACAAAGGATTCGGGAAAGGCGATTAACTGAACACCCGCATCGGCCGCCTTTTGAATATAGGCGCAGGTCTTCTCGACAGTCGCTCGGGTATCAAGATATACCGGCGCCACATGGGCCGCCGCCACAGTGATTTTTTGACTCATGACCATGTCTCACTCTGCCAATGGATAGGGCCGGCCCCGTTACCGGAGCCGGCCATATCGGATTAGAGCTTGTATTTACGGAAGTCGTATCGCGGCGGCAATTTCGCCATCAACTCTTCGCGTGGAATACGCTTCTTGAGCACGAATTTTGAGTCTTCGACCCGGCTCATGTAGCAGTCAATCATGCCACTATGGTCTTCGGCACGAAGGACCTTGGTGCCCTGCGGATGGGAAAGAGAGTTCTTCATCTGCAGGCCTTCAAGCGCCTCAATGGCACCTTGAGTGTCCTTCTTGCTCTGCCACCCCGACGCCTCGATGGCCGCTTTCAGGACGAAGAGGTTCTCATAACTCTGCCAGGCATGGCTTTTCGCCATGACGCGCTTTGAGCCGTTCTCCTTGGCATAGACCGGGTCCACGTCCATCAGTTCAATGAATTTCTTGTGGGGCTCGTCATTCTTGAACTCCAACGGGCGGGGGAAGTTTTCCAGGAAGTACACGCCTTCCGTGGCGCCGCCGATGTCGCGGGGGTCGATGGCCTCAATGGTGCCGGAAACGGAGTACATCTTCATCTTCTCATCGAGACGCATGGATTTCTGCTGTGTATAGAAAGCCACGGAAAGAGCTCCGAAGAAGACCGAGAACAGGACTTCCGTTTCCTCGGGAATACGGGCCAGGTACGGCACCAGATCCTTGGTGCCCAGCGGTACGGCAATGGGGTCGTTGACCTTGCCGCCAGCGGCCTCGATCAGTTTGCGATGCTCCTGGTGATGGCTGTGGCCCCAGGCGTAATCGGGGAAGATCATCGTCCAGTTTTTACCCAGATTTTCCATGGCCCAGGGAACGCCCGCAGCGGCCAGTGCGTAGGTATCGGTCCCGGTACGGAAACTATAGCGCGAACCCTTGGAGCCCGTCGCCTCCGTCGCTTCACCAGCCGAAAAATACGGCGTCTTCAATTCGGTGGCGATTGGCAAAGACGCCAGCATGATGCCGGAATGGACGGAGCCGACAATGAACGACGCTTTCTTGCGCTGAATCAGCGAACGCAGCTTGCGGGCGCCTGCCGCGGGATTGGATTCTGTATCGGCGATCGCCAATTCGACCTTGCGTCCCGAAATTCCGCCGCCGTCGTTGATCAGCTTGACGGCCGCCTTGGCGCACTTGTCGTGCCAATATCCCCAGGATGAGAACCCGCCGGTCAACTCGCACTGGTGGCCGATGACAATGGGTCCGGATTCCTTCGCGAAAAGGCCTTGCGTCAGGCCCAGGTATGCCGTCGTCGCAGCGGCGCCGCCCGCCATGGCCGTTTGCAAAAACGATCGGCGTGTTTGCCCCTTCGGGGTGTCTGGCTTGAGGTCTGTGATTTTTGTCTTCTTTGTCATTTTCTTGTCTCCAACTAGAGGTGAACGAGGGTGGCTCGATCCCGCCTTTGTTAGCGGTTGTTAGATGGTCACGCCGAGATATCGATGCAGCGTGTCCTTATCGTCTTTTAAATCTTCGGCCCGGGCCTCATGGACCACGGCACCTTTCTCCATGATGTAAATTCGTGAGCACAGCTTCAGCGCCGTCTTGATGTTCTGTTCGACAAGCAGGATTGAGACGCCGGCCTTGTTGACGGCGGCAATCTCGCGGCGAATGTCCTGAACCAGGATGGGCATGATGCCTTCCGTCGGCTCATCGAGGATCAGCAGGCGTGGTTTCAATACCAGGCAGCGGGCAATTGCCAGCATTTGCTGTTCACCACCGGACAAGGTGCCCCCGGACTGACCTAGGCGTTCCTTCAAGCGGGGAAACCGCTCGAAGACATGATCCATAACCTCCGGCGGGGGCGATTTAGGCAAGCCGATTTCAAGATTTTCGAGGACTGAAAGGGTGGGAAATATGCCCCGTCCTTGCGGCACATATCCGATGCCTTGGCCGGGAATTCGGTGCGGTGCGATTTTGGTCAAGTCGGTGCCGTTGAAAACGACTGCGCCACCGCTGGCCGGGACTAGCCCCATGATTGTTTTCAAGGTCGTTGTCTTGCCGACACCGTTGCGACCCAGCAACGCCACGGCCTCACCGTCCTCAACCCGCAACGAGCTGCCCTGGAGAACATGTACCTTGCCGTAGTGGGCATGAACGTCGACAAGCTCAAGCATCGTCGTCGTCCCCCAGGTAGGCCGTGCGCACCTCCGCGTTGGTGGAAATCTCGGCCGGCGTGCCGCGGGCGAGAACCTTGCCCTGGGCCATGACGATGACTTCGTCGGACACCTCAAATACAACTTCAATGTCATGCTCGATAATGACGATGTCGATACGCTTCGCCAGGTTGCGGATTTTCTCCACCGTTTGCTCCGTCTCGGCGGGCCCCATGCCGCAGATTGGTTCGTCTAGCAAAAGCAGTTTCGGTTCCGTCGCCAAGGCGATACCGATTTCAAGAAGCGCAATATCACCGTAGGACAGGTTTGCAGCTTCTTGATTGGCGAATTGCGTCAAGCCAAGTTCCTCGCACAACTGGTCGGCCACCTGATTGGCCCGGCTCGATGCGCTGGCTCGCTGAAACGGCTTGAAAACGCCATCACGGGATTGCGCGGCGATCCACAGGTTTTCGCGCACGGTCATGCCGTTGAAGACGCTCTTAATTTGAAGTGTCCGGGCCAACCCCAACTTGCTGATCTCATGAACCGGTTTGTTGGTGATGTCCTGACCCAAAAATTTAACGCGGCCGGCGGCCGGCGGTAGGATACCGGTGATGACATTGAATAATGTCGTCTTGCCGGCGCCATTGGGGCCGATAATTGCGGTCAACTTTCCGCTTTCGACGTGTGCGTTCACGCCATCCAGCGCCGCCAACCCGCCGAAATGTTTTTCAATGTCCTCGATTTCAAGAATTTGGGTGGGAGACATGATGATTATTCGCCCCCCTCTTTCGGCTGATTCCCGTTGGCGGATTTATCAAAGATCCGGTTGACCATGCCCATCCACAGACCGCCCAGGCCTTTCGGCGCGAATATCACGACCACGATGACGATGACGCCGACCACGATCAGGTAGTGCTCCCAGACATCGGATAGTTCCTCGCGCAGAGTGATCAGCAACGTGGTCCCGACGACAGGTCCCAACAGGGTGCCGGCACCGCCGATAATGGCCCAGACGACGGCCTCGCCAGAAACGTGATAGAACATGTAAGTGGCCGAGGCGTAACGCCCGAAGAACGCAAACAGGGCCCCAGCTACACCGGCGACGAAGCCCGCGATAACGAAAGCCGTTAGGCGAATCATATAGACGTTGAGACCAATTAGGGCCGCCCGCATGTCGTTCTCTTTGACTGTCCTGAAGGCCCGGCCCAAAGGGCTTTTTAAGACCACTCCCATCAACGCGTAACAGGCGCCTACCATCAGCACGATAAAGTAATATTGGACTGTCGGGTCTGTCAGAGAGATTGCCGTCTCCTCGCCGAACGAGAAAATCGGTGGCATGGTGAACGACAGACCGTCATCGCCACCGGTCAACGGCTTCCATGACAATGCGGTGAAGTAGAAGATCAACGAGAAGACAACTGTGATGATGGCGAAATAATGCCAAGTCAGGCGAACCGCCAGGAACCCCGTAATCAGCGCCATCGTCGTTGAAAGGAGGATGCCAAAGCCAAAGGCCGGCCAGAACCCGAGACCGATTTTAGCGATGCCAATGGCCACCCCGTACATGCCCATCCCGAAGAAAAGGGCCTGGCCGAATGACAACAGCCCCACATACCCGAACAGCAGGTTGACGCTGGCCGCCAACAGCGACCAAATCAACATCTCCGAATAGATATCAACCCAGAACTCGTCGACGAACACCGGAAGAATCCAGGGAGCGAGCAGTGTGAATAGGGCGACTGCGACGATACCAAGGCGGTTTATCTTATCGGGTGTCACCGGGTTGCCCCCGCGAATATCCCGTGGGGCCGGATCAGTAGGACGATGCTCATCAGGCACAAGGACCCGATCCGTGCGATGGTTGGATCAGCGAAACTGGCCATGACGCCCTCGAAAAAAGCCAGCATGACGGCCGCTGCGACTGTACCTTCGAGATTCCCCAGCCCACCAATGATCACGGCCATAAAGCAAAATGGCAGAATATCCACGCCGGCTTGAAAATCGACCGTCGTGATCGGCGCCGCAACGACGCCGCCAAGCGCCGCCATGGCGAACCCAAGAGCGAAAGTGATCATGTAGATTTTGCGGGCTGGAATGCCCATGGCGGTTGCCGTCTCCGGATCGTATCGCACGGCCCGCATCCAGGTGCCCATTTTAGTGCGGTGCAGGAATCCGAAAAAAAGAAGGATCGCAGCAATTGAAACTGCGGCAGCAAACAATCGATAGACTTCGTACTCAAGGCCAAACATCTGAATTGTCGATTGGATCGGCGGCACCAATCGGGTCGGGGCCGCGCCGAATGTGGCCCGGACGCCTTCCTGCAGAATAATGGACAATCCGAAAGTGGCGACAATGGACAGGGCTGCGGCATTCTTGATCGGCTGGATGACTGTATATTCGATCACCACACCCATGGCGAAGCCGATGATCGGCACGATCAAAAAAGCGAGCCAGTAATTACCCGTGGTATCGAGGACAAACCAAGCCAGCACGGTGCCTACCATGAAAAAATCGCCGTGCGCTATATTGATGATGTCTAGAAGGCCGAAAATAATAGAAAGGCCGAGGGCAATCAGAGCAATGATCAGGCCCCAAACGATACCATTCATTCCCAACGCAATGACCAATTCCATGGCGAAGCTGATCCCCTAGAAAGCGTTTTTTCAACATGTTTAGGGATAGTGTGAAGTGTTTTAATTTGAACGGCAACTGGGAATTCTTAAGCATCTATGTGCAAAAATGAACAGACGGAAAAATTTCTTCAGCCATGAGCTCAGGGCGTCATATTGAACTGAAGGATGACAGGAGTTGCCAGCGACCGGATTTACAGAGCTCGGGCAGCTTGGCGCACCGCATCCAATCGATCTTTCTGACGGCCTGCTGCGGCATCTCGCGCAGCCTTCTCCACTTCGGGTCCGGCGGTCTCAGGCGAGCCTGCATCAAAGGGGGGCCTGGGATTGTACTCAATCCCCAATTGCACGGACTTGGCGACATCGTCGCCAAAGACCTCGGCGGCCACGGTCAGACCGAAATCGATCCCTGCCGTGACGCCGCCGCCGGAAATATAGTTGCCGTCAATGACAACGCGTGCCGGATCTGGGATAGCGCCGAATTCGCTAAGCATTTCCCGTGACATCCAATGGCAAGCCGAGCGCTTTCCTTTCAGCAGCCCAGCCGCGGCCAGCACCAATGACCCCGTGCAGACCGACGTCACGTAACGCGCCTTGGCGGCTTTTTCACGCACAAAATCGAGAGTTTCGGGGTCATTCAACAATGGATTCATGCCACCGCCGCCGGGAACGCAGATAAGGTCCAACTCGGGGCACGTTTGATAAGTTACGTCGGGAAGAATTCGCATGCCACCGCCAGCCATCACTGGCTCCAAGGATTTCCAAATCAGTACCACCTCGGTGTCAGGCAGTTTGGTAAAAACTTCGTGCGGTCCCGTCATGTCAAGTTGCATGATCTCTGGGAAGATCAAAATTCCGATGCGGAATGTCATTTCGCTCACCCCTAAAACATAATTCAATTTCAAGCCGACAAGATGATCAGAAGGAATTATCGATCATACTTAAGTTTTGAGACTCTAATATGCTTTTCTTGCAATCTCAATTCGGGTGCTATTGGCCAAGAACGGCTGTTTGTCAACGGCGGAGTGAGGTGGATCAGGATGGCTCATCAACGCTTCTTACCTCTACAATGGTTTATATGATCCCACTTTCCCGCACTCTGGCTTTAGCCTTCGCATTACTCATCATTTCCGCAATAGCAGTTGCAGCCGAACCGACTATCCTGACAGGCACTGTTACGCACGTCAGGGATGGTGACACCATCGAGGTTGGCAAAATACCGATCAGGCTGAACGGCGTATCCGCGCTCGAACTGAAGGAAAAATTGGGGCCACAGTCGAAGCAGTTCATGCTCGACCTAGTTAATGACAAGCGCGTTCGCTGCAAACTGACGGGCGCAAAGACGTATGACCGTTTGGTCGGCACTTGCTATCTTGATGTCCAAGATATTGGTGTCGCCGTCATCAAGGCTGGACTGGCTTTGGACTGTCCGCGCTACTCAGGTGGACGGTACGCTGAATTTGAGGTGGTTGATGCACGGGGGCAGATCAAGTTGCCGGAGTATTGTAGAAAATGACCAGCAAGTTGGGGAGAGTAAGAACTTGATCGCTTGTACTAAGTGTAAAGAAGACAAGCCAGACATCGAATTTTTAGAAGCCAACGGTAGAGGTCGGGGGCCGGGTGGTCGTTACAAATGGTGCCGCGTATGCCGGGCAAAAACACTGCCCAAACTAAATGCCTGGCCGGGGTCCCTTTGGTGGTCCAATCTGAGAGTTAGAATCTGGCCGGTTCAGGTTTCTCCATTTCTCTAGGGTACGTCGCTCTGTTTGATGTTGGCAAGGTGCCTTTGTCGGAAAATACCTTGGAGTGTGTGACCCAGTCCAAGACCGATTGAAAACAGCGCTGCGTAAATGGAAAAGTCGTGTTGAACAGGGGAATGCCGTTGCCTCCGCTCGGAAAACTCAAAACTCAAGCTTGATCTCAACCCGCCGGTTCGCCGCCCGATTTACAGAATCAGTATTTGGCGCGATGGGCTCTGTATCAGCTGAGCCAACCGCCATCACGAGTTTTGTATCAATTTGGGAGGTTTCTAGTAAACTGTGAACGACAGAGACAGCCCTAGCTGCTGATAGTTCCCAGTTTGACGAAAAGAATTCGTTATATATTGGAACGTTGTCTGTATGACCAGCCACCACAATTTTTTGCAATTCGGGTGATTCTTTAACAATATTCCGAACTCTTTTAATAACTAATTTAATATTTTCATTTAGCTCGGCGCTGCCACTTTGGAATGTTACTTTTTCTGGAAATCGTAAAATAACCTGCTTATTACGCTCAATTATTTCAAGTTTCCCTTTATTCACATCATTCTTTAATTTCTGATTAATGTTCTTTTTTATTAATTTTAGCTTCTCTTGGTTAGCGTCATTCTTTAATTTTTGATCAATTTTCTTTTTAATGAAGGCCAGCTTTTCTTGCCTCTCTTCTCTTTCATAATCTTTTATATATGCCTCTTTTTCTTTAAAGTCATCATCTTCTTTATATTTTCGCTCTGCAAAGTCGATTGTTTTTTTCTCGTTCTTTTCGATGGTATTTATGCCTGCTTGCGATCCCATGCTTTCGACATTTATATTGCTTCTAGAAAGATCTACTACGGATGAATAACCAGGCAATAAAGACGTCGAGGGAGCTTGATTAAATGCCTCTGATATCGCGCCCGCATTTTGCTTAAAACTATCTGAATTTATCTCAGAAAATGACAAAAATAAAACAAACATCACAACTAGAAGCATAAGCATATCCGTGAATGTCATCAGCCACCCCGAGCTTAAATCCTTTCTCTTGGTAACTCGTGCCATTTCACTTTTGGCCTTCTTCTGGCGAGGGCTCTCCAGTAGAGACGCTTCTTCTTAAGTTTTCAGGTAGATAGGCCTCTAATATATCATACATTTCTGTTGGGTTCTTTAGTTGTTGGACCAGACAGACACACTCTATAACCATCACTCTATTCCCAGCATCTGCCGATAATTTTTGATCCAGTTTTTCTGCGATGGGTTGGGCAAACAAATAAGAAACAAGAACGCCATACATTGTAGTTAGTAGCGCAACCGCTAAGCCTTTTCCAACAGTCGTTGGATCCTCAAGGCTACTTAACATTTGAATAAGGCCTACGAGCGTACCAAACATTCCAAATGCAGGCGCTGCTTCCGCGATGGAAAAGAATATTTTTATACTACTCTCTTGACGAACAATACTTAAATCCATTTCGGCATTTAAAAAGTCACGAATATAGGCTGAACCTCGGCCATCGGCACACATCTGCAAGCCCTTTTTGAAGAAGGGGTCTTTGATTTTCTTTAAATGCTCTTCTAGGGCCAACAGTTTTCTTGTATCTCTTCGGCACGTATCAGAGAGTTCAATGGCTTGATTTATAAGATCAAGTGGGCTGATTTTTGTATTTGTTACTACCGCTTTCAATCCAACAGGAATAGCCTTGAAAAAACTTTGGATTGGAAATTTTACCATTGTGGAGGCAAATGTACCGCCAAGGACAATGATAAATCCTTGAACATTTACAAACTGCGCAAAGTTTCCATCCTCACCAATGGCGAAGATTACAACAGTAACCCCTCCTAACAGCCCTAATATCGTCGCAAAATCCAATTTATATCCTCCACAGAGGCTAAAAATATGAGTTTATATAGTTACTTAAATAGAAACTGGCAATGCCTGCATCTCTATGGTGATGGCGAGAAATATGCACCACAGATAAACAGCCCCGAGACCAATGTAGCTTTTCTTACGGGGTAGACGGGGTGGCATGGCGTGTTCCTCCGGTGCCAATCATAGCACGTTTGCCGAAAGGATAGTTTCGGCGGACATGGGCGTTGACCCTGATTCCGATGTTCTGTATATTTTTCTCAAGAATATGATCGATAATGCCGACAAACGGATCAAGCTTGGGACGGGCGGGCCTCTTCTTGTGGCGATACCCGGGGGGTGTCAACGGCGGAGTAAAACCAGACCACTTAATGATCCGATTTAGACATGAACCGATCACCGAGCCCTGTGTCGTAACCCACGCCATCGACAGTCAACGTCACCGAAATTCCATCGGATGCCTGGCTCAGGCCTTTGCGCTCAAGCGCCGTCCAAACAGCGGGATTGGAAAACCCGCTGGCATCGCGTGCCGAAACGACAAAACCACCGATATGAACGTGGTCGCCGTGGGCATGGGGAAGCCGAAGCAGCGTTACATCCCCCGTAGCTTCATCGCGTGTTGATGATTTTTCATCAGCGGCCAAAACCTGGGCCAATGCCAGCGTGCGTAGCTGCAATTTGTTGAGTTTCAGGGGATTTTTTTTCAGGGCCATGGATGATCCTTTGGCGCGTCGCTATTTGTTGAAGATCGGGTGTTCGACACGATCGCCGGCCCGGATGCCCAGAGTCTTAACCGTGCCAGCCGGCAATTCCAAGACACTGAGTACAGGTCCCGCTGATGAAATAAAGTCCGTCGAATGCGGGGTCGTGTCACGAGCGATATTTATGATCAATCCCTTCGCCGTAATAAACAGCATATCGAGCGGAATATAAGTGTTCTTCATCCACATGACGACGGGTTCGGTTCTTTCGAAATCGAATAACATGCCAGTTCCCGGCAGCATTTGACGTCGCCACATAAGGCCTTGGGCCCGTTGGCTGGGGGTCTCGGCTATCTCAACACGAAAATCATGGCGATCATTTCCGGTGACGACGCTCAGTCGGTCAACCCGGAAGACGGCGCCTTCCTGAGCGTTGGCCTGCGAATCAATAAGTATAAAGCTCGCAGCCAAGAGCCCGACCACCGCCAGAACCGCCCATTGTCGGAACCGTTGGTGCAATCGGACCAGATTCTCCAAATATATTGAAAAACCCTGCATAATCATCCTTTTGCCTGGAAACTCATGATGCTGGCTTTTGGAATTATTTAAATTTTTTTGCTAGCCACTAGGCACACACCGTTTATTCTCGCTCACATAACAAATCAAGTCTCGCCATAACATAAAGGGTGGGCTGGATGTAGAACTAGGAGACGAGAGGGAGCGCGGGCACGTGATTCATACGTTAGCCTTGGTTGTGGGACTGACCATCCTCTGGTTTCTATCGTCCGGTTTTTTTATCCCGCTGATTCTCGGTCTCGGTGCCGTCTCCATTGCCGGTGTCATTTGGATCGCGCATCGCATGGACGTTGTCGACCATGAAAGCCACCCCATTCATATGGCGCCCAAGGGCGTTCTCTATTTCCCATGGTTGATGTGGGAAATCGTTAAGGCCAATCTTGATGTTGCCGGCGCCATTCTGCGTGTCCTGAAGGATGACGAGTCGCGCATTGAACCCAAAGTCATGATTGTCGAGACATCACAGCATTCCGATATTGGTCGGGTGACCTACGCCAATTCAATCACCCTGACGCCGGGTACGGTCTCCATTGCCGTCGATGGAAATTTGATTGAAGTCCATGCATTAACGCAGGTCGCCGCGGATGGCCTTGAGACCGGCGAGATGGATCAGCGCGTCACAGCACTTGAAGGCCATGTGGCGCCCGGTACGGAGGGTGGCGGATGAGCATGTTTGCTGTCGCCGCGGCCGCGGTGCTGATTTCCATGTTCCTGGCTTTGATCCGAGCGTTAAAAGGGCCGACGGTTTTTGATCGTATTCTCGCGGTCAATTCCTTCGGTACGCTGACAGTGCTGCTGATTTCCGTTCACGGTTTTCTTGCGGGCCGTCCGGAATTCCTGGATCTCGCTTTGGTTTATGCACTGATCAACTTCATCGGTGCCATCGCAGTGACCAAATACGTCCGCTATCAACAGATGGGCTATCCCCTTGACGATGAACACAAGGGGGACTTCTGATGGACGCCGTCCTCAATATCCTCAGTTGGGCTTCAATTCTCGCCGGCAGCGCATTATGCATTATCGGCGCAATCGGACTGATTCGATTGCCCGACGTTTTTTGCCGCATGCACGGCGCCGGCATTATCGACACATTGGGCATTGGTTTGATTATTTTGGGTTTGGCGTTTCAGGCCGGCTTCACCTTGGTTTTGGCAAAGCTGGGCATGATCGTCATCTTCATTCTGTTCACCAGCCCGACTGCAACACACGCGTTATCGCGTGCCGCGTTGCATGGCGGCATTAAGCCGGAAACCAGCGACGGCAGCGTCCCTGACCCAACCATCGATCCGACGGCTGAGAAAAAGGAGGCGGTGTCATCGAAAACGTAATCATCATCGCCTTGATCGCTTTCATGGGCATGATCGCCATAGCCATCGCGCGGATACACAATCTGTTTGCCGTTGTGATGCTCACAGGCATTTTCAGTCTGCTGGGAGCCGCCGCCTATGTCATCATGGACGCGGTTGATGTCGCCTTCACCGAAGCCGCCGTGGGTGCTGGCATTTCAACGGTCTTGATGCTGGCCACCTTGGCGTTGACGACAAGCGAAGAAAAGCCATCGCCAAAAAAGAACGTTGTCGGCGCATTAATTGTCGTCACGATTACGGGTGCGGTTCTGATATACGGCACGCTGGATATGCCGCATTACGGCGACCCCTTAGCGCCGGTTCACCAGCACGTTGCGGACCGTTATATAGGCCAATCAGGGACGGAAGTCGGCTTGCCGAATGTCGTCACGTCTGTTTTGGCTAGCTACCGTGGGTATGACACGTTGGGAGAGACCTACGTGATCTTTACCGCTGCAATCGGTGTCCTAGCCATCCTCGGCCGGGGCCGATTCCCGCGCCGCCGCGAAGAAGATATTGCTGAAGATGATGCCCAAAAGACACCGGACGAAACCGCCCGGGAGACCGGCGCATGAAGCAAAAAATCATTCTCCGGGTAATATCAAAGTTTTTGATTCCTTACATCTTGCTGTTTGCGCTGTACGTTCAATGGCATGGCGATTTTGGTCCGGGTGGCGGGTTCCAGGCCGGCGTGATTTTCGCCGCGGGCTTCATTCTTTATGCAATCATTTTCGGCGTGGATACGGTCCGGGTGGTTATCCCGGCTGTTGTAACCCGTTTGTTGTTGGTTTTCGGCGTCTTGTTGTACTCGGGCGTCGGCGTTGCCGGGATCATTCTCGGCGGCAATTATCTGGACTACAACGTGTTGGCCCATGAGCCGACACACGGCCAGCATTACGGCATTTTATTGGTTGAATTGGGGGTCGGGATCACCGTTGCATCGGCGATGATTACGATTTTCTGCACCTTCGCAGGGCGCGGGCCCGAAGACCCGGAAGAGGAGGTCTGACGCATGGCGTTTCCAGGCCTCCTGAATTACTGGCTGATCATCGGCCTGATGATGATCGGTTTTTATATCGTCATCGCGCATGGCAACTTGATTAAGAAAATCGTCGGGCTGAACGTCTTCCAGGTTTCCGTGTTCCTGCTCTATATCACCATGGGCAAAGTCGAAGGGGGCACGGCGCCGATCTTGGCCGAGGGTATCACGGCCTATTCAAACCCCCTGCCCCATGTCTTGATACTGACCGCAATCGTTGTTGGTGTGGCCACCACGTCGTTGGGACTGGCCTTGGTCGTGCGCATTCGCAACGCATACGGCTCCATCGAAGAAGATGAGCTTGACGTGCAGGACGACCGCCCATGATCGCCCAGCACATGCCGATCATTCAAATTATCCTGCCGCTGATGGCGGCACCCGTTTGCCTGATAATCCGCCATCCGCATGTTGTTTGGATTTGGGCGGTGGCCATTTCATTGTTGTGCCTGCCGATATCCGTCAGCCTGCTCATGCAGGTCATGGACACCGGCACAATCGTCTATGAATTGGGTGGTTGGGCGGCACCCTGGGGTATTGAATACCGTATTGATACACTGAATGCCTTCGTGCTTGTCATCGTTTCGGCGATCGGCGCTGTGGTCATGCCCTATGCCCGGCGCAGTGTCGAAAAGGAAATACCGGTCAGCCGCATTTATATTTTCTACTCAATGATGTTGCTCTGCCAAACCGGACTTATGGGCATCGCCATTACCGGTGACGCCTTCAATTTGTTCGTGTTCTTGGAAATCTCTTCATTATCGTCTTACGTGCTGATCAGTTTCGGTACGGACCGCCGCGCGCTGACCGCGGCTTATCGCTACCTGATCATGGGCACGATTGGCGCGACGTTCTACATAATCGGTGTCGGGTTTATGTACAGCGCCACCGGCAGCCTCAACATTCATGATCTTTCCACGCTCATCCCCGAGATGGCCGGTAGCCGGACTGTGCAAGCGGCGTTGGCGTTTTTGACTGTCGGATTAGGCCTCAAGGTGGCCCTGTTCCCGCTGCACATGTGGCTGCCTAATGCGTATACCTATGCGCCTTCGGCGGTGACCGTCTTTCTGGCCGCGACGGCGACCAAGGTCGCGGTCTATGCGCTGATCCGCGTGACCTACACGATCTTCGGCACTGTCGATTTCCTGGACATCGTGCCGGCCCGCGATTTGTTGATGGGGATGGCATTGATTGCCATGTTTGTGGGGTCTGCGGTCGCCATCTATCAGGTCAACATCAAGCGCATGCTCGCTTATTCTTCGGTGGCGCAGATCGGTTACATGATTTTGGGGCTGAGTTTCGATACCGTAAACGGTGTCGCTGCCGGGATTATCCATCTGTTCAACCATGCCATGATGAAGGGCGGGTTGTTTATGGTCTTGGGTGCGGTCATGTACCGGATCGGGTCGGTGCACCTTCATGACATGGCCGGGCTGGGCAAGAAGATGCCATTGACCATGGCAGCCTTCGTCGGCGGTGGCTTGAGCTTGATCGGCGTGCCGCTAACCGTGGGCTTTGTTTCCAAATGGTATTTGATCCAAGCCGCGCTTGAAAAAGGCTGGTGGCCGGTTGCGACATTGATCGTCGTCAGTTCCTTGATGGCCGTCATTTATGTTTGGCGCGTCGTCGAAGTGATCTACATGAAACCGGCTGGGCAGGCCGCAGAGAACGCGACGGAAGCGCCCATGTCTCTGCTTATTCCGACATGGGTATTGATCGGCGCCGCCGTCTATTTCGGTATTGATGCGACAACGACCGTGGATGTCGCCGTGGCGGCCGCCGAAGCGCTGTTGGGAGGTGCCCGGTGACACCGGAATTCCTCATCAAGGCGGCGCTTTTGGTACCAGCAGCGGGTGCGCTTCTGGTCATGGCCACAGGCAAGCACGCCAATTCGCGCGAAAGCGTGACACTGATAACTGGCGTTATCTTATTCCTTTGTGTCGCCAATCTGTTCCCCATCGTCGCCGCCGGCGGACGGCCGACGCTTGATCTGGGTGAAATGCTGCCGGGGTTGTCCATAGTCTTCACCCTTGAGCCGCTCGGCATGATCTTCGCCGGAATCGCCAGCTTCCTTTGGATCGTGACCTCCATTTACGCCATCGGTTACATGCGCGGACACGCGGAAAAGAATCAAACGCGCTTCTATACATGCTTCGCCATTGCCATTGCGAGCGCCATCGGGATCGCCTTTGCCGGCAACATGCTGACCTTGTTCGTATTCTATGAGGTGCTGACGATTTCTACCTTCCCGCTGGTCGCCCATGCGGGCACCGATGCGGCGAAACGTGGCGGCAGAATTTATCTCGGCATCCTCATCGGTACCTCCATCGGCTTCCAGTTGGTCGCCGTCATCGGCACCTGGATCGTGACCGGGACGCTCGATTTCCGCGAGGGCGGCATCTTCGGATCGGAAACCAATGGCCTCGTCGTCGGCGTGCTGTTCGCGCTTTATATCTACGGCATCGGCAAGGCGGCACTGATGCCGTTCCACCGCTGGCTGCCTGCCGCCATGGTCGCGCCGACGCCGGTCAGCGCGTTGCTGCACGCCGTCGCGGTCGTTAAGGCCGGCGTCTTCACCGTACTCAAGGTCACCGTTTATTTATTCGGTTACGACGTGCTGACACGTACGGGTGCCAGTGAATGGTTGGCCTACATGGCCGCGGCAACCATCTTGTTGGCCTCATTGGTGGCCATGACCAAAGACAACCTGAAAGCCAGGCTAGCCTATTCCACGGTCAGCCAGCTTTCCTACATTATCCTTGGCGCCATGATGGCCACGGGCGTCGGGGCGCTGGGCGGTGCCATGCACATTGCCATGCACGCGTTCGGTAAGATCACGCTGTTTTTCTGCGCCGGTGCCATCATGGTTGCCAGCCATAAAACGGAAATCAGCCAAATGCGGGGTCTGGGCCGGAAGATGCCGATCACCTTCATCTGCTTCCTGATCGGCACGCTCTCGATCATCGGGCTACCACCCTTTGGCGGCATGTGGAGCAAATGGTATCTGGCCCTGGCGGCGGCAGAGACCGAGCACTTGATTTTCATTGCCGTGTTGATGATTTCGTCGCTGCTAAACATCGCCTACCTGATGCCCATTTTCATTCGTGGCTTCTACTCGGAACCGGCGCCCGATGACCATCACGACGATCACCATGGGGACCATCATGACGATCACCACGGCGACCATCACGCTGAAGGCACTGCCAGCGACGCGGCGGCCCCCAACGTTTGGTACATCCGCGGCTTCGAAGAGGCGCCTGCGGCCTGCGTCGGCGCGTTGGCCTTCACCGCATTCGGTTGTCTGGTGCTCTTCTTTTATGCCGACGTGATTTATGAGTTTCTGTTGCCGATTGCCGGCGGAGGAAAGCCATGACACCCCCAACGGATTCACCAGTGGACGAGAAGAAATATTGGCTGGATGACAAAAAGAACGTCAAAAAAATCGTCTGGGCGGTGGTGATCATATGTGCAGCGCTGTTCGTGGCCGATGCCTTCTATCACAAACACCCCTATTTCGGCGCTGAAGAATGGTTTGGGTTCTACGGTCTCTTCGGCTTCATCATGTGCGTCGGATTGGTGTTGGGCGCCAAGGTGATGCGCCTTTTCCTGATGCGCGACGAAGACTACTACGACGAAGCCCACAAGGACGGGGACGAATGAAATGGTGAACCCGGCCTATATCCTGATCCTGGGTGCCCTGCCCATCGCCTTTCTCGGCCGGCCGTTTCGCCAGGCGTGGCTATTGGCCGTGCCGCTGGTCGCCTTCGGGATGGCGCTCGGCATCGACGATGGCACCTATGGCCAAATCCAGGTATTTGACTATACGCTCGAAACCCTGCGCATGGACGGCCTGGCGCGGGTCTTCACGTTCATCTTCCTGATCGCCGCCTTCCTGAGCAACATTTATGCGCTCCATGATGACGACCCGATCCAGCAGGTTTCGGGCATGATTTATGCCGGCAGCGCCGTCGGCGCCGTGCTGGCCGGTGATCTGATCACGCTATTCGTCTATTGGGAATTAACGGCAATTTCCTCGGTGTTCCTGATCCTGGCCAGGCGCACGGAACAGGCTAGGCGCGCCGCCATGCGCTACCTGATCATCCAAGTCGGCTCGGGTGTTCTTCTGTTGGCGGGCGCGCTGGTCCATGTTGCGGCCACCGATAGCATTGCCTTCACCCACCTAGGATTGGAGAGCACGGCGGGCAAGCTGATCTTCCTGGCCTTTGGCATCAAATGCGCCTTCCCGCTGCTGCATAATTGGCTCCAGGATGCCTACCCCGAAGCCACGGTGGGCGGCACGGTGATGCTGAGCGCGTTTACCACCAAGCTCGCCGTCTATTCCCTGGCGCGCAGCTATGCGGGCACGGAAATTCTGATCACCATCGGCGCGATCATGACCGCGTTCCCGATCTTCTATGCCGTGATCGAGAACGATCTCCGGCGTGTCCTCGCCTATTCCCTGAACAACCAGCTTGGCTTCATGGTCGTCGGTATCGGTATCGGTAGCGAATTGGCGATCAACGGCACCGCGGCGCACGCCTTTACGCACATCCTCTATAAGGCGCTTTTGTTCATGTCCATGGGCGCGGTGCTGTTCCGTACCGGCACGTGCAAGGGTTCCGAACTGGGCGGGCTTTACAAGACCATGCCCTGGACCACCGGGTTCTGTATCGTCGGCGCCGCCTCGATCTCGGCGTTTCCGCTGTTCTCCGGCTTCGTCTCGAAATCGATGATCTTGTCGGCGCTTGGCCATGAGGGGCACTGGTTTGTCTGGGCGGTCTTGCTATTCGCATCCGCCGGCGTGTTCCACCATTCGGGCATCAAGATCCCCTACTTCGCCTTCTTCGCCCATGATTCAGGCCTGCGCCCCAAAGAGGCCCCGCCCAGCATGCTCATTGCCATGGGATTGACGGCGTTCCTCTGCATCGGCATCGGCGTCTATCCCGCACCACTCTACGCGATCCTGCCCTACGCGGTGGACTACCACCCCTACACCACCGCGCACGTCATCAACCAGCTCCAGCTTTTGATGTACTCGGCGCTGGCCTTCACGTTCCTGATGCTGACCAAGCTCTATCCACCGGAGCTTAAATCAACCAATCTGGATACCGACTGGATTTACCGGCGCTTCTTGCCCTGTGTGATCCGCTGTGGCGGGCGCGTCATCGTCGCCATCGATCAAGGGGCCAGACGCGGGTTTTTGCATCTCGTTAGTGAGATCATCCGGGTTGTCCACCGCTACAGCGGGATCGAGGGGACGTTTGCGCGCACCTACCCGGCTGGCGCCATGGTATTTTGGGCGGTTGGATTCCTGGCGATATTCTTGCTGATGTATCTCATCGGGTAGGGTCGTCAGGGACATGACCGCATCCCGCAGGGATGGGGATCGTGTCCCCGGAACTCTACATCCATTTTCTGACGATGACTCATAGCATCTAAACGGCGCGGCTCAGAGCAATTCTAATGACTTCGTAAAATCTCTTTACATCTTTTTTCAGTCAGCCCGCGACGGTTAGCTTCTTCCACCCAATAAAAATTTCCGAAACCACGTATCTTACAAACTTTTCTATCCGATTGTTTTTTCAAATTTCGGGTAATCCTTTTGTTCTGCATATCTATCGCATCAGGACTGACCTTGCGAAACGCCCGCCAGCTGCGTCCGGGTCCATACCGTTTATCTATAGCTTGCCACACTTTCTCAATAATTAGCCTCGTTGCCGTTGGAGGGAGCAAAGTCCGCTTAGTGTCACTTGAATTTGCATCAACATACTCAGTCCATGGAAAAATCTGGACGCGGATACCTGTCGTTTTGGGATAAGATTTAAACGACGTAGTAATTCCAGTTTGAAGTTCGATTGGCACAAAACGTAGTATTGCGGGCACTTCTAAAGCGAGTTCTCTACCAAGAATTTTCTCCATCTTCGGTTTTTCAGTCTGGTAGACTTGCGTCCATTCGTTTTCTGTCAGCAGCCCAGGCGGAGAAATGCTCGCGACCAACACATCTGTATCGGACACACCCGATTCTATTTGCATGCCCAAATTCTTCAGAACCAAACGTGTCGCCATCATGGCTCTAGTTTCACCCACCTGATAGTCTCGCGAATGAAGTTTTACGAGTTGAGATATTTCTTTGCGCCATTTCTCATCCATTTTCTGAATACCATCTGACACAACATCAGGCTGTCGTTCATCATTGACTGCCGCACATCCTGCGACCAGCCCTACGACAATCACTGAACCTAAAACTGACCATATATGATCTGCGAAGACAGACAGAGTTTTCGCCATTTTCCATTGTTCCAGATATTGTTAGTGCCTGTGATCCGACAGTCTGTTGTGTCAACAAGCGTCAATGAACCGATGACTGTCGTTTTCCAAAAGCGAGAAAGATGGAAAAACTGATCAACCTTAAACGGAATATTTGTTAGCGGTCAAATTTCCGCTTCTGGCGAATCCTGGAAGTTCATTTGCATTACAAATTGTGTCCGCTTCCAGGCGTGAATCAGACCTCATTCCCACCGTCATGCCCGGGCTTGACCCGGGTATCCACGACTTAAGAACTGCAAAATCGAAAAAAGACGTGGATCACCGGGTCGAGCCCGGTGATGACGGTCTTGTGTGTGATAGGGGCAGTTTCTAGCTAGACGCGGGAGATTCCGTTTCTGCCGGATAATGTTGGCTTCTCGTGGTATGCCCAAAATGACAACGACATAATTTAAGTGCTGCTCGCCCTTGCAGTTACAAAAAAGCCTTACTAAATCCTATTTAAAGGAATTTATTGAAAAGATTTTTGTTTTTGTCGAACGTTGAGAGCAATCGAACCGTACCGTCCCGCATCCTTCAACGCGACACCGATGGGACGTTGCGAAGAACCAAGGCGTGGATACCCAGGTCAAGCCCGGGCATGACGAGGTTTGTGGTAATGACGCGGAAAAAGGACGTGTGCGATGGCAGACGCCCTCCGGGGTTCGGAGATCGACCTTCGCTCCGGTGGAGCGGAGTAAGCGATTGGAGACCGGGCTTGCGCCGTGACGTTAAGTCACGACGTTCCTGGAACATTGTTTCGCGCTTTTTTTGTTATGTGGTTGAAGTTGTTGGGTTTCTCACCCCGGTTTTTCGCGATGCCGGCCCCCGGTCAGACGATTCCGATCTCCCGGTACGGCTTGCCGGCGGGAACGCGGGCGTAGCCCATGTTGGTCAGGTCAATCGTCTGGTAGCCGCCGTCGAGGATCAATTCCGCGATGCCGCGTCCCGTTGCCGGGGCCTGCATGATGCCGTGGCCGGAGTAGCCGGTCGCTACATAGATATTTTCCATGCCCCCCGTCCAGGGCCCGATGATGGCGGTATGATCCAAGGTGCTGTTCGCGTAGTGGCCCTGCCAGACGTTTTCGACTTTCAGGGTCTCGAAGGCAGGGATCAGCTCAGCCAGGATGGGCCACAGCGTGTTCTCAAAATGGCCCGGCATCTCATCAAACGACCAGCCGGCGCTGCGGTTCCAGTCGGGCATGCCGCCGGAATAGCCGGTGGTTTCGGGCCGAATGCCGATATCCTTTTCCGTCTTGATCAACGGCAGGGGCTCAAGCTCTTGGTCGCATTTGAAATGAAAACAATCGCGCGACAAGGGTTCCACGGGCAAATCAAAGCCGATCAGTTTCGCCAATTCCCCGGACCAGGCGCCGGCGGCCAAAACAAACGTATCGGCTTCCACTGTTTCACCGGATTCCAGTGTGAGCGTGCGC
>Ga0315339_1000566_pt1 | contig 44095 bp, 39 predicted proteins | sample ASW17metaG_FD_204514 | JGI IMG/M metagenome (GOLD analysis project Ga0315339, IMG submission 204514) | Ammonia-oxidizing marine archaeal communities from Pacific Ocean, United States - ASW #17 | ecosystem: Environmental > Aquatic > Marine > Oceanic | place: USA: California | collected 2016-12-05 | reverse complement strand
GGTCTTTATGAATCAGGAATTACAACTTGTGCAGCTATGCAAGCAGGAGCAGCAATTCCTAATCTAGATGATGGTAATCAATTTATGAATCATTTTCTTAAGTGGGATATTATTGAAAAAGATATTATCAAACTTCAAGAAGGCAGTATGAATGTAATAAAAAAACCTGGATTAGGATTTACGCTGGACTATGATAATGTCAAAAAAGCATCAGAATTAGCACTATCAATTATATAATTTCTGTGGAAAATAATTTTACAAACAAAATTGCCCTTATAACAGGTGGGGCAAGCGGAATTGGTTTGGCAACTGCAAAAAAATTATCTCATTTTGGAGCAAAAGTTATTATCGCTGATCAAAATAATAATAATAAGGATTTAGTTCTCAAGTCTTTGGCTGGAGATGATAATCTATTTTTGCAAGTTGATGTAAGCAACTATGAAAGTGTTCATAAAATGATTGAAGAAATCATTAATAAATATAACTGTGTTGATATTCTCATTCATAGTGCTGGCATCGGTGAGGAAAAGCTTTTTTTAGAAACTACACCAGAGGAATGGAACAGAATTATTAATATTGATTTAACGGGAACCTTTTATTGCACACAAGCATGTGCAAAAGAAATGGTTAAAAAAAAATATGGACGTATAGTTTCTTTAGCATCAACCGCAGGTATCCGAGGTGGTACAGGCCGGGCTGCATATGGAACTGCTAAAGGAGGGGTTATCGCTCTCACAAAAGTAATGGCCGTTGAGTTGGCACAATATAATATTACAGTGAATGCCCTTGCTCCCGGTGCGATTGAAACAGAATTAGTTGCAAAAATGCACTCTGAAGAAACGCGAAAAGTTTATAGAGCAGGTATTCCTATGGATCGGTATGGAACGCCAGAAGAAACTGCGGATGCAGCAATTTTTTTAGCGAGCGATAATGCAAAATATATTACTGGTCAAATTTTAGGTGTTGATGGAGGTTTTTTAGCTGCAGGTATCATGCATGGATCAAAAAAATGACTGATATTTCTAAATCACTTTCTTCAGAATTAGATAATCTAAAAAAAGAGGGTTTATATAAGGAAGAAAAAATTATTTTATCTCAACAATCAAATATTGTTCAAACCACAAAAATTGAAGAGACAATTAATTTATGTGCTAACAATTATTTAGGTTTAGCTAATAATGAATCAATAAATAGTGAAGCTATTAAATCCATCCAAAAATATGGATACGGCATGGCCTCTGTTCGTTTCATTTGCGGTACTCACGAAATTCATAAACAATTAGAAAACACAATTTCTAATTTTTTACATAAAGAAGATACAATTTTATATTCTAGTTGCTTTGATGCTAATACAGGGTTGTTTGAAACTATTTTAAACGAAAACGATGCTATTATATCAGATGCTTTAAATCATGCCTCTATCATTGATGGAATTCGGTTATGTAAAGCAAAGAGATTTAGATATGAAAATAATAATATGAATTCTTTGGAAGAACAGCTTATTCTAGCTAAAGATCGTGAGACGAAATTGATAGTTACTGATGGGGTTTTCTCTATGGATGGTATTATAGCTAATCTAAAATCAATTTGTGATTTGGCCGATAAATACCAAGCCATGGTAATGGTTGATGATAGTCATGCTATTGGAGTTTTAGGATTAAATGGCAAAGGTAGTATAGAATATTGTGATGTTATTGATCGTATAGATATCGTTACTGGCACACTTGGTAAGGCTTTAGGAGGTGCATCTGGAGGATATACCTCAGGAAAAGCAGAAGTAATTGATTGGTTGCGTCAACGATCAAGACCTTATCTATTTTCAAATACATTAGCACCTGTTATTGCCGCTACTTCTATTAAAGCTTTTGAAATTATTAATAGTAGCAATAAATTAAGAAACACTCTTCTTTCTAATGCAAAATTTTTTAGAGACGAACTGCTTACATTAGGTTTTAATTTATCAGGTGCAGATCATCCAATTATTCCTATTATTATAGGAGATGCCATTTTAGCAAAACAGATGGCTGATGAATTAAATAAAAAAGGTATTTTTGTAGTTAATTTTTCCTTTCCAGTTGTGCCAAAAAATAAAGCACGTATACGTGTTCAAATCTCATCATCGCATTCAAAAGATAACCTTAAATATGCCGTAAAACATTTTGAAGAAGTCGCGAAAAAATTAAACATAATTTAATATTAGAATGAAAAATACTATTAAAGCTATTGTAAAAAATGAAAGTAAGATAGGTTTAGCCCTTGAGGATGTTTCAATGCCTGAGTGTGATGATGAAAGTGTTTTAATTAAAATTAAAAAAACAGGAATATGTGGAACTGATTTACATATTTATAAATGGGATGAATGGGCGCAAAAAACAGTTTCCATTCCGACAATTATTGGACATGAATTTAGTGGGGTAGTTTGTGATAAGGGAAAAAATGTAAAAAATATTCAAATTAATGAGAGAGTATCGGCTGAGGGTCATATCGTTTGTGGCTATTGTCGTAATTGTCGTGCTGGAAGAGGACAACTTTGCCGAAATACAAAAGGTATTGGAGTTCAAATTTCAGGAGCATTTTCTGAATATATCTGTGTTCCAGAAACTAATGTTATTAAAATTCCGGATGATATAGATGATGATATTGCTGCTATATTTGATCCTCTGGGAAATGCTTTTCATACGGCTTTAAGTTTTGGAGTAATTGGTGAGGATGTATTAATTACGGGAGCAGGGCCAATTGGTATTATGGCAGCAAAAATATGCCAAACTATTGGATCAAGAAAAGTTATTTTAACAGACATTAATAGTGAAAGAATAAATTTAGCTAAAAATTTAGATATAAAATTATCCTATAACATTAAAAAAAATACCCTTGAATCAATTATGGAACTTAATAATATGAAAGAAGGTTTTGATATTGGTTTGGAAATGTCAGGCTCAGGCAAAGCATTTAATGATATGATTAAAGTAATGAATAATGGAGGTAAAATAGCAATTCTTGGAATTTCCCCTACTGCTTTTGAAGTAAACTGGAATGAAATTATTTTTAAGATGTTAGAGGTTAAAGGAATTTATGGAAGAGAGATGTATGAAACTTGGTATAAAATGATAGCATTAATCCAGAGTGGCCTTAATATAAAAAATATTATCACTCATAAATTTCATTTTACTGACTTTCAAAAAGCATTTGCGATTATGAAAGAAGGTAATTGTGGTAAAATAATTTTAGAATGGAGTTAAATAAATGTTAATACGTGATAAACCACTTGCAATAACTAAAGGATTAATACCTATAAAATATATGGGTTTAGAGAATGGTGTAAACATAACTTTAGATCTCCCATTCGTTCGCACAAATCCAGATCATGGAACGGCTTATAATATAGCTGGCAAAGGGATAGCTGATTCATTTAGTTTCGATGCTTCAATTACATGTGCTAATAAATTAATTAAATCAAAAATGACTAAAAAAACATAATGGGCTTAAGGTTTATTTTTATGTTAACGGCTAATGACAAGACTGTGGAAGATGCTGAAATTCATTTGGGTACGGCTCTTGCAGCAGGTATTAATCATATTGGATTTAAGGATATTGGCTTATCTTTCGAGAGATTAAAAAATTTAAACTCAGCAATTAAATCTGGAGGAGCAACAAGTTATCTAGAAGTAGTTTCGCTTGATAAAAAGAGTGAGATTATTTCTGCAAAAGCGGCAATAGAACTAGGAGTAGATATACTTATGGGAGGTACTAATATAAATGAAGTTCTAAAACTTCTGAAAGGAACTAATATAAAATACTTTCCCTTTCCAGGAAAAATTGTAGGGTATCCAAGCTCTCTCCTAGGAACAGTAAATGAAATTGTAAAAAGTGCAAAGACTTTGTCTTTAAAGAAAGGTGTACACGGTCTTGATCTCTTAGCTTATAGATCAACCTGCGATGTTAAAACTTTAATTAATGCTGTTTGTGAGTGTACTGAAAAACCAGTTATAATAGCAGGTTCTATTGATAACCGTCATCGAATTTCTAATGTTAAAAATTCTGGCGCAGCGAGTTTTACTATAGGTTCAGCTGCATTAAATGGAAAATATTTTTCTACAGAAAAAAATTTAGACTTACAATTGAAGGCCATCATGAAAGATGTTGCTGAAGTTAATAATCATATATCTAAATTATATCCTAAAAATCTTAATCATTCATTCAGTGAATTTGAAGATATTTGGAATCCTAGAATAGCAGGTCGGATAAATGATATGCAAATAAAATTAGTTAAAGTTGAAGGAAGTTTTATTTGGCATTATCATAAAACAGAAGATGAATTATTTTTTGTACACAAAGGAAAACTTATGATGAAATTTCGAGATCGTGATGAGATTATTAAAGAAGGTGAATTTATTATAGTTCCTCATGGTGTGGAACACTGCCCAGTTGCTATAACTAATGTTTGTGAAATTGTTCTTCTTGAACCAAAAACAACAATCAAAACTGGCAATATTAAGAATACTCATAAAGTTTAAATTTATGATTTTATAGTGAGAAAGGGTCAATTTTATGAGTAAAAATAAAGCTTTTTATTTAATTATTTCAACACTAGAAACCACTCCTTTTGGACTATATATAAATCAATATAGAAGAAAATTATGACTCGATTTAATGCATGGAACGTCTTTAAAAATGGTCTTACCGGTCAAAAAAATTGGGATAGACAATGGAGAGATCCTGAACCAAAAGAAGAATACGATGTTATTATTATTGGTGGTGGCTTGCATGGATTAGCAACAGCTTACTATTTAGCAAAAAATCATAATGTGAAAAATATTGCCGTTGTAGAAAAGGGGTGGATCGGCGGAGGTAATGCTGGACGTAATACTACTATAGTTCGATCCAATTATATGATGCCCGGCAATCATCAATTTTATGAACACTCACTCAAGTTATGGGAAAATTTGAGTCATGAATTAAATTACAATGTTATGTTTAGTCAGAGATCACATGTTGCTCTTTTGCATAGTCCTAATACAAGAGATGCTGCCGCTAGAAGATGCAATATTATGCGATTACATGGAACAGATGCTGAATTGTGGGATCTTGATAAGCTTAAAAAGAATATTCCTCATCTAAATTATAATGATGCACGATTTCCAATTTTTGGAGCAGCTGTTCAACCACGTGCTGGTAATGCAAGGCATGATTCGGTAGCTTGGGGTTACGCAAGAGCTGCTGATCAATTAGGGGTTGATATACTTCAAAACTGTGAAGTCATAGGTGTTACTAGAAATAAAGGGCGTATTGAAAGTTTACAGACATCAAGAGGAGAAATTAAAGCAAAAAAAATTGGTTTTGCAGTAGCTGGAAATACTTCTCGATTATGGGAAATGGCTGAATTAGGAAATCTCCCTATTGAGTCGCATAAGCTTCAAGCTTTCGTAACTGAATCCATTAAACCTCTTATAGATCATGTAGTAGTATATGGTGTTGGAGGTGCACATTTTTATATTTCTCAATCAGATAAAGGAAGTATGGTTTTTGGTGGTGATTTGGATTGGTATAAATCTTATGCTCAACGCGGTAATTTACCTATAGTTCAAGATTGTGCAGAAGGTGCAATGGCAATTTTTCCATGTCTTGGTCGTATTCGTTTAATCCGACATTGGGCAGGTGTGATGGATATGACAATGGATGGTTCTTTTTTTATATGTAAAACACCTATAGAAAATTTATATTTAAATGCAGGTTGGAACTATGGAGGTTTTAAAGCAAGTCCTGCATCAGGTTGGTATTTTGCCGATCTGATAGCAACTGAACAACCTCATAAATATATTCAGCATCATAACTTAGAGCGTTTTGAAAAAGGAATAAACCTAGATGAACGCGGAGCTGGACCGGATCCAAAATTACATGGTTAGGAATAATGAATGATACGTATTAAGTGTCCATATTGTGGAGAAAGAGATCATAGTGAATTTACCTATGGGGGAGATGCAAGTATTCAATATCCAAGTTTAGATGGAACGGAAAAAGAATGGGTTGAAGCAATTTTTTTTCGAAAAAATATTTTTGGTAAACAATTAGAAACTTGGCATCATGCAAATGGTTGTCGTATGTGGTTAGAAGTAGAAAGGTCAACTAAAACTCATGAAATTTTTTCTGTCAAACCTTGTCATCCTGAAATGAAAAAAGTTTTAGAAAAAAAGGATTCAAATGACCTCTAAGCGACTTGATCACTTTGGAAAAGTTAACAGAGATAGGGTTGTTTCTTTTACATGGGATAATAAAAAATTGTTTGGTTATGAAGGAGATTCTCTTGCCTCTGCTTTATTAGCAAATGATATCAAGGTAGTTGGTCGAAGCTTTAAATTTCATCGTCCACGAGGAATAATGTCCTGTGGAGTAGAAGAATCAGGAGCCTTGGTTACAGTTGGAAAAGGTAATCGAAGAGATCCTAATGTGCGAGCAACTACACAAGAATTATATGAGGGATTAATATCTTCGGGTCAAAACGCGTTTCCAAGTGTAAATTTTGATTTTGGAGCAGTTACAGGTTTGTTAAGTCGTTTTTTTGCTGCTGGATTTTATTATAAAACATTCATGGGTATTCCTCCCTTTGAATGGGGCAAAGGAACTAAAATTTGGATGTTTTATGAAAAATTGATTAGAAGGGCTGCGGGTATGGGCGTGGCGTCTCGATTACCAGATCCTGATCAATATGAACATGCAAATGATTTTTGTGATGTGCTAGTTGTTGGTTCAGGTCCAGCAGGTATAGCTGCTGCACAAGAGGCAGCTGATAAAAAATTAGATGTCATTTTAGTAGAACAAGAACCAATTATAGGTGGTGAGAAATTAGCTGAAAATAATTTCGATAGTGAAAATTTAAAATTAACACTAATTAATTCAGGTGTCCGTATCATGACCCGCACAACTGCATTTGGACTTTATGATAATTGTGTTGTTGGTTTATTAGAGAGAGTTAACGATCATGTTTTCTCAAATAACGATCATTCCCCTAGACAACGATTTTGGACTATTAGAGCCAAACATATTATATTGGGAACAGGTTCATTAGAGCGCCATATAGCTTTTAATAATAATGATGTCCCAGGGATGATGACGGCAAATGCCGCAAAACATTATTTAAATCGTTATGGTGTTCTATCAGGGCAAGAGATAGTAATTTCAACAAATAATGATTCCGTTTATTCAACCGCAAATGAATTAATGAAGGCTGGTTCCAAGGTACATATTATTGATGCGCGAAATACAATTAGCCAAGATATTATAGAGAGTGCTAAAAGTAGCGGTATTGAAGTGAGTTTAGGTACGGCTCCTTTTAATATTAACGGCAGAAAAAAGGTTGATAGTTTAGATGTAGCTGAACATGATGGACAAAAATATAATAAAGTCAATCAAATTAAATGTGATCTTGTATTGATATCAGGAGGTTGGTCACCTGCTATCCATCTTTTATCACATCGAGGCGTTCGACCAGTTTGGGACCCAGTGAATTTGTGTTTTTTACCTAATGAAATTCAAGAACCAATTACTGTTACTGGATCAGCTGCAGGTATATGGAATACTGATGATTGTATTGAATCTGGTTTAGCTGCAGGATTAAAAGCAGCTCAATCTCTTGGAGCAAATACAATTAATTATTCATTTCCAAAAGCTGGAGGATGGAAAAATCCTATTAGTCCTCTATATGAAGTTGGTTATAATAAAAATTATTCTAAAAGTTTTGTTGATTTTCAACATGATGTTAAATGTGATGATATAAGGTTAGCCCACCGTGAAGGATTTATTTCTGTTGAGCATTTAAAAAGATACACCACATTGGGCATGGCTAATGATCAAGGAAAAATGGGAAACATTATAGGTCTAGCTTTAATGGCAGAATTATTAAATAAACAAATTCCAGAAGTTGGTACTACTGTTTTCAGACCTCCTTATACTCCTGTTGCAATTGGAGCACTTGCTGGCCGCAATGTTGGAAAACATTTTAGACCTTTAAGAGTAACGCCAACACACCAATGGAATTTAGATCATGGAGCTATAATGATCGAAGCAGGTCTATACCAACGTCCTTGGTATTTTCCTGAAGATAAAGAATCTTTATCTGATGCGTATATTCGTGAAGCTACGATTGTTAGAAAAACCGTTGGATTAAGCGATGTCTCTTCCTTGGGAAAGATTGCGATTCAAGGCCCTGATGCTACAGAATTAGTAAATTGTATCTATACTAATCCTTTTGCTAAACTTGCTATAGGTAAAACAAGATACGGGATTATGCTCAGAGATGATGGAATCGTGATGGATGATGGAACATCTTGGCGCTTATCTGAAGATGAGTATTTCATGACAACTTCAACTGCTCAAGCAGCTAGGGTGATGGCGTGGCTAGAAGAACTTTTGCAAACAAGGTGGACAGACTTAAAGGTACATATAACAACTGTATCCGAGCAATGGGCAGCAGCAGCTGTGTCTGGACCTAAATCACGGGATACTCTTAAACAATGTTTAGAAGATCAAAATGTTGTATCAAATGATAATTTACCTTTTATGGGATTAATACAAACAAAACTAAAAGGTAATATACCTTGTAGAATTGTAAGGATTAGTTTCTCAGGAGAAATGGCTTATGAGGTTTATACTCCATCAGACTATGCAACCAAGGTGATGGATATGCTTTGGGACAGCGCAAAGAGTTATAATGGATGTCTTTATGGGTTAGAAGCACTAGGCGCTCTTCGGGTTGAAAAAGGTCATGTTACAGGGGCGGAGTTAGATGGACGCGTTACAATCGATGATGCAGGATTAGGAAGAATGGCATCAACCAAAAAATCTTATATTGGCAGTGCTATGAGAAAACGAGGTGTGCTTGGTTATAGTACCCGAGAAAAATTAGTAGGTATTTTCCCTAAAGATAAAAAACAAACTTTTGATGCTGGAACAATTATTTGCAAACTTGATGAAGTTAAAGGATTTGGGATTGGGCGCATAACATCAGTAACGCATTCCCCTGAGTTAGGTCATTGGATTGGATTGGGTTTTATAAAAGGGGGATTTGAAGAATGGAAAAATACTACAGTCATCGGCAGTGATCCTGTTCGGGATAAAGAATTAGAGCTTGTGATTGTTTCACCTCATATGATTGATCCAGAAGGAAAAAGATTGCATGGTTGATAGAACTTCAGCGCTTGAGTCAAACTATTCTGTTGGTATCAAAGGTACTAAAAATGATTCACAGCTTCAACTTAGTGAGATAAAAAATTTACAACTTACACAGGTTGCTGCATGGCCCGATTCAATAAACATAGTGGGATCAAATGTTGCTAATCATTTAAATTTCAGTGAATATGCTTTACCCAATAAGGCAATTGTAAAGAATTCTGTTGTCATGATGAGAATTGAGCCCTTAAAGTGGTGGATTGTAGGATCAGGGGTTCCAACCGTATCATCCAATGAAGGTACAACACTGGATCTGTCCCATTCATATACCCGTCTTGAAATTTCGGGACAAAGTGCATCTCTTTTCCTCAACCGGCACTTACCCTTAGACCTTCGCGAGAAGCATTTTCCCGTTAATTCGGTAGCTTCGTCCGCCATTCACCATGTAAGCGTAAAGCTGTGGCGTTCAGATGTCGGATACCATTTGTTTATTCCAAGAGGCTTCGCTTTATCACTGTGGGAAATATTTTTAGAAACTGCAAGTCAATTTGGTTACGAAATAAAATAGCTGAAAGCGTGTACAAGTAGTACTTTAGTTATAATCAAGTTATGTAATTTTTTTGCTGTAAAATGATTGTATCAAAATTGAAAAAATAATAATGCCACCACCTATCAGCACACTTATTGGTGGCATCTCATTTATAAACAACCATGCCCACAAAGGTCCAAACACTGCTTCTGTCAACATTAAAATACCAACTACAGCAGAAGGTGTGGTTTGCGATCCAATAGTGATTAAAATAAATCCAAATCCAATTTGAAAAAAACCAGACAATGAAGCTAAAAAAAGATCATGTGGAGAAATTGATAAGTTGGATGCAATAAAGTAAGCAAAAATTGCGGAAAATACTCCAGCTATAAATTGAGCTGGAACCATATCAACATTTGGAGATTTTCTTATTATTATAACAAATATTGCAAAAGAGATTGGTGTTAAAAATGCCACAACATTTCCAATAAATTGTTCGTTGGATTGAGCGGACAAGGAGTTTCCCAATATCAATAAAACCCCTGACATACCAAAAAAAATTGAAATAAAAGTTATTAAATTAATCTTTTCTTTCAAAAAAAAATAGCCAAATACTGCTAAAAAAATTGTCTCTGTCGTGATTATAAAATTCGCATTTGCTACAGTCGTATTATACATCGAAAATACATAGGCTGAAAAACCAATGGATAAAACAAAACCAGCTATAAAACCTGAAAGACCAGAGCTATAAAATGACTTAAAAATATTTTTTTTGTAACTGAGAAGTAAATATAAAGCCACAATGATAGCAAAAAAAGTTTGTCTCCAGAAAAGAATTTGCCATAGATTGGCACTTTCAAAGGATTTAACAATTAAACCACCAAAACTTAAACAAAAAGCACCTAAGAAAACCAGTAATGGACCTGGAATTATTTTAATTAAATTCATTCAATTTCACTAATATTTTATAAATCAATTGTCTTGTATATTAATAAAAAGAATAAACCTCATCTATTTCTCCATAGACAATTTCACTAGATTTAAATAAACCCCAGATATGGTTTTTACTAAAGTAGAATATAATTCTCGTTTAGTTGCAATTAAACAACAGATGAACAAGAGAGCTTTGGATATTCTCATTATAACCGATCCATCAAATATGAATTACACTACAGGTTATGATGGATGGTCATTTTATGTACCTCAAGGAGTTATTATTGCTCTTGATCACGAAGAACCTATTTGGTTTGGGCGAATGCAAGACTCTAAAGGCGCTAAAGTTACAACTTTTTTAAAAGAAGAAAATATATTGGGTTACCCAGAAGATCTTATCCAATCTCCACCTCGCCATCCTTATGATTATATTGCATATTTTTTAAATAAAAAAAATTGGGCTAATAAAAATATCGGCGTGGAAATGGATAGTTATTATTATTCAGCTGAATGTCACGCAAGATTAATCGATCAGTGCCCTAATGCAACGTTTCACGATACTCATTTATTGGTTAACTGGATACGTTTTATAAAATCAGATAATGAAATTAAATACATGAAGGATGCAAGCATTCTAGTTCAACTAGGAATGCGAAGAGCTTATGACTCAATTAAACCTGGAGTTCGTCAGAACCAAGTAGCAGGTAATATTCAACAATCATTATTATCCGGGAAGGATGAAATGGGTGGTGAATATTCGGGTTTAAATATTATATTGGCAAGTGGAGTTTCAGCATCAGCTTCGCATTTAACTCCTACTGATAAGAAATTTAAAGAGAATGAAGGAACTATAATAGAACTAGGTGGCGTTAAAAATAGATATCACTGTGTATTATCTCGAACAGTTTATATAGGTAAACCTGATCCAAAAATTAATGATACATTAAAAATTACGAATGAGGGTGTTGAGAGAGCTATAGAGAAAACCAAACCAGGAAATACATGCCACGATGTAGCTGTTGCTTTTTGGGGTGTGCTTGAAAAATATGGTTTGGAGAAAGAATCTAGATGTGGATATTCTATAGGACTAGGTTATCCTCCAGATTGGGGAGAGCATACTTTAAGTATTCGTAAAAATGATATGACTGTTTTACAGCCCAATGTTACATTTCATTTAATGGCAGGTATGTGGATGAACACTTGGGGGCTTGAGATAAGTGAGTCAATTCATGTGACTGAAAATGGATGTGAATTATTTTGTGACTTTCCTAGATCATTGCATTTAATTTAAAAAAATTTAAAGAGACCTTGATGAATTTTATTCCAGAAATTACGTTTGGAACACGAATACGTAAATCACCTTTTTTTGATTCAACAATAAAGTGGGGCTGTAAAGGTTTTACGACATATAATAAAATGTATATGCCAACGTATTATTCTAGTTTTGTAGATGATTATTGGTCATTGGTTAATGATGTGACTTTGTGGGATGTTGCAGGAGAAAGACAAGTAGAAATTAAAGGAGAAGACTACTTCAAGTGTTTTTTCGCCAAGATTAGAGAAGAATATTGCAATTGGTTTAGTAAAAAAACAAAGTAATAAAGAACTAGTATATTATATCAAAAGCAAAAATGAAAAAGTAAATATTAAAATTAGTAGTTTGCCATTTATACGTAATAAATAATTTTAGTCATTATCATCTCCGCCACCAGCCCCTCGATTTCGAGATTCTTCTGACTCTGGAACAAATATTCGATTTGCAATTTTTGTGATTTTATTCCAAGCTAACTTATTCGGCTCAAGGGATATTGCTAAATTTTTTTGAATACTTTGATTAGTTATTTTTTTTTCTACATTGTCTATCAAAGAAATATTTTTTTGATTACTCAAAATAATCTCTACCTGATTTTGTGTAAATGAGTGTTTTTTATTTGATTTACCAATTAATATTTTTTTGTTAGCAATATGATGGATAATAATTTCATTTTCAGAATGATAAAAAATTAATTGAGAGAACAAAATCTGTGATGCAGATTTATACAAAAGAGGTAAAAATAAAAAAGGATCAGAACAATTAACTAAAGTAAATATAATCTTTTCTCGGTTTTCAAGAAGGGAGCTAAAGTAATCAATTATTCCCGGACCCTTCATTAATATTGATTGATGGTTTAAATCTATTTCTTGATCATTATCCTTAATATTCAAAATACCATTAAATTGATTATCAAGCATAGTAATTGAATCAGAAAGTCTTTTTATGCCCTCCAAGTTATTTAATTCTAACCAAGCTATTATAAAAGCCGCATCTTCATCGGCCCCGTGCGGGAAACCCATACCGCTAAAAGCCCTTAGGGCTGTAGTGTATACTTCATAAAAAGAATACCCCATTAGGAATGATAAGAATTCATTGTTGTAAAACCCCAACTTTCAACATTTTTATGTGATAAATTATCATAAAAAGGAGCACCAGCAAAAAAACTAACTCTTAACCAGCGATCAGATTTTGGATCATAACGTGATGCACCAAAAAAAGAGAGTTTGAAGCGAAGCATGTTAATGGGCATTGTATTTTTTGCTAATATATTATCATTAACTTCTCCATGATCATAATTTGACAGGGTTTGTATGCGACGAATTATTCCTCTATATTCTGGATACTTAAGAAGAAATTTTGCAACACTGTAATCATTAATCTCTGAATGATTAATTAAAAAAACATAGAGTTCTTTGACCATTTTGCCAATTCCTAAAGGTTGCTCTAATTCCGCACCATTTTCATTATAGCGCTCTCCTAGTCTTGGTTCTAATTTTTCTTCTGAAATATACCAAAATAAATAGGAATTTTCTTTTTTAGAAAAATCTATTTTTATTGCCCAAGAATAATTTTTTTTAATATAACTTATGAGGGATGAAATATTTTGAGATATCTGGATATGCATATCATCTGAATCAGACATATCTTCCGCTAAAGGATCTGCAATGAAGGGATATAGTTCAATTAATTGTACATTAACAATCTCTTGTGCGTCAAAGTTTAGATTTTTATCTGCATATTCTAATATTTTTGACCACATAATCTTATTGTCATTATTCATTTTCAATTCTTTGGAATAATGAATAATTTTTTTTAAATCTATTGAGGATTCTTTATTTTTTTTTAGTTGAAATTCATCTGTAGTTAAAACTTCATTTAAATACTGTCTGGCTTTTTCTAGCAATTGAATAAATTGAGTTAATTTTTCATTATCAATTGAATGTGAATTTTGAATTTTATTGAGAGTTAAATAAAATTGACTCATCCATTTGTGTATTAGTTTAGGATGTTTAATAATAAACGGAGCCATTCCTAATCCCGTTGAGTTACCGATGCCTAAATGTTGCTTGATATTTTTATGAAGTTTAACAGCTTTTAAAGGATTAACATGATGTGCAACATGTTCCACAAGATCTACACTGAATTCTCTTATCACATAAACTGCCAACATTTCTGCTCTAAAAGGTTGATCAAATAGAGTTTCTGATTTTGTTCGAATAAAATCAGAAAGACCAAATTTACCACTTCCATAAACTGCTGTTGTACGTAATAGATATCCTACATCATTTATTTCTTTGATATTGGGCTGTAATCCTTTGGATAAACAATCAACAACCTTTTTGAACAAGCGTACACTTTTATTTGCACGACTTAGGACTAATTCTTTTGGAGAATTTCTACCCGTTTCTTGTAAGGGTATATTTTTTTTTAAACGATTAAGATCCTTTTTATTTAATTGACCAATATGCAAGGCATAAACAGTATCCCATTTTTCTGCAATAACTCTATCACTTCTCTCTTCATCAGAAAGATATTGAGAAAAACATACAAGTGAGTAAATTTCTTTTGCTGTTTTAATTTCATAAATTGCTGTTCCATAACCATCTTTATCCAAATCAAATATCGATCTAGTAATGGACCAATTTCCTTTAATCATTGCCCTTAGCATACTTCGTGAAAAGCTAAGTCTAGAAGGGTAACGAGACCCCATTCTATCCAACGTCATGGGAGAGAATTTTTTATTAGTGTATATTTTTTGTAACATGTTTTTAAATATATATAGTGAATTATAATAAATTCATTAGTATTGATATTATTTTAATTATGACGAACTCTTTGGAAAATCAAATACTTATAGATGGATTGGAATATTGTAATTGGAATAGGGATATTTTAGAGGATTTATGGAAAGGAGGAGTTACTGCTGTACATGCAACCTTAGTTTACTGGGAAAATACAGAAGAGTCATTTAATAAAATTAATGAGTGGGATGCATTATTCCAAAATCATCAAGACATAATCTGTCATGCAAAAACTACACAAGATATATTAAATGCAAAAAATAATAATAAAGTAGCTTTTATTTTTGGATTTCAAAACTCTGCGCCCATTGCAAATGATATTTTTTTAATAGAAAAATTTTTTGACAAAGGTTTGAGATTTATGCAATTGACTTACAATAACCAAACTCCTCTTGCGGGAGGTTGTTTTGAACCTAAAGATTCCGGGGTAAGTCGTTTTGGTTATGCTGTAATAGAGGAAATGAATAGGTTAGGCATGATTGTTGATTTAAGTCATGCTGGTAAACAAACATGTTTGGATGCAATAGAATTTTCATCTAAACCAGTTGCTATATCCCATGCTAATCCAAATTTTTTTCATAAGGCCGTGAGAAATATTGATGATGGCGTTTTGTTAAAATTAGCAAATAAGAACGGTTTGATAGGATTAAGTTTATATCCGTTTCATCTCAAAGATTTGGGTGATTGCAAGATAGAAGATTTTTGTTCAATGATTAAACAACTTATTAATATGATAGGTATTGATCATATTGGAATTGGATCTGATCTTTGTAATAATTGGCCTGATGAAGTTGTAATGTGGATGCGCAATGGCAAATGGACAAAAAAAATAGATTATGGTGAATCTCAATCTAAAAGTGCTGCTTGGCCTGATCAACCTTCGTGGTTTAAAAAAGGAAGTGATCTAAAAAATTTATATGAAGGAATGTTAAAAAATGGTTTTTCAGAAAAAGATACTTTTAAAATATTAGGACAGAATTGGTTTGAATTTATGAAAACTCACTTTTAATTTTTATTAGTTTGGCGGATTGCAAATATAAGAGCTATTGACAATTTCATTATACTTTAAAAATAGTAATCTTTGTTAGAGATAATATAAATCCAAGGAATACCCTAGTTTTTATTATGCAAAATTTACCAACAATATAAATATTTATGCAAATACCTTGTTTTCTTTGATTTTCAATTTAATCTAATCTTGACATTTATTTGTCACTTAAATAACCGATTATAAACATTTTATTTGATAGGAAAGAACTTGTCTTCACAAGAAACTGAATTTGTTAGATTTGAAAAAATAGACAAAAGTTATGATGGGGAAGTTCTTGTCGTTAAAAACTTAAATCTTAATATTGCTAAAGGTGAATTCGTTACAATGCTTGGTCCTTCAGGATCTGGTAAAACAACTACATTGATGATGCTGGCAGGTTTTGAAACGCCTACAAATGGTGAGATTTTCTTACAAGATAAACCCATAAGTAAAATCCCTCCCTATGAGAGAGAAATTGGAATGGTATTTCAAAATTATGCTTTATTTCCTCATATGTCGGTTCAAGAAAATTTAGCTTTTCCTTTAGAAGTTAGAAAACTCTCAAAAAATGAAACACAGGAAAAAGTTAAAAAAGTTTTAGAAATGGTTGAGCTTGATGATTTTGCTACGCGTTTTCCAGCACAACTATCAGGCGGTCAACAACAACGTGTTGCTTTAGCGAGAGCACTTGTTTTTGAACCTAGATTAGTTTTAATGGATGAACCTTTAGGAGCTTTGGATAAAAATTTACGTGAACAAATGCAATATGAAATTAAGCATATTCATGAACGCATAGGGATTACTGTGGTTTACGTAACCCATGATCAAAGCGAAGCATTAACAATGTCAAATAGGATTGCAGTTTTCAATGATGGGATGATTCAACAACTTTCATCCCCAAATGTTCTGTATGAAAAACCTGAAAATTCATTTGTAGCACAATTTATTGGTGAAAATAATAGGATGACTGGAACAATTAAAAGCTTGGATGACACATACTGTAATGTTGATCTTGATGGGGGAGGTAGTGTTAAAGCTCTTAAAGTAAATGTTGGTAATGTGGGAGAAAAAACACAACTTTCAGTTCGTCCAGAGCGTGTTTCTGTTAATCTTACACATAATTCAAATGAAAATGTTTTTAATGGCTTGGTCAAAGAACTTATTTATTTAGGTGATCATATTAGAGCTCGTTTAGAAGTATGTGGTAACGATGAATTTATTGTTAAAATGCCAAATGAAGGCAACCTTAATATCAAGGAAAATGAGTCAATTGAATTGACTTGGAGCGCCGATGATATCCGAGCTCTTGATATGCCTAGCTAAATCTCGTTTTTTTGCCTTTTTTATCTATATTAGAGGTTTTTTTTAAAACCAACCCATGTTATTACGATTTTATTAAGACATAAAAATTTTATATTTACGTAAATCAATAAATAGGAGGAAAACTTATGTCAAAATTTTTAAAATTATTTTTCTTTCTTTCTTTTGTATTTTCTCCCTTTGCAGCTAATGCGGTAACAGTAGCATCATGGGGTGGGGCATACACGGAAAGTCAAATAAAAGCATATGTGGACACGTATAGTGATCCAAGTGCAGTACAATTTGAAAACTACAACGGTGGTCTTGGAGAAGTTCGAGCTCAAGTTGAAAGTGGAAATGTTACATGGGATGTTGTGGACGTTCTTCCAGATCAAGCAATCACTGGTTGCGATGAAGGATTATTCGAAGATATTTCAGGTATATATGATACCTTTACACCAGCTCCAAACGGAGATAGCATGATTGAAGACATGGCAGCTAGTGGTGTCACTAATCTATCTGATTGTTGTGCTCCCCAAATCTTCTGGACTTATGTTGTGTTCTATGATCCAGATGCATTCCCTGGTGATAAACCATCTGTAATCGCTGACTTCTTTGATACAGATAAATTTCCTGGAAAAAGAGGTGTGCATACTTGGGCAAATGGATTTATTCAAATGGCACTTGTAGCTGATGGTGTAAAACCAAGTGCAGTTTATACTGTTCTTAAAAGTCAAACTGGTGCTGTAGATAGAGCATTTGCAAAAATGGATACAATTAAAGACTCCATTGTTCACTGGTCTGCTGGATCAAAACCACTTGAATTAGTAAAAAGTGGTGAAGTTGTAATGTCAATTGCGTATAATGGACGTGTTGGTGCTGCTAACTTAAGTGAAGGTGAAAACTTTGAATATATTTGGGAAGGTCAATTAATTGAGCAAGAGTATATTTGTCTAATGACTGGTGCTCCTGATAGAGACCGTGCAATAGATTGGATGATACATGCTTCTTCACCTACTTCTCAAGCTGAACAAGCTAAATACATTACTTATGGTCCAATGAGAGCATCAGGTATTGATATTATTCAAGCTGGAGAGCCTTGGTTCCATACTGGACTTGAAATTATGGATCATATGCCAAATACTCCTGAGTTACTAAAAATATCAGTTATGGGCGATCCTATATGGTGGTCTGATAATGGATCGGAAATCGATGAGCGTTATGGCGCATGGATGGGTAACTAAGCTTGATTATTAGGTAAATTTAATTTATTTTTAGGGCGAGATTATCTCGCCCTTTTTTTATTGTAGGAGGTTAGTATTTCTACTGCAGAACAAATTCTAACAACTGATGGTGTACCACTTAAAGTTAGTTTAAGAAAAACAGAGAGAAAGAATAAAATAAAAGCTTTTTTATTAGTTTTTCCACTTTTGTTATTCATTATAGTTACATTTGTCATTCCAATAGCAGATATGCTAACAAGAAGTGTTGATGATAGTCTAATTAATGAAGTTTATGATAATACTTTTCATGAGTACAAAAAATGGAATAAAGAAAAAGATAAACTTCCTCCTGAAGCTGTTTATCGAGCTTTATTTGAAGATATCGCTCACGGAGACAAACTTAAAATAGGACGAAGTATTACGCGAATGAACTATTCTAAATCTGGTTGGAAAAGTTTAATAAAAAAAACAAGAAGACAAATAAAAAACATTGTTAAATCTGGAAATTTACCAACAAACTATAAAGAGACACTTATAGAGATAAATGAAGGATGGGCAGATCCAACCTTCTGGTATTCTATGTCTCAAATGCTGAATGAGTCTACTGCCATATATTATTGGAATGCTATTGATAGAACGTATGATTTGAATGGTGAAGTTGTTATGCAAGATGAAAACAGGCGTATTTATATACTAACATGGATTAAAACTTTTAAAGTAAGTATTTATGTAACATTTTTTTGTTTACTTCTTGGTTTTCCAGTTGCTCATTTATTAGCAAATTTACCGCTACGTTATAGTAATCTCCTTATGATTTTTGTTCTTTTACCTTTTTGGACTTCCTTACTTGTGCGAACGACTGCTTGGATTGTAATGTTGCAACAAAATGGAGTGATTAATGGGGTTTTAGTTTGGCTTGGTATTCTGAGTGACGATGGACGACTTCAAATGGTTTACAATCAAACAGGAACTCTTATTGCAATGACGCAAATATTATTGCCCTTTATGATTTTGCCGCTTTATAGTGTGATGAAGGTAATCCCAAAAAGTCATATGCGTGCAGCTCAAAATTTAGGAGCAAAACCTGCTAAGGCTTTTTTTCGTGTATATTTTCCCCAAACAATTCCGGGAATGAGTGCAGGAGGTCTATTAGTTTTTGTTTTAGCGATAGGATATTTTATTACTCCTGAACTTGTAGGAGGAAAAGATGGTCAACTAATTGGACATTGGATAGCTTATCATCTTAAAACAACATTAAATTGGGGACTTTGTTCTGCTTTAGGAGGAATTCTTTTAGGCATCATGTTAATATTATATTGGCTTTATAATAAAATCGTAGGAATTGATAATATCAAATTAGGATAAAAAATGGCTTTACCAACATATGCAACTCCAATTCAAAGAACATATTATTATTTATATTTATTTTTTTGTGGTGCTGTTTTCTTTTTTCTAATTGCTCCTCTAGTTGCCATCATTCCAATTTCATTTAGTAAATCACCTTTTATGCTTTTTACTGAAGGTATGTTGGCTTGGCCTCCTGAACCAGAAGCTTGGTCATTGAGATGGTACCGATATATGGTTGGTATTTGTACTGATAAAAACTTGACTACTCCGTGTGGTACTAAATGGATGAGAGGTACAGTGAATAGTTTTTTCATAGGATTTGTATCAACTTTTATTGCAACAATACTTGGTACTTTAGCTGCATTAGGGTTAAGTAGACCACAGATGCCTTTTAAAGCGCTTATTATGTCTATTCTTATCTCTCCAATGATTGTTCCATTAATTATAACTGCAGCAGGAATGTTTTTCTTTTATGCGAAAGTTAATCTTGTTTATACATTTACAGGAATAATTTTAGCACACGTAGCTCTTTCAACTCCTTTTGTTGTTATTACTGTAACCGCAACTTTAGTCGGTTTTGATACCAATATGACTAAAGCAGCTCAAAGTTTAGGGGCAAGACCTATGAAAACTTTCTTTAAAGTAATTATGCCTTTAATTTTACCAGGAGTTATATCTGGAGCTTTATTTGCATTTATTACTTCATTTGATGAAGTAGTTGTTGTCATGTTTATGGCGAGTTTAAATGAACTAACGATACCAAAGCAAATGTGGGCTGGTATTCGACAAGAAATTAGTCCAGTTATTTTATGCATGGCTACATGTCTTGTAGCATTATCTATTTTTTTATTAACTGCTGTGGAGTTATTACGCCGTCGTTCAGAGAAAATGCGCGGTATTTCAGCTCGTTAATAAATGAAAAAGATAGCGGTAGTAGGCGCCGGTATCGTAGGTATTTGTACTGCATATTTTCTTCAACAATCAGGATTTAGGGTTACTCTTATAGATAAAGAGAATCCAGGTACGATGACAAGCTATGGCCATGCTTGTGTCTTTGCTGATTATGCCAATGTGCCTATTAATAATCCTTCTCTCTTTGTTGACATACCTAAAATGCTTTTCACAAAAGATAGTCCACTAGCAGTCGATTTTTTGTATATTATAAAAAATTTACCATGGGCTTTTAAATTTTTAAAAAATTGTCAAAAACATAAAGTAGAAGAAATAGCCTCTTCTTTAGCAAATTTATTACATCATTCTCGTTTATCGTATGATCATATTTTTAAAGAAGTTAAGGTTTCAGAATTTATAAAAAATGAAGAAAATATTTATATTTATGATTCGAAAAAATCTTTTGAGGCATCTTCATATGCAAATTATTTAAGAAAAAAAAATAACATAAAAGTTAAAGAATTAAATAAAAAAGAGATACATGATTTAGAGCCTAATTTAGCTTCAGTTTATTATGGAGGTCATCTTTTTCTGGGTTCTCGACATACAACTAATCCACTCGCAATAAGTAAAAAAATTTTTGAAAGTTTTTTAGAAGGAGGTGGAGAATTTATAAATGAAAATGTAAAAAATTTGACAAATAGAGAAGATTTAGTTGAAATTAGTTTGCAAGAAAAAAAAATTAAATTTGATCAAGTTGTAATCTGTACAGGAGCATGGTCAAAATCTCTTGCCAATATGATAGGAGATGATTTTCCATTAGATACAGAAAGAGGTTATCATGTTTTATTTGATAGTGATAAGCAATTGATTGATCGTCCAATTGGTTGGTCTCAATCTGGTTTTTATTTAGTGCAAATAGAAGAGGGAATTAGAGCGGCGGGAACTGTAGAAATTGCTGGTTTACATAAACCCCTTAATCAAAAACGAATTAGTATGATAGAAAGACAGGCAAGAAAAATTTTGCCTCAGTTAGGTATAATTAAATCTACATGGATGGGAAGAAGACCAACTCTACCTGATGCAAAACCAATTATCGGAAGGTCGAATAAGAACAAGAACGTGATGTATGCTTTCGGTCATCAGCATATCGGGTGGACTTTAGCCGCAGTCACAGGAAAAGCAATTAATGAATTAGCAAAAGGATCTCAACCTAATTTTGATATCAGTGCTTTTAGCCCAAATAGGTTTAATTAAATTAACCTAAGCTAATACCTACGTTCTTAACTTGAAGATAAGCTTTTAATGCTTCTACACCTTTTTCACGACTATAACCTGATTGTTTATATCCTCCAAAAGGAGTGGCATGACTTCCTGTAAACCATTTATTTACATAGACCTGACCAGATTGAAGTTGGTTTGCAGTCCAAGCTGCTTTGTTTAAATCTTTAGTGAAAACACCTCCACCTAAACCAAAATCTGAATCATTAGCTATAGAAATTGCTTCTTCCGAGTCTTCATATTCTAGAACAGATAACACTGGTCCAAATATTTCTTCTCTTGCAACCGTCATATCTTGGGTAACATTATTTAAAACAGTTGCTTCCATAAAATGTCCTTCACGGTCTACTCTTTTGCCTCCGTGCACAGCCTCTGCACCTGCTTGAATACCAGATCTTGCATAGCCTTCTACCTTTTCTAGCTGATTATTAGAAATAACTGGAGTAAGATCTGATCCATCCTCGTACCCTGCACCAATTTTAAGTGATTTACTAAGATCAACAAGTTTTGTAATTAATTCATCTTTAACTGATTTGTGAACAACTAGACGAGACATAGCTGTACAAATTTGACCAGCTACACCAAAGATTGCATATCGTGCACTCTCAACTACATCATCTAAATTTGCATCAGGGTAAACAATACCAGCTGATTTTCCGCCAAGTTCAACAACAGCAGGCATAGCTTTATCAGCAGCCATATGTAAAATTTTCTTACCAGTTACAACGGAGCCAGTAAACACAACGTGATTAACATCAGGATGTGATACTAAATATGCACCAGCTTCATTTCCATGACCACATATTATATTAATTAATCCTGGAGGAGTTCCAGCATTTTGAACTGCTTTTGCGAAAATAGTTGCAGAGAGAGGAGTAAGTTCAGCTGTTTTAATTACAGTAGAATTTCCTGTAGCAAAAGAACACGCTAATGAACGCCCCAACATTGACAGAGGAAAATTCCAAGGAATAATATGAGCTGATACCCCAAATGGTTCCAATACTGTGTAATCTAAAATTCCATTAGCAACAGGGATAGTTTTTCCTTCAAGTTTATCAGTTAAGCCTGCATAATAATCAAACATATCTGCTACATCATTAAATTCTTTAATACCCGCAGCAATCTGTTTACCATTTTCATAGCATAGAATTGTCCCACCTTCTTTTGCAACTTTTCTTGTTTCATTTGCAATGCTACGCATGAGTTTTGCTCTTTCCAGAATTGGCATATCAACAAGGATACGACTATCAAAAGATTTTTTTGCGGCTTCAACTGCTAGATCTACATCTTTATTTTTAGCACATGCAATTTCACCTATAATGTTTGTTGTTGCCGGATCTTCAACTTGAATTTTTTCATTAGAAAAACTGTCCATCCATTTACCGTTGATATAATTTTGATATGATTGCATATTTTTCAGACTTTTATAATTTTTATTATTCTATATTTGATTTAAGGATATAAATCTATTATTCTCTTGTGTAAATCTAACATCTTATGCATTCATTTATAAAAAACTACGTTCTAATTACTGATTGGAAATGAAAAGCTCTGAATTAAAACTGAGTCAGATTCAGCAATATAATGAAAATGGATTTCTTTCACCTATTGATATGCTTAATTTAGATGAAGTTAGAAAACTTAGAGATGAAATTGAATTTATTGAAAAAAAATGGTCTGAGCAAATAAATGGATTAAATAGGAATAACATTCACTATTATTCTCCTATTTTTGATCAATTAGTTCATAACTATAAAATACTAGATGTTGTAGAAAATTTCATTGGTCCTAATATTCTGGTAGCAGGTACTGTGTTATTTCTTAAGGAACCAGAAAACAAAGGTTTTATTAGTTGGCATCAAGATGGGTTATATCAAGGTTGGAAACCCTATAATTCTATTACTGCATGGCTAGCTATTACTGAAGTTAATGAAGAAAATGGATGTATGAGGATGTGGTCAGGATCTCATAGAAATGATTTTAAAAAACATAAAGATACATTTGATGAAAATAACTTATTAACGAGAGGACAAACAATTGAGAATGTGCCTGAACAAGATACAGTTCCAATTTTACTTAATCCTGGTCAATTATCTCTTCATCATCCAAAGACAGTACATGGCTCTGGTCCGAATTTAAGTAAAAAAAGAAGAATTGGTTTTGCAATTCAAAGTTATATAGGTAGTAATGTGGATCAAGTGTTAGGCAAAACATATGTTCAACAAGCCAGAGGTATAGATAAGTATAAATTTCATGAGCATACATCAAGACCAATTAATTTTATGGATAAGCAGGATAAAATTTCTCGTGACAGGTCAAATAATGAACTACAAAAAATTTTATATAAAGACGCTAAAAAAATAGGAAAATTTTAATGCGTTTTTAAGGTTTTGAAGTGATGCCACCATCAACAATAATTTCTGTTCCGGTTATATATTCACTTTGATTACTTAATAAAAACAAAACTGTATTAGCAATATCTTCAGGTTTTCCAATTCTTTTTAAAGGAATTAATTTGGCAAGATTTTTTTTTGCTTTAAGATTTTTTTTCCATCTATCCTGCATTGGAGTCTCAATAGGACCTGGCAAAATAATATTTGAACGTATATTATGATAAGCAAATTGTATGGCAAGGGATTTTGATAATCTTATCATTGCTGCCTTTGAAGCTCCATACGCATCTTGCGGTTTGTCGTCACCATATAAGGCATCAACTGAAGAAATATGCACCATAGATCCAAATTTATTTTTTTTCATTTTTGGAATAATTAATTTAGCTAAATAACCCATACTTTTAAGATTAATCTCAAAAACTCTTTCCCATATGTCAAAATTGATATTTGTTACGGAAACATCTTTATCAAACCATAATACACCAGTAGTATTAACTAAATAGTCAATAGATTGATTTTTTTTATAAAAAATTTCTATAGCGTTTTTTAAACTTTTAAAATTTGTGACATCTACTTTTGAAAAAGAAATTTTTTTATTTTTAAGATATTTTTTTGGAGGTTCTTTAATGTCTAACATTAATACCTTAATTCCTGAAAGACAAAGTTTAGATACTGTTTCTAAGCCCATCCCTCCAGAAGCCCCAGTAACAATGGCTGTTTTTCCTTTAAAATTTAGTTTCATACAAATAGTAAATATATACCTTAATTTATTAAAAATAATAATTGATTTAAAAAAAATATATATTTAAAGCATAATATATGCTCAAAACAATTACACCAATAGATAACTCTATTTATGTAGAAAGAAATTATGCTACATTTCAAGAAATTGAAAACACCTTAAATATTTCAAAAAAAATTCTTCCTGAATGGCGAAGCATTCCAATAAATGAAAGAAAAAAAATTTTATCAAAGTTCGTTGATTCTTTTTTAACTAATAACAAGGAGATAGAAGAAGAGTTGTGTAAACAAATGGGTAGACCTATTAGTCAATGTGGTGGTGAAATGAATGGATTTGAAGAGCGAGCCCGTTATATGATTGAGAAATCTGAGCAGGCTCTGGAAAATATCATTTCTAAAAAAGATGATGAGTTTGATAATTTTATTTCAAAAGATCCCTTAGGAACTATCTTGATCATTGCTCCATGGAACTACCCTTATAATACTTCTGTTAATTCTGTTGTCCCTTCTCTTTTATCTGGCAATACTGTAATTTTAAAACATTCATCACAGACTCCACTTTGTGCTGAGCAACTATTTAGAGCTGCAAAATTATCTGGCTTACCTGAAGGGGTATTTCAATTTTTACATTTAGATCATCAGTCTACTTCTAAAATAATTTCAGATGAAAGAATTGATCACGTGCTTTTCACAGGTTCAGTAAGTGGTGGCCGGCAAGTTAAAAATGCTATTGGTGAAAGGTTTATTAATGCCGGATTAGAACTTGGCGGTAAGGACCCAGCTTATGTAAGAAAAGATTGTAATCTTGAACATGCGATAGAAAATTTAGCAGATGGCTCCTTTTATAATTCCGGTCAATCTTGCTGTGGAATTGAAAGAATTTATGTTGATAGTGAAGTATATGATAATTTTGTTGATGGGATAAAATCTGTTACAGAAAAATATATTTTAGATGATCCTTTAAAAGAAGAAACAAATCTCGGACCAGTAGTGAAACTTTCTGCAGCGCAATCAATACGTTCACAAGTTCATGAAGCTATCTTAAATGGTGCGAAAGATATTATTGGAAAAACTAATTTTAAAATTTCAGAAAAGACAAATTGTTATGTGAGTCCATCTGTTTTAATTGACGTTGATCATTCGATGAAATTCATGATGGAAGAAACATTTGGTCCAACTGTGGGAATAATGAAAGTTAATAATGAAAATGAAGCTGCACAACTTATGAATGATAGCCCTTATGGTTTAACTGCTTGTATATGGACTTCTGATAAGGAGTTTGCAGAAAAATTTGGACCAAGAATTAATACTGGAACGTTTTTTATGAATAGATGTGATTACTTAGATCCAGGTTTAGCTTGGACAGGTGTTAAAAATACAGGTACAGGTGTTACGTTATCAGTATTAGGTTTTGATCATGTAACAAGGGTTAAAAGTTATCATTATAGAACAATTTAAAAAGGGATTTTATGGAGAATATGAACTGGAATTATCCAACACCCATATGGTTTGGTTTAAATAGGGTAAACGAGATTCAAAAAGCTTGTAATAATTTGAATATAAAAAATCCTTTAATTGTTACTGATCCAGGTATTTTAAAAACAGATATTATTTCTAAGGTTCAAAAATCCTTAAATAGCGATGCCGCTGTTTATAGTGATGTACAAGGAAATCCAATAGGGTCAAATGTAATGAATGGTGTTAATGTTTTTAATACTGGAAAACATGACGGTGTAATTGCCGTTGGTGGTGGTTCAGGCATGGATGTAGGAAAAGGAATTGCTTTCATGGCAGGACAAAAAAGATCTTTATGGGATTTTGAAGATATAGGTGATTATTGGACTAGGGCAGATACAAATGGCATATTCCCAATTATAGCTATTCCAACAACTGCAGGTACTGGCTCTGAAACGGGAAGAGCAGCAGTATTTACTAAAGAAGATACGAAAGAGAAAAAAATTATTTTCCATCCAAAAATGCTTCCATCAATTGTAATACTTGATCCTAATTTAACCTTAGCTCTTCCCCCTAATCTCACCGCTTATACCGGAATGGATGTATTAGCGCATTGTTTAGAAGCTTATAGTTCTCCTTTTTTTCACCCCTTGTCTCAAGGGATAGCCCTCGAAGGAATTTCCATGGTTCATAAATATTTAGTGCGAGCCTATAAAGATGGAAATGATTTAGAAGCACGAGGTAATATGCTCGCAGGTTCATCAATGGGATCAACTGCTTTTCAAAAAGGTTTGGGCGCTATACATTCCTTAAGTCATCCTGTAGGTGCAATGTATAATACACATCACGGATTAACTAACGCTGTATTTATGCCTTATGTATTACTAAAAAATAAATCAGCAATTGAAGACCGAATAATTTCTTTAAGTAGATATTTAAATTTACCACAAAGTTCTTTTAATGCTTTTATGGGCTGGATTTTAAATTTGCGTAAAGATCTGGGAATACCTCATACCCTAAAAGAATTAATAAAGGATGATTCAAAATTTCAAGAAATGAGCGTATTGGCATTCAAAGACCCTTCTACAGGAGGTAACCCCATAAAATTAACAGATATAGATTTTTTACAACTTTACAAAGATTGTTATGTTGGCAAATTATGAATACTTTTGAGTCATTCTATTCTAACGAAGCCTGCAATGTTAAGGAATTTGAGAAATTAATAAAACAAGAGATAAACTCTAATTTAATACATTATGCTGAAAAAATAATAAGTAATGTTCCAATTTATAACATGGAGATATTGACTGAGAAACTTCATGATAAAGATCAACGACTATCTCTAATGTCTGAATGGGCTTACGTTTTTAGTAAAGCTTCAGGCGCACTTGTTTTAAAAAATACATATACTGATTGTACTTCAATTGACTTAGCAACACAAATTTATGAAAATATAATTATAGAAGAAAAAGAAAAAAATATAGGAGGTTCTGATCATTATGCAAAACCAGGTGCGAATGATCGTATTTGGAATTCTCTTCAAAAACTTTGTGAAAAAGATCCTTTTGTTTTTGCTAAATATTTTGGTAATGAAATTATTTCTGCAGTCTGTGAATCATATTTAGGTCCATCATATCAGATGTCCGCTCAAGTAAATCTTGTACATCCGGGTGGTGAAGCTCAAAGACCCCATAGAGACTATCATCTTGGTTTTCAATCCATGGAAGCTCTTAAAAATTTTCCCTCGCATGCTCACGGAGTTTCAAATTTTTTGACTTTACAAGGTGCTATAGCTCACGTTGATATACCAATAGAGAGTGGCCCAACAAAAATTCTTCCTTTCTCACAACTATATAACAAAGGATGGTTTGCATGGAGGCATAAAGAATTTATTCAATGTTTTGAAGAAAATTTTATTCAATTATCTTTAAAAAAAGGTGATACAATGTTTTTTAGTCCAGCACTTTTTCATGCTGCCGGAACTAATAAAACTGATAATATAGAACGTATGGTTAATTTGTTACAAGTATCTTCACCTTTTGGAAGAACAATGGAGACAATTAATCGAAAAGAAATGTCAAAAAAACTCTTTCCTCAATTAACTAAAATTATTAAAAATAAAGAAATGAATGAATATGACATATTGGCTTCAATATATGCATGTGCGGAAGGGTATGCTTGGCCTACAAATCTTGATTTTGATCCTCCTAGTAGTAAAACCCCAGAAACTCAACAAACATTGTTTATAAAGGCTTTGAAAGAGAACTGGAGTAATGAGAAATTTTCATTACAAATAGATAAAATATCAAATAACCAAGTTGCATAATTATATTTAAAATTTAATTAATAAAAATGGCAAAAAAAGAAAAATTAGTTTTTGGAAAATTAAACTTAATGAGAAATGATATTTTGCCAAAAAATAAAAAAATTCCCATAGGTTTTGTAGGCGGTGGTCCAAATTCTTTTATAGGTTACACTCACAGACTTGCAGCAAGATTTGATAATCGTTTTGAATTTGTTGCAGGTGTATTTTCGAGAGATATGAAACAATCAAAAGCCTTCGGTATTTCTCTTGGCCTAGATCCTTCCCGTTGTTATGCAGATTATATTTCTATGGCTAATGAGGAAACTAAAAGATCTGATGGTATTGAAGCTTTGGGAATAATGACTCCCTCTGGGGATCATTATAAAATAGCTAAAATATTTGTAGAAAAAAATATTCATATTATTTGTGATAAACCTCTTACCGCTACAATTGAGGAAGCTAAAAAACTGGAGCAATTAGTGAAAAAGAAAAAAATTATTTTTGCCTTAACACATAATTATTCTGCTTATCCAATGTTAAGAGAAGCAAAAGCACTTGTGGAAAAAGGACAAGTGGGAGAAGTGTTAGTAATTAATGTAGAATATCCTCAAGGTTATACTGTGGGAATAAAGAAAAAAGATGAAGCCTCTACATTAAAATGGAGGTTGGATAAAAAAATGTGCGGTCCATCAATGATTCTAGCAGAAATTGGAACACATGCATATCACTTACTTCGTTATGTTACAGGATTAGAAGTTAAAGAAGTAAGCGCTGAAGTTAATTCCTTATCTCCTGAATTATCTGTAGATGATAATGCTTTTTTAATATTACGAATGAAAAATAAGGCAAGAGCATCTATTTGGGTATCGTCTGCAGCAACGGGTGGCGAAAATGGATTAAAAATAAGAGTATATGGCACAAAAGGATCTGTAGAATGGTTACAAGATGATCCAAATATTTTAAAGTTTATTGAATTAAATAAGTCTACTAAAATTATAACGCGCGCTAACAATGAAGTATCAAATTTATCTTTAGAATCCTCACGTTTAGCAGCAGGTCATCCGGAGGGTTTTTTTGAGGCATTCGCAAACATTTATACAGAATTTGCAGATACGATTACCTCTAATAAAAAACAAAAGAGTGCAAAATATAAATTTCCCAATCTAAGCGATGGTGTGAAAGGTATCAAATTTATTTTTGCTGCAAAAAAATCATCAAACAGTAATTCAAAATGGGTAAAATTATAATTGCAATAATATTATGATATTCTATTATTAATTATGCTAAATATTTCTTTGATGGGAGCGGGTAGAATTGGCAAAATGCACGCAGATATTATTAGTTCGCATCCAGGTTGTAATTTAAAATATATTTACGATGTAAATAAAGAATTTGCTAATGAATTAGCAACAAAACATGAAGCTGTTGTAACAGAAACCTCAGAAGAGGCATTAGAACATTCTGATATTGATTCAGTCTTTATTGCATCCGCAACACCCACTCACACAGAATTTATTTCCAAGGCGAGTAAAGCAGGTAAGGCAGTTTTTTGTGAAAAGCCAATTGATCTTGATATTAATAAAGTAGATGAATGTAGAGAAAATATAAAAGGAACGAATGTACCAATTCAAATAGGCTTTAACCGTCGTTTTGATAATAGTCATAACAAACTTCAACAAGCCCGTAAAAATAAAGAAATTGGTGATTTAGAAATGATTGTGATTACTAGTCGTGATCCTGAACCTCCTGGATTAGACTATTTAAAAGCAGCAGGAGGTTTTTTTCGAGATACGACAATTCATGACTTTGATTTATCAAGCTTTATTTTAGGAGATGATCCTATTGTGCAAGTATCAGCTTTTGGAAGTCAATTGATAAGTGAAGAAGTCAAACAAGTTAATGATCATGATACGGCTATGTTTATTCTAAAGTCTAAAAATGGGGTACTAATTCATATAAATAATTCAAGACGAGCGGTTTATGGTTATGATCAGCGTGTCGAAATATTTGGAAGCAATGGAATGATGATATCCAATAATCAAACGCCAACATCTGTCGAGAAATTTACTAGTGAGTTCACTAAATCAAATGATCCTATTCATTATTTTTTTATTGAACGTTACGCACAAGCTTACAGAGATCAGTTTAATGATTTTGTTGCAACAGTTAATGCTAAAAAAGAACCTAGTGTAACATTTGAAGATGGTCGTAATGCATTAATTGTTGCTAATGCAGCTTATGAATCTTATGAGACCGGAAAGGCTATAGACATAAGTTATGAATAAAGAATATTTATCAGATCAAAAAACTCAGTTTAAAGATAAAGTTATGATTGTTACAGGAAGTACCCAGGGTAGTGGAGCTGAAACTGCAAAGCTATTTGCTCATAGGGGAGCGAAAGCGATTACTATTTGTGGACGTCAAGAAGAGCAGGGCAAAGCAATTAAAGAGCAAATTGAAACTATAGGATCAAAGTGTCTTTATGTGAAAGCTGATCTTTCTAATGTTGATGATTGTAGAAATATTATTTCTTTAACAGATAAGGAATTTGGAACTGTTAATTCTCTTATTAATGTTGCAGGCTATACTGAGAGAGGAACAATATTAAGTACAACCTTAGATAATTACGATAAAAACTTTAATATTAATACAAGAGCTCCTTTTTTATTAATGCAAGAATCTATTAAGATTATGATCCGAGATAAAAATAAAGGAACGATAGCTAACGTTTTATCAATGGCCTTATATAGCGGCATGCCTTTCCTTACAGCTTACAGCGCTTCAAAGGCTGCTCTTGGAATTATGATTAAAAATATTGCAAACAGTGTATCTGGTCACCAAATCAGAGTTAATGGTTTAAATATTGGCTGGACTGATACTCCTGGAGAACATTCAATTCAAAAGAGGGTTCATAATGGTGGAGAAGGATGGTTAGAAAAAGCAGAAGCCAAAGTTCCTTTTAAAAGATTAACTAAACCAATAGATGTTGCAAGAGCTCTAGCTTTTTTATGTTCGAATGAATCAGGTTTAATGACGGGAAGTTTAATTGATTGTGATCAAACAGTAAATGGTTGGCATTCTTATTCAGCTTATGAAACAAAAATTTTGGATGATTCTATTTTGGGTGAGTAACCTAGCTAATTTAATTAATTCCCAACGCTCTTTTTCTCTCATCAGACCAAGTACGAATTAAATTGTCTACTGCCAGACACATAAAAGAAATAAATATTCCTAAAGTTAATCCAAGGCCAGCACCGCCCTTTCTTGATATGGCCCCCATGATTAATTGTCCTAAATCCTCTGTTCCAATTAAAGCACCAATAACAACCATCATTAAAGTAAAAATCACTGTTTGATTTACACCAAGCATTATATGGGGAAAAGCAAGGGGTAATTCTATATTGGTCCACCTTTGCAGTCTTGAGACCCCTGACATGGATCCCGCATCATGTAATTCTGGCGGTACACTTCGAAGTCCCTCTATCGTGTATCTTGTTGCGGGAACGGTTGCATAAGATATGGCTGCAACCATAACTGATGTGTCGGTAATTCCAAAAAGAAGTATCACGGGAATGAGATAGATAAAAGATGGGAATGTTTGAAAGAAGTCACAAACCATCAGACCAAAATTGGTTAAAATTTTATTTTGAGCGCAAACAGATCCGACCACCAATCCTATAATTGCTGATGCTAGTACAGCAAAAGTTGCCATATAGGCTGTAATCAAGGCCCTATCCCAATACTCAGATAGTGCTATAAATAAAATTAAACTTCCAACTATTAAAGCTGACCGTATTCCTCCTATAATATATCCGGCGCCCATTACTAAAATAAAAGTTGATATTACAGGCATACCTAGATACGAATTCTTCATTGGTACAAGGACATTGGTTATAAGAAATATGTTAAATATATTTAAAGTATAAAAGAAAGTTTGCCAAATCCAGTCAACACCCGCATCTAGAAAAGGGGAAATACTCAAACCTTTGGCAAAAGGCACAAAATAAAAATAATTAATACCTCCCTTAAAATAAAATGTTCCCATATAAGCTACAATAATGCCCACAATGGCTACAATGATAAAAATCAAAAAAGACTTATGCCTTTGATAGAAATTTAAATTTGCAAAGTAATCTTTTTGTTTGTTTGCCCACGCTAATGACATTTTATCCAAGATTACTGCTATTATCACAACACAAATTCCTATTTCAGCGGCATGACCAATCTTTAAGCTGTTTAAAGCTACTTTTAAATTAAATCCTAATCCTCTAGCACCAATAAATGATGCAATTACTGTCATTGCAAGGCATTGCATAATCACCTGGTTGACGCCAATTAAAATATCTCTTCTTGCTGTAGGAATTAGCACTCTAAACATTAATTGAAACCTAGTACAGCCACTCATCAATCCTGAATCAACTACGTCGGGAGATATTTTTTTTAAACCAAGAATGGTTAAGCGTACCATTGGGGGTGTTGCAAATATAATTGTTGCAATCGCTCCCGCATGATCGCCAACACCAAACATCACCATTACGGGTACTAAATATGAAAAGTGAGGCAACGTCTGTGCAACATTTAAAATTGGTTGTAAGGCAGCTTCAACATTTCTATTTAAATAGCCCCAGATACCTAGACTTAATCCCAAAATAAAACAAACAGGGGCAGAAACAAGAATGAAAGATAAGGTTTGCAAGGAGGGCTCCCATTGTCCAAAAACAGAAACATAAAAAAAGCCTATTCCTGCAAGTAAAGCTAAACGCATTCCTTGAAGTTGATAACCTAATATTGCTGCGCCTGCTACCACCACCGTCCATGGAATTGCAGGCCAATAAAACTTGTTTGCGCTCATTGCATCACTTGTAAAAAAAGCTAAGGTTCGTGCCCCTCCAAGAAGAATCTCCCTTATAAAAATAATTATAAATAAAAATGAACTGGATATAGCTCTGGTAATTAGTCTAAAAATAGTTTTGTCCTCATAATCCTGCCATACAGGATCCCAAACTGGGACAGTGAACCATTTAAACATAAGATTATCCAATATACTTTGAATTATTGTCGGAATATCTTTCAACAAAGGAGGCAATCTCCACAAAAAACTGTTTTCAGAATGGGGAATAAAAAAATAGGAAAGTAAAAAAATGAATAACAAAACGCTAAATTGTAGTGGCCTAGATTGTTTTACCTTATCCAGCATTATCAATTATTGGTTTTTGAATCACCAAATAAAACTTTTACAACTTTGGATGGGTTAATCGATCCGACAGTTTCATTGTTTTTATTTGGATCAATCACAGTCAATATCTCCTTACTGTTCAGTATTGATTCAGCAACTGTTTCTATGATTGCGTGTCTTGAGATCGTCAATGATTGTGAACTACTTGAGTCAACTGGATCCATAATCGATTCAATTTTAAGAACTTTTTCCCTTGGTATGTCTTCGGTAAATTTTTGAACATATTCTGTCGCAGGATTTAAAACAATATTGTCCGGGGTATCTAGTTGTTCAATTATTCCATCTTTCATTATGGCAATTCTGTCAGCTAAACGAAGAGCCTCATCAAAATCATGGGTAATAAACATAATAGTTTTATTTAACACGCCCTGTAATCTTAAAAATTCATCTTGCATCTCTTTACGTATTAAGGGATCAAGAGCTGAGAAAGGCTCATCTAGGAACCAAATATCCGGTTCTATTGCCAGTGATCGAGCAATACCCACACGTTGCTGCTGTCCTCCGGAGAGTTCTCTTGGAAAATAATTCTCTCTTCCTTTTAAGCCCACTAACTCAACCATCTCCATAGCTTTTTTAATACTTTCATTGGTACCCGTTTTTTTCATCAGTAAAGGAAACGCTATATTTTCCAGAACAGTTTTATGAGGTAGTAAGGCAAAGCTCTGAAAAACCATTCCCATTTTATTCCTTCTTAACTCTATTAACTGTTTACTATTCATTGCTAATAGGTCTTCGCCATCTATAAAAATTTTTCCGGAAGTTGCGTCAGTTAATCTTGATATGCAGCGAAGAAGTGTTGATTTGCCGGAACCAGAGAGGCCCATTACCACCAACATTTCGCCTTTATTGACTTCAAAGGAAGCTTTGTTTACACCAACAATGCACCCAGCTTCTTGGAATGTTTTGGCATCAACTTGGCCTTGAGAATCTTTTAAAAGTTTTTTTGCATTACTGCCAAAAATTTTATAAACAGATTCACACTTGATAACCGGACGGTCATTTTTAATTTCAGGTTTATCTGACATTATTATCCATTATTACACTATATGATTAAATTAAATGAAAAAACTAACAGATAAAACGAAAAAAATCCCCCCTAATTTAGGGAGGATTTAAAATTAAAGTTTTTATTAACTAGTTTTTCCAAAGATCAACAGTATCTCTGTATTCAGCAATAAATCCAGCTGCAGCGTCAGCATGAGTCATGCCTTGATTGTCAACTAGGTCTGCCATTAAACCAATCATTGGAGCGGTAAAATTAGCTTTTGTATAGAATTTATATGCTGAAGGGTGAGTCATTGGGAACTTGATGTGGGCAGCTTTTTTCAGCCATCCTTTTGGAGAACCACAACCTGTAGTTTCAACAGTTCCACCATTTTCTATTCTGCAACCTTCATAGTAAGGCGGGAAATCAATAAAAGTAAAACCTGCAGCATCAGTAAAGTTTGGAGACCAATTAAAGATAACTGTTCCACGACCTTCTGCTTTTGCAGCTTTTAATTCTGTCCATAGAGCATCACCACTACCAGCAAATTTTACTGTCCATAGATCATCAAGGCCTAGACCTTTAAGTCTATTAGGCATAACATCTCCATGCCACTCTATAGGACCTTCTAACCAACGACCTTTTCCATCTGAATCAGCAGTTGCAAAATTCGCTGCACATTCTGGAGATTTTAAAGCTTCCCAACTTGGTAAGCCAGGACATAGGTCTGTATCAAGAATCCAATCCGGAAAACCCATTTCTTCAAAAGTAATTAGATCATGAGTACCAGCATCAATTAGACCACCTTTGTCCATTGCTTCATAAAAAGGAACAGCCATTGTTGATTCCCAAGTTTCATGAGCTATGTGAAGATCACCAATTCTTACAGCTTCATATCTTGAAGCTGATTCAGCAGGAACTAATTCTACTGCGTATCCTAATTCTTCAAATACTTGTCCCAAGACGTTAGCCATAACAATTTGGCTTGACCAGTTTAAGACTGGAATTCTAATAGGGTCAGCAGCTTTAGATACAGTACTTAAAAGAAGTACTGATATAATAGCGGCAACCTTAGTTAATGTTTTTAACATATTTCCTCCCTAGGTTTAGTTAAGATTTAAATCGATATTCAGATTAGTTATAATGATTAATAAATCAATCTATAAATTACGTAGTAAGTAACAATTTTTTCTTTAAAATTTTGAAAAATTAGGAAATAGTTAACTTTTTCACTATTGAAGAAAAATATTCTTTGAATTATAGAAAAATTAGGAAATAGTTACTTTTTTTATTATTAGGGGGAAATATTGATGTCTAAAGTTGCGATTATAGGGTCTGGACCCTGTGGTTTATCAATGCTTCGAGCATTTCAGCAAGCAGAAAGAAAAGGTAACAAGATTCCAGAAATAGTATGCTTCGATAAACAGTCTGATTGGGGTGGATTGTGGAATTATAGTTGGAGAACTGGATCTGATCAATATGGTGATACAGTGTCTAATAGCATGTATAGATATTTATGGTCTAATGGGCCAAAAGAATGTTTAGAATTTGCAGATTATACTTTTGATGAACATTTCGGAAAACCTATTCCTTCATTTCCCCCAAGAGAAGTTCTGAAAGATTATATTTTAGGTAGAGCTAAAAATGCTGATATTAAAAAGTATATAAAGTTTGATACATTAGTTACAAGTGTAGAAGCGAATGGAAATCAATTTAGTGTAACTTCAAAAAATAAAATAGATAATAAAATTACAAATGAGATTTTTGATAATGTTGTTGTAGCTTCAGGACATTTTTCTGTTCCTTTTATCCCAGAATATGATGGAATGAATAGTTTTTCAGGAAGAATTTTACATTCACATGATTTTAGAGATGCAGAAGAGTTTAGAAATAAGAATGTCATTGTACTTGGCAGTAGTTATTCTGCTGAGGATATTGCTTTACAATGTTACAAGTATGGGGCGGAATCAGTTACTATTGGATATCGCAATAATGCTATGGGATTTAAATGGCCAGCAGGAATGAAAGAAGTTCGTTATCTTGATAAATTGGAAGGTAAGAAAGCTATATTTAAAGATGGACATACACAAGATGCGGATGCAATAATTTTATGTACGGGTTACCTACACCATTTTCCTTTTTTAGAAGAAAATTTAAAATTAAAAACTCATAATAGATTGTATCCCCCAAAATTATATAAAGGTGTTGCGTGGCAAGATAATTTAAATCTTTTTTATCTTGGTATGCAGGATCAATTTCATACTTTTAATATGTTTGATGCTCAGGCTTGGTATGTTCGTGATTTGATAATGAATAAAATTCAACCTCTTTCATCAGAAGAGATTGCAAAAGATATCACAGATTGGGTTAATAAAGAAGAAAAGTTAGAAGATCCTCTTCAAATGATAGATTTTCAAACAGAGTACACAGTTGATTTATGTAATGAAGTTGATTATCCAAAAATTGATTTTGAATTAATTAGAAAAAATTTTTATCAATGGGAGCATGACAAAGTAGAAGATATAGTAAATTATCGTAATAAATCTTTTTCTTCAGCAGTCACAGGCTCTGTCGCCCCAATTCACCATACTAAATGGTTGGAAGCAATGGATGATTCAATGGATACATTTATGAAAACAACATCTTAGTCAATTTTCTAAGACTATTGCTGATATTAAATAAATAACTATATGAGTATTATATTAAATGTCACATAAAACAGATGTAATTATAATTGGTGCAGGTCCTGTAGGTTTGTTTGCGGTTTTTGAACTAGGATTACTAAATATTAAATGTCAACTTGTTGATAATTTAGATAAAATAGGCGGACAATGTTCGGAATTATATCCTGAAAAACCTATATACGATATTCCTGCATATCCCAGAATTACGGGTCAAGAATTAACAGATAAATTAATGCTTCAAATAAAACCTTTTGATCCTGTATTTCATTTAAATCAGCAAGCTGATAGTATTATAAAAAATGAGGATGGCTGGCAGTTAACGACATCTGAGAATATAGTCATTATGGCAAAATGTATTGTGATCGCAGCCGGTGCTGGAAGTTTTGTTCCTAGGAGACCTCCTTTAGAAAATATTCATGAGTTTGAAAATAAAAGTATTTTTTATTCAATCAGAGACAAATCAAAATTTAAAGATAAAAAAATTCTTATAGCAGGAGGAGGCGATTCAGCTTTAGATTGGACAAATGATTTAGCTTCAATTGCTGAAGTTACTTTAATTCATCGAAGAAAAGAATTTCGTGCTTCACCTGATTCCGTTTCTAAAATGCTTGAATTAGAAAATGATAAAAAAATAAATTTTAAATTGGGACAATTAACTCAGCTCATTGGAGAAGATGGAAATTTAATGAAAGTTAAATACAAAAATGAAGATGAGGAAGGCGAAATCGAGACAGATTATTTTCTTCCATTTTTTGGATTAAAAATGGAATTAGGGCCTATTGCAAATTGGGGAATAAATTTAAATGAAAATTTAATTAAAGTTGATACAGAAAAATTTGAAACGTCTACTTCAACAATATTTGCTATTGGAGATATCAATACTTATCCTGGAAAATTAAAACTAATTCTTTCTGGTTTTCATGAAGCAGCTTTAATGGCACAAAAATGTTTTGCATATTGTTTTCCTGATAAGAAAAATGTATTCAAACACACAACTTCTTCAAAAGATTTACATAAAAAATTAGGGGTATAGTGGGTATAATTAAAGTTAAAGATAGAGAAGGTGGAGTACATGAATTAAAGGCTGATATGGGCTCCACAATTATGGAAATCATTAGAGATGCTGGATTAGATATAGAAGCTGCGTGCGGCGGTTGTTGTGCCTGCGCAACTTGTCATGTTTACATTACGAATGATAAAATAGAAAAATTAAATGCAATGGATGATGATGAAGAGTCAATGTTAGACCAGGCCTTTGATGTTGAAAAAAATTCTAGATTAGGATGTCAAATAGAATATACAGATGAAATGGACGGTATGGAGCTTACTTTAGCCCCTCAGTAAAAGCAAAATAATAATGACTAAGCTCTCACTCTGGATTTATCAGGATCATAAAAAGGAAACTTAACTACTTTAGCCTGTATTCTTTTTTGATGACCATCTAATTTTCCTATTTCTAAATCAGTCCCTATTTCAGAAGAATGTATATCTACTCTGCATAGAGCAATATTTTTATTAAGTGTTGGTGAGAAGGTGCCACTTGTAATAATTCCTACTTGAGCTCTACCACTATGAACGCAGTCCCCATGATTAGCTTTTTCATTTCCCTCAATTTCTAATCCAATTAATTTTCTATGAGGGTGAGCCTTTCGTTTAATTAAAGCTTCTTTACCTATAAAGTTTTGTTCTTTAGTTTTCAAAGGCACAGTGAATGTTATGCCAGCTTCAAAAGGATCAGTTTCATCGCTAAATTCATTTCCACCTAGAATTAAACCCGCTTCTATTCTTAGCATATCTAATGCTTCAAAGCCCATGGGAGTTAGATCAAATTCTTTTCCAGCATCCCATACAGCATCCCAAACTTTTGTCGCATCTTTTGGATGACAATATATTTCATAGCCTAGTTCTCCCGTATAACCAGTGCGAGATAACATTATTGGTGTGCCTAAATGATCGTGAATACGGCTAATTGAAAAATGAAACCATTGTAAGTCATTTACATCTGGGTGTGCAGGCGGGGTCCAAATAATTTTAGATAATAATTTTCTACTATTTGGGCCTTGCACAGAAATGTTGTGTAAATGATCTGTAGAGGTTTTCACCTTAACCTTAAGTTGTAATTTTGTAGATAAGTCTCTCAACCATTCCCCAGAGTAATCACTTCCACAAATCCATCTAAAATTATGTTCACGCAGTCTATAAAGAGTTCCATCATCAATCATAGTTCCATTTTCATAACAAAGAGCTGAATAAACTACTTGGCCCACAGATAATTTTTTAATATTTCTTGTTAATGCAGTGTTCATTAATTCTTCTGCATCTGGACCTAGAATTTCAAATTTTCTAAGAGAGGATAAATCCATCACTATGACATTATTTCTACATGCTTCGTATTCTTTAAGCGTTCCGTGATTATTATATTTATTTGGTATCCAAAAACCTGAGGAGTCCATCATATCTTTTGTAAGTTTTGATGTTCTGGGATGAAAGCCTGTTTCTTTTGTTAACATAAAATCACTATCTGCATTTTTTCTATATCCAATGGATTGAGAAAATTTATTTTTTTCATTATAAACCCTAACGTAAATATCTGTAGGATTCCAGTCATTTGCAGCATCTATGTCGCAGGGGCAAGCAGATGAAACACAGACTAAGTCTTTTTGTGCTTGAAACAATACATAATCACCTGGTCTCGACCAAGGCATATCGGAAAATATTACGTTGTTTGAATCAATCGAAGTATTAAAAAATAAATTTATTGCTGCCCATCCTAATCTTTTTTCAACTCCGTATGCATCAAGTACATAATTAAAGTTATCAGAGCAATTAGCATGTCCAAAATAACCGGCATCCTCATAACTTTTTCTTGTACATGCTGTTCCAAATGTATCATGTCTTCCGATAGTATCTTGCACTACCTCTACTAAAGTTTCCATATTTTTATCATAGTATTTTGCCTGCAATCCCGGCATTGGATAGGATCCACCAAGAATGGCTCTACTTACAGTTGTATCAATTGAGCTCTCCTTTCCTTTTTGAAGAGCATTACTATCAAATGCCATAAAGTCAGAGCATTGACGTCCATATAAATCAATAATTTGAATATAATCTCCTTTTTTAATTTCATATGTGATTGCTGAACTATCTTTTATTAAATACTCTTCTGAGGTGTTTGCAAGAGGGTCTGGCAAAAAACTTTCTAATATATTTTGTTTGTTGTTATTTCTTTCAATTAGAACTTCAATATCTGTAGGAGCGTTTTGTTCATCTACCCTCATATCCTCCCCCGGTGCTGCAAAAATTATAAAACCATTTTCTTCAACTGGAAATTCTACAAATTCATTTTCAGATGTTGTAGAATCAAACAAATTTGATGATTTCGTTTTATTAAAATCTATTTTTCTATTTTTAAGTTTTTCTAATAATATTATTTTATCATTACTATTAGTTAAGATATATTTGATAAATTTTGCATTGCCATTAATTTTTTGACCTATAATAGATTGATTATTTTTCCCTGTATTATCAAAGGCAATAACTTCACAAATCTGTCCTCCTTCTGAATTTATAATTTTAATTTTATCTCCATTAAAGATATCAACCCCTATTAATCCTTGTGCTTTAACTACATATCTCTCAATATTTTCTGGGAGGCTATAACTACCAGCTATACGAGCTATTGATTTTCTAATATTAAAATTTTCTAAGTTTAATTCCATAATTAATATATCTGATTATATAAATATAGTATCTTAATCACTAACTAAATATTATATTTAATTAAATAATTTAAAGAAAAAGTATATTATTAAGCATAATTTTGTCTTAAAATTATAATACATTATAAAAAAATTTATTTTGCGATCTATACATATTTCTTTTTCTCTTTAGTAAGAGTATACATACTTTAATGATTAACAGATTATTTTTATTTATAAAATGGCAAGAAATTATTTCAGCGGATCAATAAAAAAAGCCCTTGCTATCATTGAGTGTGTAGGAAAATCTACTAGACCTCTCAAAGCTAGTGAAGTTGCAATCAATACAAAGCTTGAGCGAGCAACGGCATTTCGTGTTTTAACTTATTTAACAAGCCTTGGTTATATTTTTAAAGATCACAATACTAATCTCTATTCACTTGGTCATAAAATTTTTGAGTTTGGAGATAAAGCAGATTTTTTAAAGATTCTTACTACACTTTGTTTAGATTCTATTCGAAATTTATCAATGGATACTGAGCATATTACTTATTTAGCTGTGCTTGAAGGTCCTCATGTTGTTTATTGTGATAAAGTTGATCCATCAGGTGATTCAGCACCAAGAGCATTTCGAATGCGTCTTGATGCCCATAGTTGTGCTCTAGGAAAAGCAATGCTTGCTTATAAAAGCTTCGAGGAGTTAAAAGAAATATATAAAAGTTATTCCTTACATAAGCATACTACAAATACCATTACTACTCTTGATAAGCTTTATTCTGAACTTAGGAAAATAAGATCTCGTGGGTATAGCATTAATGAAGCTGAAACTTTTGATTACGTATATGGCGTTGGTGCACCAATTTTAGATGTAAAAAATAGGGCCATAGCTGCAATATCTTTATCAGGAACTAAAGGGAGTATTAATATTAAGACAATTCCTTTTTTATCTAAGAAAGTTATGGATACTTCTAGAGTCATATCTTCGAAATTATCTAAAGAAAATTACTAAAAAAACTATAAATGTTTCAGATATGGAAACACTTACTTTCCTGTAATATTTCCATAAACTAAATCACCTATTCTAAAGAAAGTATTTATGTCTATACCAGATAAAGTTGATTATTTAATTGTAGGTGCCGGCATTCATGGATTAAGTACAGCATGGCATTTAGCCCAAAAGTTAAAGGCTAAAGGCAAAGGCGATGGATCAAAAATTTTAGTAGTTGACAAAGAAAGTATTGCGGCAGGTGCTAGCGGAATAGCATGTGGTGTTGTTAGGAATAATTATTACCAACCTGCTATGAGAGAATTAATGGCAATGTGTGTTGAAGTTTGGGAAAGTGATCCAAAAAATTTTCATTATCATGATGTTGGCTATATGCAAATTAGTCCTGCATGTATGGAAGAAGATGTAGCTTCTATTTATGCACAACAAAAAAATATAGGTTATGATTCCCTATTTATTCAGGGAGAAAAAGAATCCAATGATTATATGAAAAAAATGTTTAGTGATTGGCAGGCTAAAGGAATAACCAGTGTTCTTCATGAAAAAAGAGGGGGTTATGCTAATAATACTTCTGCGATTTATGGTTTAGCAAATAAAGCAGAGGCCGAAGGTGTTCGAATTTTAACTGGCACAACTGTAAAGGGATTTCAATATGGATCTAATTCTTCCGCTGTTACGGGAGTAGAAACTGATAAAGGTTTGATTAAGTGTGATCATGTTATTGTCGGTGTTGGACCTTGGGCAAAATCTTTTTGGAATATGTTAGATTTACCTAATAAGATTTCTATAAAAGGATCTGATGGTAATATTCACGATAATGTTCCTATGTGGCATTACTGGATGTTAACTGAAGGAGTTTTAAAAGTTGATCCTAATTTTTTAAAAACTGATGATGGAAAAATGCCACCCGTCATTCATGTAGATACAGATGCACCTCTTTATTCTGATAGCGATAAAAATTATCTTATAACTGATAAATTATGGGGAATATATTATAAACCAGATTTTCACTTTGGCGGTATTCAAGGAGGGGCAGCCCCTTACAAAGTTGGAGAACCAGGTGGAGAAGGGGTTAATGTGGATCCTTATGGAACAAAATCTAAAGATTTTGTAATTACAGATGAATTTGCTTCTATGTGGAGCTCTGCTTTAGCTTTTTGTCATAAAAGATTTGAAGGAAAATCTCATCTTTTTAAAAAAGATGGAGGTGGTTTAGGTTGTTTTACTCCTGATTGTTTCCCAGTTTTTGATCAATTTCGAGAAAATGTATATATGATTGCTGACTCTAATCATGGATACAAAATGATCGGGGTTGGAAAATTAGTGGCGGATGAAGTAATGGGAGAAAAATCTAGCCTTCTAGAACCTTTCCGTTTTTCAAGATATGAACAAGGTAATTTACATCCAACATCAAATAGTCCTTTTCCTTGGAGTTAATTGGAGTTAATTTGTTGTTGAAAAATTGAATAATAAAGGGGGAAAATATGACAGATTTAGAAAATTTTGTAAATCAATCAGGTAGAGATAAGTTAGTCAAAGATGTGAGAAAAAAAATTGATGAGCTTGGAATAACTTATATCTATTATCAATTTGTTTCTGTTACAGGGAGAATTGTTGGAAAGGGCGTGCCTGCTGATCATTGGGAGTCTATGGCTGAAAAAGGTTTTCAATTAGTATATGGAGCTACTGCAAATTTATTTGTAGATAGACATGGCGACTATATTGGTTATGGACCTGAGTCATCAGAGCTTGTTGGAATACCTGAGCCGGACACTTTTGTT
>Ga0315339_1000565_pt1 | contig 44098 bp, 27 predicted proteins | sample ASW17metaG_FD_204514 | JGI IMG/M metagenome (GOLD analysis project Ga0315339, IMG submission 204514) | Ammonia-oxidizing marine archaeal communities from Pacific Ocean, United States - ASW #17 | ecosystem: Environmental > Aquatic > Marine > Oceanic | place: USA: California | collected 2016-12-05 | reverse complement strand
CCAACGCCAGCTCCGACTATCCGGGGGCGACGGATATCAACCCGGATTCCGACTCGAGCAATCCGCTGCCTCCGGGTCACATCGACGAGGCCACCGGCCTGTTGACCGAGAGCCCGGGCTTCTTCTTCGATCGCACCCGGAACCGCTATCAGCTGAACGCCTCGATCAGTCACTACGCCGACGAGTTCCTCGGTGGCTCACACGACTTCAAGGCGGGGATCCAGACATCGAACGATCCGACGCGTACCCATACCGGGTACACCGGCGGGGCCTTCTACATCGACTATGCCGGCGAGCCGCTCTACAAGTACGAGCTGCCGTCGCAGAACGACCAGCCGAAGAACAGGACGTTCGCGTTCTTCGCGCAGGATGCCTGGACGCTCGCTGGCGATCGCCTGACGATCAACCCCGGCATACGCATTACTTCGTGGCAGGGCTCAGCAGTCACGGACCGGGGCGCCGCCACGGGCATTCCGGCTGTTACGGACGACTTCGGTGCCGCCTTCAAGCCGAAGACCGGGATTGCACCACGCATAGGGCTTACCTATGACGTTTTGGGCGACGGTACGACGGCCCTGAAGGGACACTACGGCAAGTACTACTCGCAAATCATTACGAGCATGTACCTGGCGCCGGGCGAGTCGATTTTCCAGGGCTTCTTCTGGAACGGTGACGAGTACGAGCTCGACTTCACCGAGTTCCAGTCGCCGCTCACGCCGATCGACCCGAACCTCCGGATGAGCCACTTCAACGAGTTCAGCATCGGTCTCGAGCGCCAGCTCAGTCGAACGATCGGCGTCGAGCTCACCTACATCAACCGGCGGACCAAGGACTTCATGGACTACCGCCTGGGCAACGGCATATTCCAAAACCTCACCGGAGTCGACAACACAACTCCGCAGGGTACCGGGGCGAGCTTCCAGCTGTGGGATCAATTGAACCCTGACGAATCGGAGTTTCTGAACACGAACCCGGAGCGTCTGCCGATCCTGGCGCCGTTTGACTTCAACGGCTTCGCTCAGACGCGCACGTACGACGGCGTGGGCCTGACCTTGGAGAAGCGGTTCGCCGACGGCTGGAGCGCCAACCTGTCGTACTTCTACGGCCGCACGTTGGGCACCGACGACACCGCGTTCGAGAACGGCCGCGGATCGTCGCTGGGACCCTCCCGCAACTGGAGAAACCCCAACAACCACTTCAACGCGGACGGCCCGTTACAAGGCGACCGGCCACACAACATCAAGGCGACCGGAAGCGCGCGGATCGGCAGCCATATCGCGGTCGGCGGGTTCTTCTGGATCCAGTCCGGTTCGCCGTATCAGCGCGATCACCGCTTCCGCGGTGTGGACTTTACCGGGCGTAACCGCAGCGTCTTCGTCGAGCCACGCGGCTCCCGGCGCACTCCGACGCAGGCCAACCTCGATCTCCGAGTCGAGGGGCGGTACCCGATCGGGCGGACGCAGCTGCGCGTCATGGCGGATGTATTCAACGTCTTCAACTCCGGTACCATTACGAGGGTCCGAACCGAGGACGACCCCTTCAATGACAACCCGGAACGTGTCTTCGAGGCGGTCCGGAATCTCCGCTTCCCGCGTAACATCCGGCTTGGATTCATCTTGAACTTCTAGGCCTGACCGCGAGTTCGCGGCAAGATAGCGGGGGGACGGAGCGATCCGTCCCCCCGTACTTGTTTGAGCAGGGTCGGGTACGCCTCGCAGGCGACACCCGATCCCTGACCACCGCAATCACCGTTCCCTGTTGCAGGCCACCAGTGATGACATCACGGCGCAGCGGCACAACCCGGGCTCGGTTTGCCGCCACGCTGCTCGCCTGGTGTGCTTTGGGGTGCGGCGCGGCACCATCCGGGACCCTCGCCGAGGCGCGTGGCGAAGGGCCCTACAACGTCGTCGTTGTCACCCTCGACACGCTGCGCGCCGACCGCCTCGGCGCCTACGGCTTCGTCGACATCTCGACGCCGGCGATCGATGGCCTGGCGGGCGACGGGGTGCTCTTCGAGAACGCGCACTCGACCACGCCGTTGACGCTCCCGGCACATACATCGCTGTTCACCGGCAATTACCCATTGCTGCATGGCGTCATCGACAACGGCGGCTATCTCGTCCCTGAGGAGGCCGAGACCCTGGCGGAGGTCTTGGGAGCCGCCGGTTACCGCACCGGGGGCTTCGTCGCAGCCTACGTACTCGATCGACGCTGGCGCATCGATCAAGGGTTCGACCACTATGTCGACGACTTCGACGTGCGCGGCCAGCGGGTGATTGCTATGGGCGGTGTACAGCGTTCAGCCAGCGAGGTGGTCGACCATGCCATCGAGTGGCTCGATCAACCCGCAGCGGAGTCCTCTCAGGACGTCTCGCCGCAGGCCCCCGAGCAGCCCTTCTTCATGTGGTTGCACATGTACGATCCGCACGCCCCTTACGAACCGCCGGAGCCCTACAAGTCGCAGTACCCCGGCCACCCTTACCTGGGCGAGATCGCCTACACTGACTCCCAGGTCGGACGGTTGGTGCAGGAGCTCCGCAACCGTGAGCTGCTCGACAGCACGTTGCTGGTGATCGTCGCCGACCACGGCGAGAGCCTCGGGGAACACGGTGAAGCGCAACACGGCTTCTTCGTATACGACGCGGCAACGCACGTGCCGCTCATCATGCGCATCCCCTTCGGCAACTACGGCGGCCAGCGACGCTCCGAGCTGGTGTCGCTCGTCGACGTCATGCCGACGGTGCTGGAGATTATCGGCTTCGAGTCCGGCCTCGAATTCCAGGGCCGCAGCCTGGCGCCGTTGCTCGAGTCGGGCACCGATCCTGGCGATGAGCCCGAGACACGATATGTGTACTCCGAGAGCTGGTACGCACGGTTGCACTACGGATGGAGCGATCTGCGGGCGCTGCGCGACGAGCGCTACAAGGTCATCCTGTCGTCGGACCCGGAGCTCTACGACCTGATCGAAGACCCGGCCGAGCAGCACAACCTGGCCGGCACGTTGAACACGGTGGTCTTCGAGATGACGCGCTCGGCGGAGGAACAGATCGCCATATGGAGCGAAGGCGCCAGCGCGTTGACCGCCGGTGACCTCGACGAGGAGACGCGACGCAAGCTCGTTAGCCTCGGCTATGTCGGTACCTTCCAGGCGACCGACGACGATGGCGCGGAGCTACCCAGCCCGCGCAACAAGATCGAGATCTACAACAAGTCGCTCGAAGCTCGGCAGGCGATGAACAGCGACGATCTTGCCGAGGCCGAGCGGCTGCTGCACGAGGTGCTGGCAGAAGATCCAGACATCGTCGACGCGTACCACACGCTCGGCGAGCTGTACTTCGAGCAGGGACGGCTGGAGGAGGCGGTCGAGGCTTACAGCGCCTCCATCCCGCTCAAGCCCGATGATCCTTACGCCTACATCTTCGCCACCGACGCCCTGGTCGGCCTGCGGCGCCTCGAAGACGCCGAGAAGACCGTTCGGGACGGCCTCGAGCTGGTGGGCGAGAACGCGCAGCTGTACTTTCTCCTCGGCGACGTTCTCAGGCGCCAGGGTGATCTCGACGAAGCAATCGCCGCGTTCCTGCGATGCCTGGAGATCAACCCGGACGGGTCGTCGTCACATGGGGGCCTGGCGCAGGCGTACTTCCATCTCGACCGTCTCGACGATGCCGAAAGTTATGCACGTGCTGCCCTCGAGCTCAACGATCAGCTGATGGGAGTGCACGCCGTGCTGGCTGAGATTCACGACCGGCGCGGCGAGCCGGAGGCAGCGGTGCGCGAGTACCTGCAGGAGATCGAGGTCGTTCCCGAGGACGTCGCCGCACAATTCAACCTGGCGATGGTCTACCGAAAGATGGGGCGTGAGGACGACGAGCACCGGCAGCTGCAGCGGGTGCTCGAGCTCGACGCGGACTTTGCACAGGGCAACCTCTTCATGGCCCGCCTGATGCTGCGACGCGGCGGCGACCTGCAGCGTGCCATCGAGATGGTCGAGGGGGCGATCGCGGAGCAACTCGAACCCCCCGACATGACGCTCGGCTACTTTCTGCTCGCCGATCTGTACAACCGAACAGGAGAGGCGTCGCAGGCGCAGGAATGGGCGCGTCGAGGTCAGCAGCTGCGCCAGCGGATCGATGGCGGCTAGCCGCGGCGCTCGACTCCTGGCAGCGGCGGCGTTGGCCCTCACAGTGGCGCCTTCCGGCTTGTTTGCCCAGGCGTTGACTCTTCGTAGGGTGGCCGACTCGGGCCTTGACCTGGTGCAGGGCTTCGGCAGCCTCGACAAGTCTTACATTACCGAGTCGACCGGCTCTGGGGCGGCGTTCGTGGACTTCGACGTCGACGGTAACCTCGACGTGGTGCTGGTGAACGCGTTGTCCGAGTCGGCAGGAGCTCTCATCCAGGTCGCCGACCCGGCCGCGCATCCGGCTTTGGCCGCGGGCCGCCGCGGCGACGGGCACCGCTTGTACCGCGGCGACGGGCAGGCGTTTCGCGAGGCGCCGATCTCCGCCGGAGTCCGCGAGGTCGTATGGGGCACCGGCGTTACCTGGGGCGACGTCGACAACGACGGCTGGCCAGACCTGTTCATCTCCGCCATCGGCACCGACCGGCTGTATCGCAACAACGGTGACGGGACCTTCACGATCTGGTCCAACGGGGCGGAGGATTCCGGTTGGGGCGCCAGCGCTACCTTCACGGATTGGGACGGTGACGGCAACCTGGATCTTTACGTGGCGCGTTACGTGGACCTGGAGGCCACCTCGGTGCCGGGGCGGGGAGAAGGTCGGTGCTCCTATGCGGGTGTGGAGGCGTTCTGCGGGCCCGAGGGGCTCGTCGGACAGCGCGATCGCCTGTACCGCAATCTCGCCGACGGTACCTTCGTCGAGTGGATGTCGGACCGCGTCGATCAGGCCGCCGGCTACGGGCTGGCGCTGGCCGCTCTCGATTGCGACGACGACGGGTTATCGGAGATCTACGTCGCCAACGACTCGACGATGAACCTCCTGTACCGACGCACCCCCGGCGGCGAGATCGACGAGCAGGGACTGCTGTCCGGCGCCGGTTACAGCGCCGACGGTCGCGAGCAGGCGGGCATGGGGGTGACCAGCGCCGACTTCGACGGTGACGGACGCCTCGACCTGTATGTCACCAACTTCCACAACGACCACAACACGCTCTACCGTAACCTCGGCGATTGCACGTTTCAGGACGAGACCGACCTGCGCAGGTTGGCAGCCAGCAGCTTTCCCTACATGGGGTGGTCGGCACTGTTCCTCGACATCGACGGCGACGCCGACCAGGATCTATTCGTCGCCAACGGGCATATCCACCCTGCCGTCGAGGCGCGCGGTATCGAGCCCTACCGGCAGCTCAACTCGTTGTATGTGAACCAGCTACGCGAGTCGGGAGCGGCCGATTTCGCCACGGTGACAGGGGCCTCTACGGTGGCAGGAGCCTCTGGCGATGCCTTGGCGGTCCGCGGGTCGTCGCGCGGGGCGGTGCGAGGTGACTTCGACAACGACGGCGATCTGGATCTGCTGGTGACCAACATCGATGCGCGCCCGACGTTGATCCGCAATGACACGCCGATGGCGCACGCGGCGCTGAGGATCACCCTGGTTGGCCGCCGATCGAACCGCTCGGGCTACGGAGCCGACGTCATCGTGCGCTCGGGCGCCATCGAGCAGCGGCTGCAGCTGCGCGATAGCGACGGCTACCTCGGCGCCAACGATGCCCGGCTGCTGTTCTATCTGCCATCCGGCGTTGCGGAAGCTGTCGAGATCCGCTGGCTGGGTGGCGAGACCATGCGGCTACCGGAGCAACAGCCCGGCCGACTGGTGGTCGACGAGCTCTACGGCGTCGTGGCGCGGTCGGGGCAATGATGCTGCGCTGGGCTCTCGTTGCGGGCCTGCTGGGTGGGCTGGGGCAGTCGGCCGCCGAGCATCGCTCACGCGGCATCGATCTGTTGCGGCAGAGCCAGGCCGATGAGGCCCTTGTCGAGCTCGAGGAGGCGCTGCGCCTCGATCCGCAGAGCTCCGCTACACGCTTTCACCTGGGCCGGGCCCTGCTGGCTGTAGGGCGGCTGGACAGGGCCGCCGCCGAGCTGCAGTCGGCGCTCCCCGGGAGCATCGACTCGGGCGCGGTCCACTACCAGCTCGGGCTGGTCTGGTTTGCGGCCGACCGATTGGCGGATGCCTGGAGTGAGCTGACCCTTGCGCTGGAGTCGCGCCGGGATCTGCGTCCCGCCGAGTACCAGCGCGCCGAGGTCTGCTACCGTACTGGCGCTGTTTCAGAGGCCAGGCGACGGCTATCGGCTCTGGTCGAGGCGACGCCGCGCTGGACCGGACCGGAGGTGCGCGCTGCCGAGCTAGCCATGCAGGCGGGCGACGCCGCCGACGCCGCCGACTGGCTGGCGCGCGCCGTCGAGATAGAACCCGAGCGCCCTGAGCTGTGGCAGCGCCGTGGCGATGCCCTGGCGGCGGCATTCGACAACGATGGCGCGGAGGCCGCCTACCGGCGGGCTGTCGAGCTGGCCCCAGACGTCGGCGCGGCGCGGATTGCGCTCGGCTACCATCAGTTTAACGTGCAGAGATTCGAAGCTGCCGAGGAGTCCCTCCAGATGGCGCTGCAAATGACGCCGGGTGATCCTGCGGTGCAGCTGCCGTACGCCGAGACGCTGCTCTACCAGGGCCACGGCGAGGAAGCGCTCGCCGTGATCGAGCAAGCAGTCGGGACGATCGCCGCGGTGTCGACGACAAGCGAGCGCGGCGTGGGGTCGCTGCGCGTTGGCGCGCTCGAGCTACAAGCCAAGATCCTCATAAAGCTCGACAGGCTCGACGAAGCTGAGCAGGTGGCCCGAGCGCTTCTCGAGGCGGCGCCGCGCAACGTCCAGGGGCACTTCGACCTGGGCACGGTGCTGCGGCGGCGCGGTGACCCCGACGGCATCGCTCACCTACGCACTTTCAAGCAGCTGTCGGACGGTCGCGAGCACCGCGAGTTGGGAGATGAGTATCTGCGGCTGGCCGGCGATGCAATGGCTGCGGAGCGCGAGTATCGAGCCGCGTTGCAGATCGATCCACAGAATCTCGTCGCCCGTGTCGGGCTGGCGAGAGCGTTGCTGGCCGCTGGCGAAGCTGCCGCCGCCCTCGAACAGCTAGACCAGGCGCGAGCCGAAGGAGCCGACGGCGTCGACTGGCACCGTACACGGGTGCTCGGGCTGCAGGCCACCGGTCGTGCCAACGAGGCAAGGGTCGCCTGGGAAGGCGCGCGGCAACTCGGCATGGTCCTGGGGCCGTCGGTGTGGGCCGTTCTACTCGAGGCGCCGGGAGCTTGTCCGATACGCTAGCAGGCCACACTTCCACCACGGCCGGCCAGTCGTCGGCGTCGCCGACGAAAGAATGCGGACGCAGCGAGCATCAGCCCGCTAGTACGTCCGGTCGAACCACTCATCCTGCAGCACCGTGACGCCACCGCTCAGCTCTTCTCCATCGACCCGCAGCTTCACGGTGTACTCGCCGGGCCTGGCGCGGATGTGCTTGAAGTCGCGCTCGCGCCACTCCGGCAGCGTGTGCACCCAGACATTGAGCGGCCGGCCGTAGACGCTTACTTCGCTGTCGGCGGCACCGAAGTGGTCGGTGCCGTCGTAGTAGTCGAAGTACTCCTCCTCGGAGCGTACTTCCCGGTTCCATTCCTCCCAGTTGAGCTTCCCTTCCTCGGTGCGGGGGATTCGCTCGGTCAGGAACCACTCCACAGAATTCAATCCTGCCTCGCCGGGCCCGGTGTACTCGTTGACCAGCGTGGTGCCGCGGTAGATCTGCACCATTACCGGGCCTCTGGCAGGCTCGCGCAGCATGTAATGGGCGACGGCGCCCTTCGGCGCGTTCTCGCCCTCGTAGTTTTGATAGACGGACGCGACCTGAGTCTCGCGGGCCGAGATCCACAGTACCTGAGGCGCCACATCAAACAGGTGCACGTCTTTGGCCAGCGTGTCGCGCGTCAATTCCTGTAACGGCGAGATGTCGGCGATCCAGAAGCTGCGCCCGTAGGTTCCGACCACCAGGTCGTTGTCACGCGGATGGATTACCAGGTCATGGATCGGAACGTTCGGCATGTTGTTGCGCAACGAGGACCAGGAGTTGCCGCCATCGAACGAGACGTGGAGTCCTTTGGCGGTGCCCACGAACAGCAGGTCGGGGTTGCGATGGTCCTCGCGGATCACGTTGACGGGCTCGTCGGCTGGCAGGCCGGCGCTGATCGAGCGCCAGGTGGCACCGAAGTCATCGGTCCGGTAGACGTAGGGGCGAAGGTCGCGACGGTCCCGGCGGCCGCCGCTGGCGGTCAAGTATGCTCTGCCAGCCGCGTGATTGGATGCCTCCAGCCGGGTGACCTTGTGACTCTGCCATGCGGGAATGGCGTCGCTCGCACGCTGCCAGCTCGCCCCCTCGTCCTGGGTAACCCAAACGTTGCCGTTGTCCGTGCCGGCCCAGATGACGCCTTGTTGCACCGGTGACTCGTCGAACGTGCTGATCGTGCCGTTGATGCGGCGCTCGGACACCGCGCCGCCGCCCTCCGACAGGTCGGGGCTGATCTCCACCCAGGCGGCGCCGCGGAACGGCGAACGCAGCAGCACGTTAGCGCCGTGATAGATCACGTCGGGGTTGTGCGGCGAGATCAGGATTGGGGCGATGAAGTTGAATCGCACTCCCTCGGCGCGGTGGCGGATCCGGGTGCGCACGCCGGTACGCTGGTCGTTGCGCGAGATGCTGCCGTTCTGCGACTCCACATACAGCCAGCGATTGTCGGTCGGGTCGACCTGGGCGTAGGAGCCGTCGGCTCCGCTGACGTGCTCCCAGTCTTCGAAGCGAATCGGCCAGCGTCCTCGCTTGGTGCTCGGGCCGCGCCAGGTGCCGAAGTCCTGCATGCCGCCGTAGACGTTGTAGGGCCGGGCCATGTCCACGCCGACGGCTTCGAGCTGCCCGAGCGGCAGGTTGTCGGGGTGATACCAGGTGTCGCCGTTGGAGTAGGAGATCGCCAGGCCGTAGTCGTAGCCGAGGATGATGTGATCGCTGTTGATCGGGTTGATCCACATGGCCTGGTTGTCGCCACCGAAGCGGATCATCTTCTGCCAGGTTCGTCCGCCGTCCGGGGTTCCCTGCACGCCGGTATTGAGCACGTAAATCCGATCAGCGTCCTGTGGATCGATGCGGATCTGACCGAAGCGGGATGACCCGGTGAGCTCGTACCCATCGGGATCGGGGCCGATCTCGCGCCAGGTGACACCCGCATCGACGCTTTGCCAGGCGGTGTTGCGGTATCGATTGCGGTCGACCTCCTGCCAATCCGGGCGCTGCACGAGGATGCAGGCGACCAGGATGTCGGGGTCGCTCAGATGAATATCGAGGCCGATTCGATCCATGCTGCCGGTCGGCAGCCCGCCTTCGAGCCGCGTCCAGCTGCCGCCGCCGTCGGTGGTCTTGTAAACGCCGCTGCCGCCACCGTCGGCACGGTCCCAGGCCGAGGCGTAGAGCACATCCGGATCGCGCGGATCCATCACCAGGTCGGCGGCGCCAACGTGATGGTCGTTGTGGCGTAGCGCCAGCGAGCGGAGCCAGGTGGCGCCGCCGTCGGCGCTTCGGAAGACACCCTTGTCGGCGCTGTCGCTTACCCAGTTGCCGGCCGCCGCGGCGTACAGCGTGTCTGGATCGTCGGGATGGACGCGGATACGCGTGATGTACAGCGAATCCTTGAGCCCACGATGGCTCCAGGTGGCGCCGCCATCGTCGCTGCGGTAGATGCCCTCTCCCCAATACGAGCCGTTCCCGGTGCCGACGTAGAGCACGTCCGGATCGGAATGCGCCACCGCCACGTCGCCGATCGAGTTGATCGGCGCATCGTCGAAGATCGGTGTCCAGGTGATGCCGGCATCGGTGGTCTTCCACAGTCCGCCGGTCGAAGCTGCAGCGTAGAAAGTGAAGGGCTGCTTCGCTGGGTCCGGCACGCCGATGTCCATGATGCGGCCGCCCTGCTTGGTACCGCCGATCGATCGGAAGTGGACGCGATCGAGGATCGAGCGTGGAACGCTGAGCGTGGCGCCAGGATCCTGTTGGGCGAGTGCTGGTACCGCATCGGCGCGTCTCGAAAAAATCGGTGCAGCGGCGATAACCAGCGCAACGATCGCCAGCGCGGCTACGAGGCGGCGTTGTCCGAATGCACGGGACATCAGAGTTTGCTCCTGCGGCTGAGAGACATGACGGAACGAATGCTGCGCGCCAGTGTACGGAATGTTCAAAACACAAAGAAGGGAGGCGGGATCGCTGGGCCCGGTTCGTGGCCCAGCCGGCCTCAGCGAGCTACAACCGCCGGGCGTGAGGCAATCACACCGCGGCCTTGCTGGATGATGAAGCGCCGGTTGGCGGCGAGGTCGATCAGGTTCTCGCGACCGCCACCCGGCCAGCGGATCGTCAGGTCGACCGAGGACTCGGCACCGAGTCCGAAGTGCAATGTCGGATCGTTGGTAGACGCGTAGGACGCGCCTGCCACCACCTCTCGTATGAGGCGCCCCGCGCCGCTGGCCCCCGCCGCACTTTCGGACGTTACCTCGACGCGCGCTCCTACCGCGTTGCGGTTGGCCTGGCGGCCGATCAGTCGCAGCTGGATCCAGTTCCCCGTGACCGTGTCGTTGCGCAGATAGTCTGCGGTCTGATTGCTGTTGGAGACCACGATATCGAGGTCCCCGTCGTTGTCGACGTCCCCGACGACGCTTCCCCGAGAGACTTTGACCAGCTGCATGCCGCTTCCGGCTTCGGCGTGCATCTCCGCGAATCGCCCGCTGCCGTCATTGATGTACAGGTGGTTGGGCTGCGGGTAGGTGCGCTCGGCGAGCGCCGAGCCGGCGACGCCCTCGCGGAACTCAGCGATGTTGTCGATGATATGCCCGTTGGCGACGAACAGGTCGAGGTCGCCGTCGGCGTCAACATCGAACCAGTTGGTGCCGAAGCCGACCAGCAGCAGGCTGGGTTCTCCGATACCGCTGGCGTAGCTGTCATCGACAAACGCCGCGTCGCCGAGGTTGCGATACAGCGTGTTGGTCTCGAGCGTTAGGTTGGTGACGATCAGGTCGAGATCGCCATCGGCGTCGAAGTCGCCGAAGTCGGTCCCCATGCCGGCCTGGGTGCGCCCGTCCTCGCTGTAGCCGACGCCGGCAAGAAAGGAGTCATCGACGAAAGTGCCGTCGCCCTGGTTGGTGTAAAGGAAGTTGCGCGTCGAGTCATTGGCCACGTAGATGTCCGCGTCGCCGTCGTTGTCGTAGTCGCCCCAGACCACTCCGAGCCCCTTACCGTCGATGCGGTCGTCGATGCCGGCGGTGGCGCCGATCTCGACGAACGTTCCGTCGGCGCGGTTCTCGTACAGCCGGTCGGCAAGGGCGTTGTAGACGTCCGGGTGACAGTACGCTGAGATCTGTCGGCCGGCGTCTCCACAGAACTTGTTGTTGTCCCAGCTGAAGTCGACGTAGTTGGCGACGTACAGATCGAGATCTCCGTCGCCATCGAAGTCGCCCCATGAAGCCGACGACCCCCACAGGTCATCGCCCGTGCCGGCGTCGTCAGCACGGCTGAAGGTGCCGTCGCCGTTGTTTCGCCAGAGGCTGTTGGGGCCGAAGTTGGTAACGTAGAGGTCGGGGAAGCCATCGTTGTCGTAGTCGGCGGCGGCGGTCCCCATGCCGTAGGCGTCCTCCACCAACCGCGAGGCCGCGGTCACGTCTTGAAACGACCCCCCGGCGTTGCGAAACAGCCGATCGGTCAGCGGCTTGTCGGTAACGAAGCCGGGTGTGGGCCCCTGCTGCACGAGATAGGCGTCGAGTCGTCCGTCCATGTCGATGTCGACCAGCGCCAGACCGGAGCCCATGGTCTCGACCATGTAGCGCTCGCCGGTACCACCGTGGCGGTGTTCGAAGGCCAGCCCCGAGGTCGCCGTCGCGTCCGCCAGCAGCACTTGCGGTGCGGCGACGATGGTTGAGGGCGCGGCATGAGGCCGGGCGAGTCCCGGATGGGCGAGCGCCACCGTGAGCAGGATTGAGACGCGTAGCATGCGCAGGCCGTATGCGGATAGCTGGGTACAATACACTCACAACATACTACCGGCCTTGCGGCCGATCCGAACCGTGTTCGCCAGGCCCCGCCGGGCCCGTGAACCAGGAGACTCGAGAATGCTGTGGCAGCTGAGACAGGCGCGGCCAAAGGCGCGGAACTTCGTCCCGGTGCTGACGTTGGCCCTGGTGATGTCGTTGGTGGCTTTCGTCGGGGCGCAGCGCAACACGCGGCTTCGCGGGGTCGTTACCGATGCGACCGGAGAGCCGCTCGAGGGCGTTGCTGTGACCTCGGCCAACGAGAATTTCGCCCCCGGCAGGTTCACTGCCGTGTCCGACGATGATGGTAAGTGGGCGATGATCGGCTTTGGCGACCGCACGGCTCCGTGGAATTTTTCGTTCGAGCTCGAGGGCTACGTCACGGTGTACGTGAGCCAATGCGTCAAGCCGCTGGCTCGGAGGTGTCGTGCGGGTGCGGCGGCGGTGACCACTTGCAGCGACAACTTCGGGGCGACGGGTGGCGCCTGCAATGCCGACCTCGATGTGACGTTGCAGCAGATGACCGAAAGTGGTGCGACCGACGCTGGCGGCGGTGTGGACGACTCGATCAATCCAGACAACTACTGGAACGGCGTCACCGCGTTCGAAGCCGACGATTTCGCCGGTGCCGTGGAGAGCTGGCAGGCTTTCGTAGTTGACAACCCCGACAACTTTGCGGTCTGGCTGCGCCTTGCCGAAGCCTATGTCCGAGTGGACAGCATCTCGCCGGCGCAGGCCGCCTATCAGCGGGTGCTGGTGTTGTCGCCCGAACACCAGACCGCGTTGTTCATGCTGGCGAGCCTGAGCTCTAACGCCGGAGATCTGGATACGGCGCTCGACTATTTTGAACGGGTCATCGTCCAAGATTCCGAGAACGCCTCGCTCTACTACAACATCGGAGAGATCTACTTCCAGCAGAGCCGTGCCGCCGAGGCCGTTTCCTTCTACACGCGAGCCCTCGAGGTCGATCCGGAATACAGCGTTGCCTACAAGCAGCTCGGCTTCGCGCATGTGAACAGCGGTCAAATGGAGCAGGCGATTGCGGCGTTCGAGCGCTACATCGAGATGGTGCCCGCAGACGGCGAAGAGGCCGCTATCGTGAACGACATTCTCGCAGCGCTGCGGGAGCCCCAGTAGCACCATGCGCCCGAGTGCTTCGCGCCTCGAAGCGGCAATAGGCTGGGGCCCTCGTGGGCTGAGCCTGGCGATCCTCGTCTTGATGGGGCTGAGCGGCTTCGGCACGGTGGATGGCGCTACCCGCAAGGCATCTGCGGCACCGTCGTCAGGACAGGTCGACCTGAACGCTTATGCGAAGCTTAGGTCGCGCGACCTGCCGGAGCGCTTCCGTGACTGGCTCGACGAGGAGGTCGTCTGGATTATCACCGATCCCGAGCGCGATGTTTTCCTGCGGCTCGACTCCGACGAAAAGCGCGATCGGTTCGTCGCCGCCTTCTGGGAGCGTCGAGACCCGACGCCGGGGACGCCGCGCAACGAGTACGTTCCAATCCACTACGAGCGGCTGGAGTACGCCAACCGGCAGTTCGGGCGTGTCTCGCCAGGACCTGGATGGCGAACGGATATGGGCCAGATCTACGTTCTGCTCGGCGAGCCGCAAACCCGTGCTCGACACCACAACGACGCCAACCTGTACCCGGTGGAGGTCTGGTTCTACCAGATGGATCCGCGCCTCGGAGTGCCGACCTTTTTCTACCTCATGTTCTTCCGCGAGCAGGGCATGGGCGAGTTCGAGCTCTACAGTCCGGTCACTCATGGCCCTGAGCGACTCCTCAACCCGACCGGTCGTAATTCCGTGCGGCAGGAAGGTGGCCTCAACCAGAGGGGCTTCGGGCAGGGAGGCCTTATCGGCGGTGGTCCCGGGACCTATAACTTGCTGCGATTGGTCAACCCCGACCTCGCCGAGGCGGCGTTTAGCCTGATTCCCGGCGAGGCGCGACTCGGTTCGCCGCTCCGATCGGATGGGCTGATCGCCGACATCTTCGAGATTCCCGACCTCATGGTTCCGACGATCGAGTGGGCTTATCCTATCCTCACCGGAGCCACCGAGACCGAGGTGCGGTTCGACACGCTCGATATCGATGCGCGCGCCATCGGCTGGCTCGATCCCGCCGGGCGGCCGTTTGTCAGCTACGTGGCACAGGCGCCGGGGCCGGGGCTGAACCTCGGCGAGCACGAGGGCGATCACTACATGACCTTTTCGGTGGGCACCTACCTGCTCGACGAGGCCGACCGAGTGCTCGAGGGGCCGCCGCCGCGGCTCATCCAGAGTGGACTCCCCGAGAGCGCGCTGGCGCGCGTGCGTGCCGGTTCGCTGATGTACGTCGACCGGCTCCCGGCGATCTACGGATCCCTGCAGCTGGAGCTCATGCTCGAGAACAACGTCAGCCACGAGTACGGCGAAGCCAGCTCGGCAGTGCTCGTGCCGACCCCGCATCCGATGAACGTCACCCTCGGGCAGCCGATTCTGTGCGCTGGTGTTCGGCCGCTCGGCGCTGCCTACGATCCGTTCGGGCCGCAGCTGCCCTTTCAGGTCGGTGAGATGGCGATGACCCCCACCATCGACGGGCCGTTCGCCGTCGGAGCACAGTTGTACGTGTTCCATCAAGTGCTTGTGCCGCAAGCTCACGCCGAGCCGGTCAACGTGTCCTACGTGGTGCACGATGCCGACGGGAACATGGTCAGCGTCAAGCAGATCGCCATCCGGCCTGATCTGGAAAGTCGCTTTGGGATCGTCAACCAACTTACCGGTATCGCATTGGAGGTCGATCCGGGCGCCTACTCCTTGAGGGTGGCGATCGTCGGCCAGGATGGGGGACGTGATCTGCCGTTCGTCGTTCGTGACGAGGTTCAGCGCCCCATCGTGCATGCCGCCGCGGCTCCTCCGCCGACGGCTCCGGTGTCGTTGGCGCGCCGTGCAGCAATCCTTCGAGTTGCCGGTGACACGGAACAGGCAATCGCTCTTGTCGACGATGCGCTGACGCGTGAGCCGGACCTGTACGAAGCCCTGGAGCTGCAGATCGAGCTGCTGCGCGACGGCGGCCATCACGCCGCCCTTGAGGAGCTGCTCGTGCGACGTCTGGTGGATGCTCCCCACGACATCGAGCTGCTGCTGTTGCTGGCCGAAGCGACGGCTCGTCAGGGCAAGCATTACGATGCGATCCGCTTCTACGAGCGCGCCGTGCTGGAGCGTGGCGACAGCGTCGACGTGCTCAACGCGCTGGCTGCTGAACACCTCGCCGAGAACGAGGCGGGCGAGCCGTCGAATCTGCACCGCGGCATTGAGATCCTGACGCGCTCCTTGGCGTTGGACGACAGCCAGGCGGGTGTCAGAGCGATGCTCGAGCGTGCGCAGGCCGCACTGCGAGCCAACCAGTAGGAGTCTCCGGGGCGCCATCTGTGCCGCCGCCTGCAAGTAGTTGCTTTGTGTATACGATATTGTGTCGACGATTTCCCCAAACCGCCTATCAGCAGCCACGTACGGGTGTCGCCGGGCGGCTCCTACTGCTGCACGCCCGGTTGCAGTGCGGCTGGTGGCCGCGTCGCCGGCAGAGCCAATGAACCCCGAGCCGATTGACGAGAAAGTCGTTGCCGAGCTACGTCGCGAGGGCTTTGGCTGCTCCAAAGTGATGGAATGGGCCGGAGCCATGACCGACGTGTACGGGCCGCGGTACGCCAACTCTCCCTCCTACGACGCGGCGGCCGAATGGGCGCGCCAGACCTTCGAGAGCTTCGGACTCAGCGCCACCCTCCAGGCCTGGGGCGAGTACGGCTACGGGTGGGAGAACGAATACACGTCAGCTCACCTGATGAGGCCTCGCTATCAGCCGCTGATCGCCTACTCCATGCCCGGCACGGCGGGCACAAGTGGTGCAGTGACCGCCGGGGTTGCGCTGGTGGACACCACGCTGATCTTCGACGACGCCGATCTGGCTCCCTATCGCGGCAAGCTCCACGGCCAGATCGTCTTCACCCAGCCGGAGCGTCGGCTGGAGATGAGCTTCGAGCCGCAGGCGGTGCGCCTGTCGGACGAGGAGTTGGAGGAGATGGCCCGCCCCGACGTTCAGCGTTCCGACGATCAACTGGACGATGGTTCAGACGACGGGTCGCCGCCCGAAGATGCCGCCCATAACGGGCGACAGCCAATGCCCCCGCAGCGATTGCAGGAGTTCTTCCGCGACGAAGGCGCGGTGGCGCTGATGGCGCCGGGCCTCCCCAAGGTGGGACCGATGGACAAGGGACTGGTCAACGTCACCGGCGACGGCCCGCATCCCCTGGGCGAGCAACCGGGGCTGCCCTCGCTAGTGCTGGCTGCGGAACACTACAATCGCGTCGTGCGGCTCCTCGGCCGCGGCTTCGAGCCGGAGATTCAGGTCGAGGTGCGCAATGCGTTCCATGACGATGACCCGCTCGACTACAACGTGCTGGCGGAGCTACCGGGGAGCGACCTGTCGTCGGAGGTAGTGATGATCGGGGCCCACTTCGACTCGGAGTCGGCCGGGACGGGTGCCACCGACAATGCTTCAGGCAGCGCCGTCGTCATGGAGGCCATGCGTATTCTCGCGGCCGTCGACGCGAAGCCCCGGCGCACCATCCGCGCGGCGCTTTGGGGTGCCGAGGAATCCGGCATGCTGGGTTCGCGGGGCTACGTCGCCAAGCACCTCGGCAGCTGCGACACCGGAGAGCGGCTGCCCGGGCACGCCGACCACTACGTGTACTTTAACGTCGACTGGTACGGTCGCATTCGCGGCATCTTCCTGCAGGGCAACGACGAGGCACGGCCGATCTTCGAGGCCTGGATGCAGCCGTTTCACGATGTCGGTATGGAGTGGATCGTTCCCGGCAACACCGGTGGCACCGACCACATGGCTTTCCAGGAGGTCGGGTTGCCCGGCTTCCAGTTCATTCAGGACGATCTGGAGTTTTTCAACGTGTCGTTCCACACCAACATGGACGTGTACGACCGGCTGGTTGAAGAGGATCTCGAGCAAGCCTCGGTGATCCTGGCGAGCTTTGCCTATCATGCCGCGACGCGCGAGGGTTCCTTTCCCCACGCAGACGGCCTGAACAACGGACGGCGGTGGCACAAGTGATGCATTACCGAAGCCTGGGACGAACGGGCGCCAAGGTCTCGCCTCTGGCGCTTGGCACCGACAACTTCATGGATCCGACGCCGGAGGAGGAATGCGAGCGTATTCTCCTCACCGCCATGGATGCGGGCATCAACCTCATCGACACCGGAGACGTCTACGCCGACGGCGAGGGCGAGCGCGTTCTGGGTCGCATACTGAAGCGTAGCGGTCGTCGCCACGAGGTCTTGATCGGCACGAAGTGCGATCACGGTCGGCGACAGGTGGGGATGACGCTCGAGGACTACACCGACGAGATTGGACCGAACGATTACGGTCACTCGCGGCTCAACATCATTCGCGCCTGTGAGGCTTCCCTGAAGCGGCTCGATACCGACTACATCGACCTCTATCAGATGCATCGTCCGTCGCCCGATATTCCCTTCGAGGAGACTCTGGGGGCGCTTCACGACCTCGTGACGCAGGGCAAGATCCGCTACATCGGCTGCTCGACGCACCCCGCCTGGATGGTCATGGAGTCGATCGGCGTCAGCAAGGCACGTGGCTGGGCGCGCTATGTCTCCGAGCAGCCGCCCTACAATCTCCTGGATCGGCGCATCGAGAACGAGCTCGTGCCGATGTGCGAGCGTCACGGCGTCGGGCTGATCACCTGGGCGCCTATGGCGATGGGCGTCCTGGCGGGTCGGTATACGAGCCACGACGACTTCCCAGCCGAGTCCCGCGCTGCCCTGCGCGGCGGTTTCTACGCCGATCGCGTGACGCGTCGCGGCGTCGAGATCGGTATCGAGTTCACCAAGATCGCTGAATCAGAGGGCCTCAGTCCGGCGCAGCTGGCGATCCTGTGGTGCAAGGATCAACCGGGCATCACCGCGCCGCTGATCGGCCCGCGAACAATGGAGCACCTCGAGCCGTTGTTGCCCGTGCTGGAGATGGAGCTGAGCGACGCAGCGCGCCAAGCCTGCGACGATCTGGTTCCCCCCGGCAGCGTCGTCTCCGACTTCCACAACACTGCTGATTGGATGAAGACGGTGGTTGGCGCGTAACCGTCGAATCTCATTCCGGACTCACGCACAGCAACAACGAACCGACAAACAGGAAGCCAATCACGATGCGAATCTCCAACGTCATCCATGCCGTCGATACCCACGTCGGCGGTGAACCCGGCCGCGTCATCGTCGGCGGAGTGCTGGATGTTCCCGGCACCACGATGTTCGAGAAGATGGTCTACCTGTCGACCCAGGCCGACCATATCCGCAAGCGTATGCTGCGCGAGCCACGCGGCTACCCGGCGGCCAACTGCAACCTGATCCTGCCGGCGACCGATCCGCGAGCCGCCGCCGGCTACGTGATCATGGAGCAGGTCGAGTACCCCGGCATGTCGGGGACCAACACCATCGCCGTAACCACCGTGCTGATCGAGACCGGCATGGTGCCATCGACCGAGCCGATCACCGAGCTGACGCTCGAATCACCGGCCGGGCTGATCAAGGTGATCGCCGAGGTCGAGGGCGGGAAGGTGAAGGGTGTGACGTTCGAGAACGTGCCCGGCTTTGCGGTGCATCTCGATGCCGAGGTCGACGTTCCGGAGCTCGGCAAGGTGGTCGTCGACGTTGCCTACGGGGGCATGTTTTATGCCATCGCGGATGCCGATCAGATAGGGCTGACGCTCGCCTCTCACGAGGCCGGGGAGGCTACCCGCTTGGGCGAGATGATCAAGGTCGCAACCCAGGAACAGCTTGAGATTCCGGTTCACCCGCTCAACCCGGACATCCGCGGGGTGACAATCGGGCAGTTGTCAGCACCGCCGTCCGTGCCCGGAGCGCACCGCAAGAACACGGTGATCGTCTCCACTGGCAAGCTCGACTGGAATCGCCCCAGTACCTGGAAGGGCGTGCTCGACCGCTCGCCATGCGGCACCGGTACCTGCGCCAAGATGGTGGCGATGTGGGCCAAAGGCGAGCTGCCACTCGACCAGGACTTCGTTCACGAGGGAATCCTCGGCACGACGTTTACCGGGCGCCTCGTGCGCGAGACGACGCTGGGCGAGCACCGAGCGGTGGTGCCGACGATCCGCGGCACTGCGTGGATTACCGGCACGGCGCAGTACGTCGTTGACGATGGTGATCCCTTCCCCGACGGTTTCACCGTCGGGGACATCTGGGGTGGTGAGGATGATTTGAAGGCGTCGACAGCGGAGCACGAGCATGAATGAAGAACGAGTCATGGTGATCACCGGAGCCTCGAGCGGGCTGGGTGCTGCGAGCGCCGAGCATTTCGCCGGCAAGGGTTACCGGATCGTTATCGGCTACATCGTCGAGCACGAGGCAGAGACGGTCTGCGCCGCAATCGGCTCGAGCGTTGGCGCTGATCGGGTGATCAAGTGCAAGGCGGATGTTGCCAACCGCGAGCAGGTGCGAGCGATGTTCGATGATGCCATCGAGGCATTCGGTCGGGTCGATATCCTGATCAACTTTGCCGGTATCAACCGCGATGCGCCGTTCACCGAGCTCACCGACGATATGTGGGACTCGGTGGTGGCGGCGCACCTTCGCGGTACCTTCGTCTGTAGCCAGGAGTTCGTCTTCCACAACCCCGATCGCCCAGGCTGCATCATCAACCTGGGTGCTGCGTGTGGTCAGGTGGGGCGCAAGAACGGCGCCAACTTCTGCAGCGCCAAGGGCGGGGTGTTCGCGCTCACCAAGTGCATGGCACAGGAGCTCGCGCCGCGCATCCGTGTCAACGCGCTGTTGCCCAACGCCGTCAAGACGCGCGAGGTCATGGAACGGTACGATCTCGAGGACGAGGCCGGCCTGGCCAAGGAAGTCGGTACCATGCCGATGGGCCGTCTGGGCGAGCTCGACGACGTGACCCACATGCTCGAGGCGATTATCGGTGCCGAGTTCACCACCGGCGCCACATTCCTGGCCAACGGCGGGCAGTACATGCAGTGAGCACCGAGAACGGGAGGCGTGCGATGAATAGAGTCTGGCGGCACGGGCGTACGTTACGGCTGGTCGTACTGAGTGGGGTGCTCGCGGCCCTCGCGTTCCCTCCAGGTGGCTCGCAGATCTACGCCCAAGATCGCCAGCTGCACACCGCCAATCACGTCATCCCGCCGCTGCGAGAGCGCGTGCAGATCATGCAGCGCTGGATCGAATGGAAGCTGCAGAACGTGTTGCCGGCGGTCATGCGCGAGCAGGGCGTCGAGCTGTTCATTGTGCGTGACGACGAGGCCGATCTCTTCTTCAACAACGAGGGCCCGGTCTATACGTCGCTGATTCCGGCCAACCCCGAGGGTCTCACCTACGGCAGCGAGCACGAGCGCGACGGCTCACAGCGCACCCCGCGCTTCATCGCCTTTCACGCCACCGATGCGGGCGTGACCTACATCGAGCCGCGCGACTACGAGGCGATCTTTGCCCTTGTACAACGGCTCGATCCGGAGACCATCGCCATCGGCGACCACCTGAACGACCCCATGACCGAGGCACTGGGTCCGTACGGGGAGCGGGCGGTCTCGTCGTGGACGCTCGGAGTGCGCTGGCTCGAGACCATGGCGCCGGATCAGGTCAGTGTCTTCAGGCTGGTGCAGGGCGTCGCCAACGACATCATCGCCGAGGGTTTTTCGAACGCGGTGGTGATTCCCGGCGTGACCACTACCGACGACCTCAACTGGTGGTTTCGCGAGCGCATGGTCGATCTCCACCTGGAGTACGAGAATCACCCCAGCATCGGCGTTCAGCGAAAGCCGGCCAACATCGCCAGATACGACGATCCGCCCGAGTACTTCCGCGGCGGACGGAGTCGAAACGGCATGTCCGTGACCATCCAGCGTGGCGACATCATCAGCTGTGACAGCGATATCATGCTGCTGGGGCTGGTGACCGATTCGCATCAGCATGCGTACGTCCTCGAGCAGGGAGAGTCCGAGGTGCCGGCCGGGCTGGTCGAGGCCCTGGCCAAGGTGAATCGCATGCAGGATCTGTTTCGCGCCGAGTTCGTCGCCGGCCGCACCGGCAAGGAGATCGTCGCCGCGGCCGACCGCATACCGCGCGAGGCCGGTGTCATCGAGAGCCAGCTGGGATTCCATCCGCCGCCGACCTTCTTGCGGCGGTACTTGCTCGGCGGGTACATGTTCGTCACCAAGCCCTACGTCGCTGGCATGACTTCCGGGCCGGGCTACTATCCGACCTCGATCGTGACCAACGATAATCATCTCTACGCCAACACCCTCTATGCCTTCGAGCCCCACACCAGCGTGTCGGTGGACGGCTGGGGCGAGCATGGCGTCGAGCTTGGCATCGGACAGATCACCTGGTTTGACGGTGAGGAGCTGCGCTACCTGGACCGACCGCAGGAGAGCCAATGGCACATAGTCCGTTAGCAGTCCGTCTGGTGACCGGTCGCGCCGTTGTCGTTATCGCCGTAAGCCTGCTACTTCCGATCGGTGCTGCCGCCCAGGGAACTGCCGCCAATCTGACGGATAACGCCAACAAGCTGGTCAACGAGGGTAGCTACCAACAGGCCATCGAGGAGCTCGAGCGCGCCATTCAGGTCGATGGCTCCTACGCGCCGGCCTTTCACGCGCTCGGGTTCGCGTACGGGCGGCTCGGCGAGCACGGCCGCGCCGCTGACGCCTTCCTGCGCGCGGTGCAGCTGCGACCAGGTTGGGCCGAGGCACACCGGATGGCGGCGCTGGCAGCAGCGAACTCGGGCCAGCTGGACATCGCCTGGGAGCAGGTGATCCGTGCGCAGCAGTCGGGCCGCGAGATGTCGACCGAGATCGAAGTGCTGACCGAGATGGGTGCGCCGCCGGAGGATCTTGCCGATCTTCTGGTGGCCCCGCGTGTCTTCCTGGCGCCGATGGACATGTCGGTGTACGAACGCGCGAACGAGAACCCCTTCGCTCGGGAGACACGCACCGGCAACTCCAGCTTCGGCGCTGCCGCCGGTCAGCCGGCGAGCCAAGGATCGCGGAACCTCTCCTCGTCTGAGTCGCCCGATCCCACCGACAGGTCTGCGCCGTTCGCAACGCAGCGCGGCGCCCCGATGATTGCGGAATCGATCGCCGAGCTCGACTTGATGAATTTGGAGATCGCGCGGGGCCTGTCGGAGACCCTGGAGATCGCGCTGGTGAGCGACCCCGGGCAGGCCGGGTATGTACTCGTCGTGGAGGTGGAGAACATGGCCCGCGCCACTGTCGATGGTGGAGGGCCGCCAGCGAGCGGCGAGCCCAGGTGGCTGCAGGGCAGCCTGGTCATCCGCACCGGTGACGGCAATCGGGAAGTGCTGCGTCGACCGTTGCGGCTAACCAATATCGTCGCGGCATCGACGCTGCGGGGCGAGTTGGCGGTCTACCTGAGACAGCTGGCGATCTGGGCGCGCCAGCAGCGCTGAGCCGCGCACCCTTCCCAGCCTGTTTCCCGCCCGGGAGACCCGGAGAATCGCTTTGATGAATCGGTTGCTACGGAGACTTCTCTTCGGGTCATTGGTGCTGCCCGCCATGATTGCCACGGCGACGCCCGCCGCCTCGCAGCAGCGCTTGCCGCAGGATGAGGCGCGCTCGCAGTGGGAAGTGTCCTGTGCGATCCGCAAAGACAAGTTCCGCTACGTGCTACCCGACGCGCTGCGACGCAACGACGTCGACATGTGGATCGTCATCGATCGCGGTCGCGGCAGCGAGCCGATGGTGCGTGACTTCGGCCCCGACACCAGCAACGGCAACGGCATCTTCGTCTTTACCGACAGGGGCGACGGCGTCGAGACCGCGGCCCTGGGTGGCGAGACCGAGATGATCGAAAGGTGTGGCGCCTACGATATCGTCGGCTCCAAGCGCGATCTCGCCGCCTTCGTGCACGAGCGCGACCCGCAGCGGATCGCGCTCAACTTCCTGGACCACGAGTACGCTACCGAGGGGCTGTTCATCGCCGACGGTTTGTCGCACAGCGACTACCAGTTTCTCGGTGAGGAACTCGGCCAGCCCTACGCCAGTCGCTTCGTTTCAGCCCGCCATGTGATCGCCGACTTTCGTGGACCGCGCGTGGCGACGGAGATCGTCGAGTTCTCCAAGACCGCCGACCTCACCCGCAGGTACCTGGAGCGGGCGCTTTCCAACGAGGTGATCACGGTGGGGGCGACGTCGCAGCTCGATATCGCCTGGTGGCTGGAGGAGCAGCGGCAACTGCTCGGGGTCGAGCGCGGCTGGTTCCCGACCGTCTACCTGCACCTGCCCGACGGCAACGAGATCGCCGCCAGTGACCGGGTGGTGCAGCGCGGCGATGTCATGCAGATCGACTGGGGAATCGGCCGCAACAATTTTTATACCGACATGAAACGCTTCGCCTACGTGCTACGCGAGGGCGAGACCGAGGTGCCGCCGGGGATCCAGAAGGCCTTCGATGTGTCCAAGGTGGTGGGCGACATCGTCCGTAAGAATGTCGGGGTCGACGTCGTCGGACAGGTGCAGCTGGATCGACTCAAGCAGATCATCCGCGACGCCGGCTACGTGTACACCGAGCGCGAGCGCGCCAGCGATGTTGACGGGATCGAGGTCAACATCGGCATGCACGCAGCGGGCAATCTGGGCCACGACATGACCGCCTCGATGTTCCAGATCTATCCGTTCCGTAGCCAGTACGTCGTGCGTGCCAACAGCATCATCTCGCTCGAGTACATCGTCTTCGTGGCGGCACCGGAGTGGGGGGGACGCAAGGTGCCGGTCAACGTCGAGGAAAACGCCCTGGTCACGGCCCACGGCATCGAGTGGATCGTGCCGCCGCAGCAGCGCGTGCTGGTGATTCGCTAGCGTCCTAGCTGTCGTCGCCGCGCCAGTCGGGCCTGTCTGTGTTGCTGGCCATCAGGCACAGCAACTCGAACATCAGGTTGCACGCTACCAGCGCCGTGTTGCCGCTCGGATCCAGCGGCGGCGATACCTCGACGACGTCGGCGCCGGCGATCTCGAGCCCTTCCAGGCCCCGGATCAGCCCCTGCAGCTCACGCACGCTCATGCCGCCGGGCTCGAGTCCTCCGGTGCCCGGCGCGTAGGCCGGATCCAGCACGTCGATGTCCACCGTCACGTAGCAGGGTCCTGCTCCGATAGTTTTTCGGCTGCGGGCGATCATCTCGTCCTGGCCGACCTCGTCGAGCTCCTCGATGGTGACGATGGTGACGCCTTGCTGGCGCGCCCAGTCGAGCTCGTCGGCAGCGAACAGGGTGCCGCGAATACCGATCTGCACGGTTCGGGCCGGGTCGACGAGCCCCTCTTCGATCGCCCGACGAATCGGCGTACCGTTGGCATACGGCTGCCCGAGCATGGTGTCCTGGGTGTCGGAATGGGCGTCGAGCTGCAGCAGTGCGACGGGGCCGCCGCGGGCGACGGCTCGGAGGATCGGCAGCGTTACCGTGTGATCGCCGCCGACCGCCAAGGGGCGCGCGCCTGCATCGCCGATATACCCGAAGAACGCCTCCACGCTCTTCAGGGTGGAGCCCATGTCCAGCGGGTTCACCGGGGCGTCTCCGACGTCGGCAACGCGGCACAGGTCGAACGGCGTTACCCCGGAGAGATGGTGGGCGCGCCGGATCAGACGTGACATCTCGCGAATCTGCGCCGGGCCGTGGCGCGCTCCGGCGCGAAACGACGAGCCGCCGTCGAAGGGGACGCCGCATAACGCGATGTCGAGTCCGTCGGCGCTGCGTCGCTGTGCCGCGCGCATCAAGGTGGCGACCTCCGACGACCGCGGGGTCTGATTGACGTCCACCTGGCCGAGGTCGTCGTCGCGTGTCATCTCGAACAGATCATCCCAGTGGCGCTCCGGTTGACTTCAACGGCGTGGCTCGCCGTCGGTGTCCAGGAAGTACAGATCCCAGAAGCTCGCCTGGCCCTCGTCGCGCGCCAGGTTAACCGGCAGACCGTCCTTGAAGACCATCGAGAGCTTGCGGATGTTGGAGATATGTTCGAGTGGGTTGCCGGCCAGCACGATGAGGTCGGCGATCTTGCCGACCTCGACGGTGCCGAGATCGTCCAGTAGGCCGTTCATCTCGGCGGAAGTGCGCGTTGCGGCGATCAGCGCATCCATCTCGCTCATGCCTGAGAACACCAACATCTCGATCTCGAGCAGACCGATCTCGCCGAGCGGATTGGAGTCGCCACCGCTGACGATCTTCACACCGGCGGCCATGGCGCGGCGCAGCACATCCCGCTGTGCCCGCGCCGTCTCGGGCGAGCGCTCATCGGCGTAGGCCACCAGCACGCGGCCCTCGAGCACGTTGGCGGGCTCGTCCAGGCCGAGCTCGGCGATACGCCGCTCGCGCTCGGCAATGTACTCGGCGCTGAGATTGCACACGATAGTCGGGTCGTAGTACGTGCCCTGCTCGGCCATCAGCCGCAGGGTCTCGTCGGTGAGCGCGTCACCATGCTCGATGGAGTCGATGCCGAGCTTCACGGCGATCCCGGCGTAGGGCTCCGAGGCGTCGGCGGTTACCGGTACCCCCTCCTGGTGCGCAGTCTCGATTGCGGCGGCGATTTCGTCCGGCTGCAGCTCGCCCACCATGAGCTTGATGTACTGGGCGCCGTTCTTGACCATCTCTCTGACCTGCTTGCGCATCTCGTAGGGCCCGTCTACCTGCACCGAGAGCGGCCGCTCGATCCGCCAGCCGTGGCCGCCAGTGGCGGCGATGGGATTGCCCGAGGGAATGATCCGTGGCCCGACGAACACGCCGGCCTCGAAGGCGTCGCGCCATGCCACGTCGATGAAGTGGCGCTCGCCGGTGACGCGCAACCCGGTGAATCCGCGGCGTAGAGCGTCCATGGTGTTGCGCCCGGCGCGAATCGCTGCCGGCAGCAACGCCTCGTAGGAGAGGATGTTCTTGGGATCGGGCAGCAGGTCCGATGGGTGGGAGTGGTTGTTCCACAAACCGGGCAGCACGTAGGCACCCTCGAGGTCGATCACGCGCGCTGCGGCCGTTGCCGGGCTCGGCCGATAGGGGCCGGCGTCGATACCAACGATGCGGTTGCCGTCGATGACCACCGAGACATTCGATCGCAGCGGCGCGCCGGTGGCATCGATGACCGAGGCGTTGGTCAGCACCGTGACACGATCACTCGGGCCCTGGGCGCGGGCCTGCCCGCCAACCAGAACTGAGGATAGCGACAGGCCGGACACGAGCGCCACGCGGAGCGTCACCAGAAGGGGCCTGGTTCGCGTCATAGGTTCGTCTCCCTAGCTAGACTGAGCGTGGCCCGGCCAATCCAGGGTCCACGGCCACTGATCGGATGCAATATACAATCTCCGCCAGGCACCGAGACGATGGGCTGGGATCGGATTCCTCCACCAGCAACCTAGTCCCGAACGCGGGGAGCACTGGGTCGCCCACATGATCGAAGCTCGTGCCTCGGCCACCTCGATCACCATTCTCATCGGCGCGCTGGTCTATCTCGGCGTGCTGATGGCCATCGGCTTCTACTCCAGCCGCAACATCCGCAGCCGAACGGACTTCATGGTAGCGGGGCGCTCGCTGCCGCTGTGGCTCAGCGTCGCGACGGTGTTCGCCACCTGGTTCGGCTCCGGCACCCTCATCGGCGCGGCCGGTGCGGCGTACAGCGGCGGCATCCGCGGGGTGCTCTCGAACCCCATCGGTTCGGCCATCTGCCTGGTGGTTGCCGCCTTCTTCTACGTACGCGTCCTGCGTCGCATGCGCCTGCTCACGGTTCCCGATCTGTTCCGCGCTCGTTACGGCAGGACCGCCGAGGTGCTCAGTGCGCTGTGCATCATCCCGGCGTACGTCGGCTGGGTGGCATCGATCTTCGTAGCCTTCGGCTACGTGCTACATACCGTCGCCGGGGTCGACACCAGCACCGCTATCGTCATTGGTGCGGCGGTGACGATGATCTACACCTTCGTCGGGGGCATGTGGGCGGTGTCGCTCACCGACACGCTGCAGGCAGCGGTGATCATCGTTGGGCTGTTCGTTCTCTACCCGCTGGTCATGGGCGACGTCGGCGGGTTGTCGGGGTTGGTGCGTGCGGCGCCGGAGGGCGCCTTCCGCGTGCTGCCGGAGGGCGGGTTGCGCGAGTGGCTGTGGTTCACTCAGGCGCTGCTGGTGCTCGGGCTCGGCAACGTCGCCTCACAGGACCTGCTGCAGCGCACGTTCGCCGCGCGCAGCGAGTGGGTGGCGCAGTGGAGCATGTACCTAGCAGCGCTGCTGTACTCCACCGTGGCCATGTTGCCAGTGTTGTACGGCATCGCCGGGAGCGTGTTGTTGCCTGATCTCGCCGATCCCGAGCTCATCCTCCCCTCGATCGGCCTCGCCTATCTGCATCCGTTGGCCATGGCCTTGTTTGCGGGCGCCATGTTCTCGGCGTTGATGAGCTCGGCGGACGGCGGCATGCTCGCTCCGGCGAGCATCTTCGGCGAAAACCTGTTGCGCGTGGCGCGGCCCGATCTCGACGATCGGCAGTTGCTCTGGGCAATTCGGGTGGCGATCATCGTGGTCGGGCTCGCTGGACTGCTCACCGCCCTCTACTTCCAGAACGTTTATCAGCTCATGGTCAAGTCGTTCTCCATCCTGTTCGTCGGCCTGATCATTCCGATGACCGCGGCGATCTACTGGCGTCGCTGCAACGGGGCGGCGGCGGTGTCCAGCCTGGTGGCCGGCATGGTGAGTTGGATGGTGTTGGAGGGGCTGGCAACGACGTATCCTGCCGACCTCATTGCAGCGGGTATCGGCCTTGTCGTGCTAGTAGTGGTGGCCGTAGTGACCTCGCAGAGGTACGCGCCGTTGCCCCTGGCAGATGTCGATGGCAACCCGATCGGCTATCGCGACCGGCTCGGCGTTCTCGGGCCGTTTTCTCGAGGCAGGTGATCCCGAGCACAAGACACGACAATGTCCCTGGGATGCGTACCGAGCGACTGTCAACTGGTGGGATCCGGGGTTGCCCCCGTAGAATCCTGAAGCCGGCCCCGAGACGATGATACCGAGACGATGATGATGAGAACGACCCTCCCGATCTTGCTGCTGGCCGTTGCGACCTGCGCACCGGCGGACACGGACGTCGGCGAAGCTCCTGCCCCGGGCCCGACCTCCCAGGATCAGATCAAGGTGCTGATCATCGATGGGGTCAACAACCATGACTGGGAGAGCACGACGACGGCGAACCGGGCAACACTGGAACAGACGGGTCGTTTCGACGTCGACGTCAGCACCTCACCCCGCAAGCGTGCATCCCGGAATGAGTGGGAGGCATGGCGCCCCGATTTCTCCGCCTATGACGTCGTGGTGAGCAACTTCAACGATGATTGCGAGGAGGAGACCGGTTGCGAGCCCCTGTGGTCTGCGCAAACCATGTCCGACCTGGTGGATCACGTGCGCCAGGGCGGTGGCTTCGTCTCGGTTCATGCCGCCGACAACCACGCCGCCGGGTGGACCGAGTTCAACGAGATGATCGGCGTCGGCGGCTGGGGTGGTCGCCGCGCCGGCGTATCGGGTTCGTTGTTGCGCCGCATCGATGGCGATTGGGTCGCCGCCTCGCCCAACGAGGGCCTCAGCGGCGAGCACGGCAGGATACGGCCGTTCCAGGTGATCCACGACCGCCCCGACCATCCGATCCTCGCCGGATTGCCACCCGAGTGGATGCACGCACCGGACGAGCTCTACTCAGCGCTCCGCGGTCCGGCCAACAACGTCGAGGTTCTGGCGCACGCCTACTCTCGGGTGACCGACGAGGCGGAGCCCATGCTGATGCTCATCAGCTACGGCGCCGGCACGGTCTTCCACCTACCCATGGGCCATTACAACGACGAGTCGGAGCCCTACGGCGAGTCGGTGCATTGCGTAGGCTTCCAGACGGTTCTGGCCCGTGGCACGGAGTTCGTTGCCACCGGCGCCGTCACCATCGGCGTTCCGGGTTCGTTTCCGGGACCTGACGAAGCGGTCGTCGTCGCTCCGGAGCAAGTGCGTTGGTGAGTCGTAGTGCCGACGCCTCGCCAGCCGCTTCGCGGTTTGTCTCGCCGATGGTCTCGGCCACCACGATTGTCCTGCTCGTCGTGGCCCTGGCAGGATGCGATGCGCTGGTCGATCCGCCCGACGCCGGTTCTGCGGATGACGTGGTCCCCATCGTTCCGGGCTACGAGACGATGCTTGCGGCAGGCTTGGCGAGCGATGCTGCGATGGGCGAGGTGCTGCTCGGAGAGCTCAACTGCCTGTCGTGCCACGCTGCCACCGACCCTGACATTGCAGAGCGTGTCACCACCAAGGCGGCGCCCGATCTGCTCGATGTCGGCGGACGCGCCAGCGCTGCCTGGATCGTCCGCTTTCTCGGCGACCCTGCGGCGCTCAAGCCCGGTACCACCATGCCTGCCGTGCTTGCCTCCTACCCGGTCGAGGAGCGCGAAGAGCTGGCCGAGCTCATCACTCACTTTCTGGTGGATCAAAGCGGCGCCGTGAGGCCGGCGGGGTACAGCCCGCTACGCTTTGGCGCCACGGTGGCGCGCGGTCGGGCACTGTTCCACAGCGTCGGATGTGCTGCATGCCACAGCCGCGAGGGGGCATCCGGTACGCCGGCGACGCCCGATGTGCCGCTGCCAGAGCTTGCCGTCAAGAACTCCGTTGCCGGTCTACGCGATTTCCTGCGGAACCCTCGTCGCATCCGGCATGGCCTGCGCATGCCGTCGCTGTACCTGACGGAAGCCGAGGCCACCGACATCTCGATCTACCTTCTGCGAGACCAGCGACCGGAGTCTCCAAAGCGTGCGCGTGGCTTCGAGTTCGAGTATTTCATCGACGACGCGGATGAGGATGCCGAGGGCTTCTTCACCCGGCCGCCCCCTGATTTCGATGCCTGGGAGGTGGTCGCCAGCGGTCGCATGGGCGAGCTGTCCCTCGAGCTGCCGATCCGCACCCGTCGAGGCAACCACGGCCTGCGCTATTCCTCGCTGATTCGAATCGACGCGCCGGGCGATTACACCTTCGATCTGACCTCGAACCGAGGCTCGGGGTCGGAGCTGTTGATCGACGGCGAGGTGGTGGTCACCAAGCCACGCGATAGCGGGCGGCTGATCTCCAGCACGATTCCCCTCGGTCGCGGCGACCACCCGATCGAGATCACCTATTACATGCGCGGCGATGGTGAGGAGCCGTTTCTCGATGCGGCGGTTGGCGGCCGCAACATCCCCCCGGGCACCCCGATGGATACGGTGGCGGGCTACGAGGAGTTCACCATGGAGCCGCACGCCGGCGCCTCGCTGGTCGTCGACGGTCTCAAAGTCGCGCCTGGCGGTCGCGCCTTCGTCGAGGTCGGCTGCGCCTCCTGCCACGCGCTTGCTGCGGCGCCAACCGACGCCCGTAGGCGGGTTCCGGCGAGCCCGCTGGACACACTCGACATCGGCTCGTCGCTGGGAGCGCCGTGGAGCCACACCGCCGACGGCGCGCCCAGGTATCGTCTGTCCGATCATCAGCGGCGGGCAATCCGATCGGCCCTCTCGAATCTGGGCGCGCTCGCCAGACCGCGCGACCTGGAGCAACAGATCAGCCACACGCTGGCCACCTACAACTGCTACGCGTGCCATCGCCGCGCTCAAGGCGCAGAGACGATCGGCGGCCCGGATCCGGCGCGTGAGCCGGTGTTTCGGGTCGTGGGTGGGGCGGATCTCGGTGAGGAAGGGCGGCTGCCGCCGGCCCTTACTGCGATCGGTGCTCGCCTCAAGCCCGAAGCGCTGCAGTCGATCCTGACCGAGGATCGACTGCACGTCCGCCGCGACTTCATGCAGACCCGCATGCCCGGCTTCGGCGGCGAGTTGATCGCCGCCCTGCCGGCTGTCTTCGAGGAGGCCGACACGGCACCCAGCGACCTCGAAGAGCCAGAGTTCTCACCCCAGGCCGCCGCCGCCGGCTTGAGGCTGTTGGGCTCGCAGGGGTTGCGCTGTATCACCTGTCACGACGTCGGTGCTCACAAGTCTCCCGGCATCTCGACGATCAACCTGACGACGGTATACGAGCGCCTACGCCCCAGCTGGGTGCAGCGTTTCCTGAGGGACCCTGGCTCGCTGCGCGCGCGCACCCGCATGCCGGCGTTTTGGGAAGGTGAGGAGGTGATCCACGAGGACATTGCCGGAGGCACCGCCAGCGGCCAGATCGCCGCCATTTGGAGCACCCTGTCGCTCGGTGCTTCGATGCCGGTGCCCGAGGGCATGGATGTCGGCGACACCATGGTGCTGGTACCTGGAAGCGAGGTGGTTGTCTTCCGGACGTTCATGAACGAGGTAGGCCCACGCGCCATCACCGCGGGGTTCCCTGAATCGGTACATGTGGCATTCGACGCCAACGTGGTGCGCCTGGCGAAGGCGTGGCGTGGTGGCTTCTACGACGCCAAAGGCACCTGGCAGGGCCGTGCCGGTAAGTTCCTCGATCCCTATGGCGAGGACATTATCGACATGCCTCCAGGCCCGGCCTTTGCCTTCCTGGGCGACCTCGACTCAGCCTGGCCGCAGCCGGCGCGGAGCGATCGCGATGTCGGCGGGCAGTTCAGCGGTTATCAGCTCGACGAGCAGCGCGGGCCGACCTTTCGCTACCGGCTGCGGGACGTGAGCATCGAGGAGCAGCCCATTCCGATTCTGAGCGCCGGTGGCGCCAACCTCACACGCCGTTTCACGCTGCGCGGCAGTACCGGGGCGGAGCAGCTCTATCTGCTGCTGGCCGAGGGCGAGCAGATCACGCAGGAGGCTGAGAACTCGTGGGTTGTCGATGGCAGCATCACCGTGTCACTGCGCTCGCGGCAGTTGCTGACGCCGCTCGTGCGCACCTCGCAGGGGGTGCGGCAGGTGCTGGCACCGATTGCTGTCGGCGATGGCGAGACCGTCTCGCTCGAGGTCGAGCTCGCATGGTAGGGGCCGTCAGGAAAAGCAGCGTCGGGGTGGTGTTGGCAATCGGGTTGCTCGTCGGCGGTGGGTCGGCGCTGGCGCAGGACCCGACCGAAGCGGAGATGCGAGCCGAGAGGGAGTCCCGGCGTACCTCCAGTGAGGCCGAGAGCCAGTACTACAAGCTGATCACCCTGCCGTTGTCGGATGACAACGTCCTGGAGGTGGGTGGTCTCGCTCAGCTTGCCGACGGGCGCATCATGGTGGCGACGCGCCGTGGCGACGTGTACATCATCGAGAACGCCTACAGCGACCCGCCAGCGCCCGTCTTCAAGCCGTACGCGTCTGGACTCGGGCAGCCCCTCGGGCTCCTCGAGCTCGACGGCTGGATCTACTTCGCGCAACGCGGCGAGCTGTCGCGCATGCGCGATATCGACGGCGATGATCGCGCCGACGTCTTCGAGACGGTTACCGACGACTGGGCGATCAGCGGCAACTATCACGAGTATGCCTTCGGTCCGAGGCTGACGCCCGATGGCAAGCTCTGGGTAACCCTGAACAGACCGTTCGACGCCGAGCCCTACGGCCGCGCCGACTGGCGTGGCTGGGCGGTGCGGGTCGACAGCGAGACCGGGAAGATGGAGCCGGTGGCGTCGGGCCTTCGCTCGCCTGCGGGCGTCGAAGTGAGCCCATGGGGCGATGTCTTTTACACCGATAACCAGGGTGAGTGGAACAACGCCTCGAAGCTGTCGGTGATCGAGGTGGGGGACTTTCACGGCCATCCGTTCGGCATCGACTCGGCACACCTCCCTGAGTCGCTGGTCGAGCCGCTGCCGGTAGGATCTCCGCGCCCCGGCACCTACATGAAGGATCTGAAAGACGAGATCCCGCACTTCAAGATGCCGGCTGTTTGGTTCCCTTACGTGAAGCTCGGGCAGAGTCCGAGTGGTCTCAAGTGGGATACAACCGACGGTGCTTTCGGTCCCTTCGACGGTCAGCTGTTCGTTGGCGACCAGCACCACGCCATGGTCATGCGGGTCTTCCTCGAGGAGGTCAACGGGCACTGGCAGGGCGCCGCGTTCCGTTTTCGGCAGGGGCTGCAGAGTGGCGTCATTCGGTTGGCATTCGGTCGCGACCACTCGATGTTTGTCGGCATGTCATCGCGTGGGTGGGGCAGCCTGGGCCCCGATGAGTACGGGCTGCAACGATTGGTGTGGACCGGGACAACCCCGTTCGAGGTTGACGAGATGCGGGCGCGCCCGGACGGCTTCGAGCTCACCTTCACGCAGCCGGTCAACCAGCAGCGTGCAGCTGACCGCTCCTCCTATCGAATGGAGAGCTACACCTATCGACTCAGCCCGGAGTACGGCGGACCCGAGGACGACAAGGTGCAGGTCGCCATTACCTCAGCCCGGGTTGCCGCCGACGGCATGAGCGTGCGCCTGACGATCGACCCGGTTCGTGCCGGCTACGTGCACGAGCTGCATCTCGACGGCGTGCGCAACCAGGCAGGAGCCGCGCTGCTGCACAAGCGCGCCTTCTACACGCTGGTCGAGATACCCGAGTGACTTCGTACCTGCGTCTGCTGCGCGACGGCGCGCGCGCCGTCGTGGTGCTCCTCTTCGCCGCCATCGTCGTGGTGGTGTTCGCCCAGGTGGTGTCACGGTTCGTGTTCAACGCGCCGTTCTCCTGGTCCGAGGAGCTGGCGCGCTACCTGCAGGTCTGGCTGATCCTGCTGGCCTCCGCCGCTTGCGTACGCCGCGGCCTGCACCTGACGGTCGATTACGCGGTGCATTCACTGGGGCCACGGCTCGAGCGGGCGATGCGGTTGCTGGCGCTGGCCGGGGTCATCTTCTTCCTCGGGGTGGTGATCGTCTCGGGGATCGCGCTGATCGGCGCCACCGCAAACCAGACGACGCCGGCGCTGGAGATCCCGATCCGCGTCGTCTATCTGGCGTTGCCGATCGGGGCGCTGCTGATGCTGCTCGAGGCGCTGGCGCTGGGCCGCGAGATGCTTGCGAAGCGCCCCGACGATGCCGGCCGCCGCCCAGACGGCACGAACCGGCCAGACGGTGCGAGTCGCCCGGCCGGCGCGGAGACCTGATCGTGAGCCGGCCGTTCGGAGTGGCGCAGTGATCGCAGTTCTGCTCATCGCCATCGCAATCTGTTTCCTGATCGGCATGCCGATCGCGTTCGCCCTCGGCGCTGGCGCCAGCATCGCGATCCTGTGGGAAGGAGCCTTGCCGATCTCGATCGTGGCGCAACGGATGTTTTTCGGCCTGGATTCCTGGCTGTTGATGGCCATCCCGTTGTTCATGCTGGCCGGCCAGCTCATGTCGGCCGGCGGCATGTCGTCACGTCTGGTGAGCTTCACCACCGAGCTGTTCGGCTTCATCCGCGGTAGCCTGGGAATCGTCTCGGTGGCGGCGTCGATGGTTTTCGCGGGAGTGTCGGGGTCGTCGACTGCCGATACCGCCGCCGTAGGGTCGATCTTGCTGCCGCTGATGCGGGAGCGCGGTTACGACATGCGCTTCGCCACCGCCCTGCAGGCCGCCGCGGGATCCATCGGGCCGATCATCCCGCCAAGCCTGTTGATGATCCTCATCGGCTTCACCACCAACACCTCGGTGTCGGCGCTGTTCCTCGGCGGGATCGTGCCGGGGCTGTTGATCGGCGTCGGGCTTGTGGTGGTGGTATACGCGCATGCCGCGCGTGGCGGGGAGGCCTATCTGCCCACTCGCGAGGGCGTCGACCTGTCGCGCCTGTTGAAGACCGGTGTGGCGGCGGCGCCGGCGCTCGGCATGCCGCTGATCATCCTCGTGGGCATCATCGGGGGGGTCTTCACCACCACCGAGGCGGCGGTCATCGCCGTGGTCTATGGCCTTTTGGTCGGGATGTTCGTGTACCGCGAGATCTCGCTTTCGGACCTGCCGCGCATCCTCACCAAGTCGGCCGAGCTGGCCACCGTCATCATGTTCATCCAGACCACTGCGTTCCTCTTCGCCTGGCTCATCACGGTGCACGAGGTGCCGGCGATGCTGGCGCAGACGATGCTTCGGTGGGTCAGCGGTCCGGCGACGTTCTTCATGCTCTACATCCCGTTGCTGCTGATGATCGGGGCGGTCATGGAGAGCTTCTCGGCGACCGTGGTCATGCTGCCGATCGTCTTCCCGATCGCCCAGAGCTTCGGCGTCGATCCGGTCCACTTCGGTGTTGTCACCACCGTCGGCTGGGCCATCGGCTACGTCACGCCGCCGTTCGGTGCGACGCTGTTTGTCGCCTGCAGCCTCACCGGTGAGAGCATCCGCGAGACCACGCCGTATATCCTCCCGATCGTCGCGTCGATGCTCGTGGTGCTGCTGTTGATCACCTTCCTACCCGAGATCGTGTTGTGGATCCCCGGCCTGCTGTCGTGACTCGTGAGGTAACTTCGATGCGGTTGAGCAGAACGCCAGCAGCAACGATCCTGCTCGTCGCCATCATGGTGCTTGGCGCTTGCGGCGGTGGCGAGACCGGCGTGTTCGTTATCAAGGTGGCGGCCTCGGCGCCGGCTGACGACCCTGGACCGCGGACGCTGCAGCTGTTCGTCGACCGAATTAACGAGGCCGCCGGAGGTCGGATCGACGCTCGTCTCTACGCGGGCTCGGCGCTCGGCGAGGACCGCGATGTTACCGAAGGACTGAAGCTCGGGACCGTGGAGATGCTGATGTCGCCGGGCTCGACGCTGGCCACTTTCGTGCCTGAAATGTACGTCTTCGAGCTGCCGTTCCTGTTCGATGACAACGAGCACATGTTCGCGGTGCTCGACTCGGAGATCGGCGATAGCCTGCGTCCGGCGCTCGAGCGTGAAGGTTTCCACCTGATGGGTTATTTCAGCTATGGATTGCGCCACATCATGACCACCGAGCGTCCGGTCGAGAGCATCGATGACCTGCGTGGCTTGAAGATCCGCACGATGGAGAGCCCGCCGCATCTCGATGCGTTCGCGGCCTTCGGCGCCAGCCCGCTGCCGATGGCCTACAACGAGCTCTACACATCGCTGGAGACGGGCGTCATCGACGGGGCCGAGGCGGCGAACTCGAACTACTACTCGAAGCGGTTCTTCGAAGTGGCGCCCAACTGGGCGCATGTCGGCTGGCTGCGGCTGGTGGCGCCGGTGCTCATGAGCAAGGCGTTCTACGATCGCCTGCCGCCCGATCTGCAGGAGCTCGTCGACACCACGCTCATGGATCTGGTGGACTACGAGCGCCAGCTCTACGCCGACGTCGACGCGCAGCGCCTCGATCAGCTGATCGAGGCTGGTGTCACCGTTACCTATCCCGATCGCGCCGCGTTCGTCGCCGCCTCGGCTACCGTTTACGATGCCTGGGCGGAGCGCCTCGGCGGGCGGGAGATGATCGACGCCATCCTGAGCTTCCCGCGCTGAATCGCAGCCTCAACGAGGAGTGTTTGTGCCATATCAGGAAGTGAACGAATTCCGCAGCCGCTGGGAGCGGCTCGAGCTGGTCCGCAGGGAGAAGTTCGATATCTCGCTGCCGCGGGCCCTGCGCGACAACAACGTCGACATGTGGATCCACGTGATGAAGCTGGGGAGTCCCGACGCCCTGGCGAAGGATCTCGGGGCTGGCGCCGACGTTCTGGCACCCCGGCCCTCGGGAGGTAGCTGTGGCTACTTCATCTTCACCGACCGCGGTGGCGACCGCATCGAGCGCGCCATCCTCGGCGGCGAGGTGCTGCGCGGCGACGGTGGTTACGACCTCATCGGCGACGAAGCGGACCTGCGGAAGTTCGTCGAGGAGCGCGACCCGAAGAACATCGGGGTGAACATGTCGGGCCGAATCGCCGTCGGCGACGGCCTTAGCCATACAGGCTATCTGCGCCTCGTCGAGGCGCTGGGCGACAAGTATGCGGCACGCCTGGTCTCGGCCGAGAACGTCATCGCCGACTTCCGCGATCGCCGGGTGATCAGCGAGATCGTCGAGTACGGCAAGCTCGGTGAGGTGACGCGGCGCCTGATCGAGCGAGCGCTGTCCAACGAGGTCATCACCGTCGGCAAGACGACGCTCGAACAGGTGGCGTGGTGGATCAAGGACGAGATGCTGGGCCTGGGAATCGAGCCCATCTTCACCAAGCTATTCATGCCCCAGGTTCTGTATTCCGCCAGGGCCTCCGCGGAGGAATACGACTCCCCCGACTACGTGTTCCAGCGCGGTGACTTGTTCCAGTTCGATTTCGGTTTCGAGTTCATGAACCTCGGCTCGGATATCAAGCGCACTGCCTACGTCTTGCCCGAGGGCGAGATCGCCGTGCCTGCCGGCCTGCAGCATGCCTGGGATGAGGGTTTACGCGCTCGCGGGGTGCTGCGCGGCAGCATCAAGGTGGGTCGAACCACCGGTGAGACGCTGGAGGTCATCGGCAAGAACTTCGAGGACGCCGGCTTCGTCTGGGTGAACCTGGTCAACGATGCCGGCTTCAGCGGTGGCTGGGCCAAGGTCTGGTCCGAGGCTCTCGAAGCGCGCGGCTTCTCCGACGACGAGGCCCACAAGACGCAGGTGTCGACTGACTGCCACTGCGTCGGTAACACCGGCGACAGCGAGATCGAGGCGGGTCCGTGTATCAGCGGCTTCCGCTCGGCGGTCCACCACCTCGTGTTGAAGCCGAACCACATATTCGCTTTCGAGCTCTTCGCCAACACCGCGATTCCAGAGTGGGGCGGCCACCGGGTGCGACTTGGCATTGAGGACAACGCCATCCTGACCGAGGATGGGGTGCAGTTCTTCTATCCGCCCAACGAGCGCATCTTGCTGATCCACTAGCAGGCCGTGGAGGAAGTGAAGGGCGGACGGCAGCCTACTGGACCGCCGACATCGGGCGGTCAACTTGACGATATCCGCCAGCGCGGCGCGCGTTGGAGCACCGCCGCGGCGATCACGACGACGAGGAAAACGCCAGCGTTGATGACTTGCGCCACCGGCGCGCCGAGCGCCGCGGCGACGGCGCCCGTCTCGAGGCTACCGAGTGGGCCGGTGCCGCGGCTGAGGTTCCAGATGCCGACCGCGGCTCCCCTCTCGCCGTCGGGGACACGGTCCTGGACCAGCTTCGGCAGCAGCACGTCGAGTGCCGCCCAGGCGACGCCGATACCCAGCATCAGGAACAACGACAGCGCGTAGGAAGCGGAGCCGGCGAAGGCGATCAGCGCCACGGCGAATAGCCCGCACATCCACAAGAGCAGCTTGCCTGGTCGTAGCCGAGTGGAAAGTCCGGCGAGGGTCAGCAGTCCGGCGACGCCTCCGATCTGTCGCGCCGCCGTCAGGTTGCCCAGCCCGGTTTCGCCAACCTCCAGGATGTCGCGCGCGAAGGACGGCAGCAGGGCTTCGCTAGAGAATGCGAAGATCTCTGCGCCTGCGCCGATTGCGGCTAGCAGTAGCACGGCCGGGTTACGCCACAGCAACGCGAAGCCCTTCAGGGCGGTGCCGAGTCTGCTGGGTTCGCCGGCACGCCGCGCCGGCGCGTCGGGTAACGAGGTGTGGCGCGTCGGCGAGCGCAGATCCTGCGGGATCAGGGTCAGCACCGCTACTGCGCCGACAAAGGCGATCGACATGCATAGAAAAGGGGCGGCCGACCCGTACCAGGCCAGCAGCACGCCGGCGGCTACCGAGCCGGCGGCGCCGACGCCACGGTTGCCGAGCTGCTCGAGCGCCATGCCGTTGACCGCCTCGCCGCCGCCAACGAGATCGTAGACGAGTGTCCGGCCGAGCGTGCTCTCGACCGTGTCGAAAGCTCCCTCCAGGAAGGCCACCACCAGCAGACCGACGAAGGTCAGGTTACCCGTAAGCCCCAACCCGGCGGCGGCCAGAGCCATCACCGCGCCGAGCAGGTTGACACCCTGCAACATGCGGCGTCGATCCATGCGGTCGGAGAGCGCCCCGATGGGTACACCGAACAGCAGACGCGGCAGGTTGCGCACCGCGAAGATCGTTCCCACCGCCACCGGCGAGCCGGTGAGCTCGAGCGCCAGCCAACCGAAGGTCACCGAGGCTACGCCGTTGGTGAAGCCGTTGAAGGTCAGCGCCATCCACAGCCACACGAAGCCCGGTCGCCGGAACGAGGAGAGCATGGAGCTCGCTAGCAGCCGCTCGAGCATTTCCATCTATCTGCCAGCCGCGACGGGAGCCAATCTCGCTGTCTCCAGAGGGCTTCCCAAGCATGTGGAGGAATCGCGAATACAATATACAATCCACAACATCGGGTGAGCGGCGTAAACTTGCGCACGCCACCGGAGGAGGTGGAGACGTGCGCCAGTTGGGCTTCATGATCTTGGTTGCGGTAGGGCTGTTGCTCGGTGCCGCTGCCGGGCTGTTCGGGCAAGACGTCCGCAGTCAGCCGCCATCCGGCCTGACCTTCGATTTCGGGCGCTGGCCCTATGCGCTCAACGAAGAGATCGGCGCCGATCTAGCTCGGCTGGCTGCCGCCTACCCACGGCTGGCGCAGGTTCATCAGATCGGCGAGAGTCGGCGGGGCCGTCCGCTGTGGGTGATCGAGCTCACCAACCTCGACACCGGGCCGGGCGAGAGCAAGCCGGCCCTGTGGCTGGACGGCAATATCCACGCCGGTGAGCTTACCGGGCGTCCCTACCTGCAATATTTCGTCAACCGGCTGCTGTACAGCCACGGTAGGGACGAGCTCAGCACGCGGATGCTCGATACCCGCACCTTCTATGTCATGCCGGTGTTCGACGCCGATGGTGGCGACCTGGTCCTCAGCCGGCATCCATCGTGGCCGGGTCACGACGCCGACGAGCAGATCGGCGACGACCTCGATGCCGATGGCTATATCACCCGGATCCGTGTCCCCGATGACGACGCCGACGATGGCTATCGCTACTACATGGAGTCGAGCGAGGTCATCGAGCGTGGTCGGCCGGACTTTCTGCAGCGCCGACGACGCGACCGGCTCACCGGTAGGCGCGAAGGGGCCGACTTCAATCGCAACTGGTCAGCCGAGTGGGACGCTGCCGAGCCGGGCGCCGGAGAGCGGCCATTCTCGCTACCCGAGGTGTCGGCGGTGGCCGACTACATCCTCGGCCACGACAACATCTTCTTCACCTACAGCATTCACTCCGGCGGTGGGTCGCGTAGCTACATGGTACGTCCGCCGATGGACCGTCCCTACGACTGGATGGATGGCGAGGACAACCACTTCTACATGCGCGTCGGTGCCATCTGGGCGTACCTGAGTGGCGGCGGGCTCACCGAGAACAACTATTACAGCTATATGTTCAACACGAGCCAACTCGACGACAACGGCCGGCCGCGCGGCTATGGCGAGACCATGGCCGGCTTCATGGATGACTGGGCGTATATGGATGCCGGGCTCCACAGCCTTACGCCCGAGGTCAACGGGTCTGGCTGGGACTACGACGAGGACGGCTGGATCCGGCCGCAGGAAGAGGAACGTTGGCACCGCGAGCAAAAGGGCGGGATGTTCGATTCTCCTTGGGTCGAAGTTCAGCATCCGGTCTTAGGCGGCGTCGAGGTTGGCGGCTCTCGAGGAATGCCGCCGGCGCTCGACGAGACCCTGCAGTTCCACAGCGAGGCGCAGTACGACCTGTTGCTGTACATCGCCGGGCTCTCGCCGTTGATCACGGTTGCCGATCTGTCGACCGAGCCGCTGGGCGATGGGCTGCATCGGGTAACCGCGACATTGCAGAACGTTGGCGGGCTGCCGACCTACGTGACCCAGCGTTCGATCGAGCTGCGCCGGGACTTGCCGGTGGTGGCGGCGATCGAGGTCGAGGGCGGCGAGGTTATCGAAGGCGGCTCCAAGAGAAGCCTGGGGCACATCCAGGGGTTTGTCGCCGGGGCTTTCGAGGCGACACCGCCGCTGCTGGAGTTCGAGTGGGTGGTGCGAGCAGGCACCGAACCGGCGAGCGTCTCGATCCGGGTGGGAACACCGAAGGCGGGCTACGCTACCGCCTCGACGGAGATCGGTCGATGAGGCGCCGAGAGCGAATGCCGACCTGGCGATGCTGCGCCGGAAGCTCGGTGTTGCGGGACTTGGTAATCGCGGTGGTCGCGGTTCTGCTGGTGGCGGGTCCGACGGACGCACAACGGTTTGAGGATTTCGTCGATTTCGAACCGACGAAGGAACAATTCGACTTCGACCGCTGGCCGTATCGCCTGCCCGCCGACGTGAATGCTCGGCTGCTGGAGTTGGCGGCGCAGTATCCGCAGATCGCGCGCACTCACCACATCGGCGATAGCCGCCAGGGCAGAGCGCTGCTGATGATGGAGATCACCAACTTCGACACCGGCGATGGCGAGTCGAAGCCGGGCATGTGGATCGAGGCCGGCATACACCCCAACGAGACGCCGGGATCCGTGTACCTGGAGTACTTCGTCGAACGCGTGTTGGCGATGTACGGCGTCGATCCTGCCGTAACGATGCTCCTCGATGCCAGGACCTTCTACGTCGTGACCGATCTGAATCCCGACTCGCGGCAACTGGCGCTCACCTCGCATCCGGCCTGGCCCGGCTACGAGGAACACGAGCAGCCGGGCGCCGATCTCAACGGCGACGGATACATCACGCAGATGCGCTGGAAGGACAGCCCGGACGCCGACGAGTACCAGTTGCTTCCTGAAGGCAGGCTGCTGGATGAGGACTGGCATATGGATCCCCTCGGCTATGTGTGGCGGCCCGCGGGCGACGCCGGATGGGAGATCAAGGACCGCGAGCGCGATTGGACCGGGCGTCGCGAACAGCCCGACTACAACCGCAACTTCGGCGCCGAGTGGGTTTCCGAGGACCCCGGGGCGGGCGAGTTCCAGTTCTCGCTGCCGGAGATCTACGCGGTAGCGAAGGAAATGACCGATCGCAAGAACATCTTCTTCATGCACGACATCCACGCCGGCGGCGTCGGCCGGGAGTGGATGATCCGGCCGCTCAGCAACCAGCCTTACCAGGCCATGCACCACGAGGACAACGATTTCTACAGGCGCCTCGAGGTGGCGTGGTCGGTGTTGAGTCCTGGCGACCAGACGTTCAGCGACTACTACACCCCGGCTGGTACCGGCGCCACGATTGGCGGTTTGCCACCGGACTGGGCTTATCTGGATCTGGGAATCTACGGCTTTGGCAGCGAGGTCGGCGGGTCGGGTATCGACTACGACGGTAGCGGCGAAGTCACCGCCGAGGAGCTGGAGCGCTGGCACATCGAAGAGATGGACGGCCAGTTCGCCGAGCCCTGGACGCCCTACGATCATCCCGAGCTGGGACCGATCGAGATCGGCGGCTATCGTGTTTCGCCCACAGGTCCGTTCCCACCGTCGATCGGCGACATGATGCGCATCCGAACCGACAGGTCCTTTCGCTACTTCATGTACGTAGCGAGCCTGGCGCCGGAGGTTCGCGTGGTCGGTGTTACCTCGGCGCAGAATTCCGATGGCACGCTCACCGTCGAGGCCGAGGTACGCAACGAGGGCTGGTTGTCGACCTACGTTACGCAGCGGGCTCTGGAGATCAGCGGATCATCCAACGTCGCGGGTCCCGGCGCAGCGCTGGGCATCCGACCACGCGATTTCCCCGTGGTGGTCGACATCACGGTCAACGGCGGCGAGATCGTTGACGGCGCCGCGTCGCAGAGCCTAGGGCACCTCGTGGGTAAGTTCACCTATATCCGCCAGTGGGCCGACGGGGGAGAAGAGGTGCCGTCAAAGACCGCAATCTGGACGATCCGACCGCGTGGATCGGGTCCGGTGAGCGTCGACGTGCGTGCGTCGGGGCACAAGGCGGGCAGCGACCAGCGCACCCTGGAAATCCGATGAGGCGTTCGATGCGGCTACCCCTGCTGCTGTTGTTGATGGTCTCGGTGATCACCCCGAGCGTGTACGGACAAGGCTCGCTCGACGCCATCGCCGATCGGCTTACCGACATCGACTATGACTTCGGTCGTTGGCCGTATCCGTTGTACGCCGAGGTTACGGCGCGGCTCCAGGAGCTGGCGGCGCAGCACCCGGAGATCGCCAACCTGCAGAGTATCGGCAAGACGGCCGAGGGCAGAGATATCTGGTTGATGGAGATCACCAGCTCTGCGACCGGTCCTGGAGATTCGAAGCCGGGCCTGTGGATCGATGGCAATCTCCATGCGCACGAGGCGAACGGTCGGGTTCGTGCCATGTACATCATCGAGCGGTTGCTGCAGATGTACGGCGTTGATGACGTCGTCACTCGTCTCATCGATCGTCGCGTCTTCTACATCGTGCCGATGTTCGACGCCGATGGCGGTGAGCGGTCACTGACCCGACATCCGTCGTGGCCCGGCCACGAGCCCCAGCGTCAGGCTGGTCGTGACCTCGACGGAGATGGCTACATCAGTAGCATGCGGGTCCAGGACCCCGACGGCCAGTGGTACGAGAGCCCCCAGGACAACCGCGTCATGCTACGGCTTCGCGCCCGCGACAACGGGCGCTGGAACTACGTGGCAACCGAGTACGACGAGACCAAGCGCTGGCGCTCGAGCGGGCAGCAAGTGCTCGGCTCGACCACCGTTGGAGCCGCCTCGCGCTGGCAGCCGACCGGCGAGGAGCCGCCACCCATCGAGCATCCGGTGCCGCCGGAGGAGCGCTACTCCATCTACACCGAGGGGCTGGAGCCGCTGTACCCGATCGACGAGATCAACCTGACGGTGAATGGCTTCGAGCGCAACGTTGGCCTCGATCCGCCACCGTCCGACTTCAATCGCGACTGGGGGGCGGAGTGGCGGCCCGATGAGCCGGGAGGCGGCCCCTTCCCGTTCTCGTTACCCGAGGTGCGGGCCGCGGCGTTCTTCATCACCGGGCACAAGAACATCTTCTTCCAGTACAACATGCACGCCGACCAGACGGCGCGGAACTACACGGCCCGGCCCGGCCTGCACCACCCATACGATTGGATGGCGCCCGAGGACAACGAGTTCTACACGCGCGTCGGCGCCGTATGGTCAGCGCTCGGTGGCGGCAACATCATCGAGAACAACTACTACAGCC
>Ga0315339_1000564_pt1 | contig 44127 bp, 39 predicted proteins | sample ASW17metaG_FD_204514 | JGI IMG/M metagenome (GOLD analysis project Ga0315339, IMG submission 204514) | Ammonia-oxidizing marine archaeal communities from Pacific Ocean, United States - ASW #17 | ecosystem: Environmental > Aquatic > Marine > Oceanic | place: USA: California | collected 2016-12-05 | reverse complement strand
CATCCTGTAGGCCAGTATATTTTCCTACTACTGCAATGCTTACAGAGCCTTCAGGAGACAACAGGCGCTCGACGATGTGGTGCCAAGTGCCGAGATCCGGAGCACTTTCACTGTCGAGGCCGAAATGATCCAGCACCTGGGTATCGAATCCATTAGCATGATAGTGGATAGGAACTTCATAAATAGTTTCCACATCGGTCGCCGCTATCACTCGGCGCTCAGGCACGTTGCAAAAGAGCGCAATTTTATGGCGTTCTGAATCCGGTATGTGACGGTCACTACGGCAGAGCAGCAGATCAGGCTGAATGCCGATGCTTCGCAATTCCTTCACCGAATGCTGCGTTGGCTTAGTTTTAAGCTCACCCGCCGCCGGGATATAGGGCAACAGCGTCAGATGCACATACATAACCCGGTCCTGCCCCATCTCATAGCCGAACTGGCGGATCGCCTCAAAAAACGGCAGACCCTCAATATCACCTACAGTGCCGCCAATTTCCACCAGGACAAAATCGGTGCCGTTCGCATCTGCCGTAATTGCTTCTTTGATCGCATCCGTAACGTGGGGAATAACCTGAACGGTACCGCCGAGATAATCGCCACGGCGCTCGCGGGCGATCACGGCCGAATAAATTTTTCCCGCAGTCACGCTATCGCTACGGCGTGCAGGAACACCCGTAAAGCGTTCATAATGGCCGAGATCGAGATCGGTCTCTGCGCCGTCGTCGGTGACGTAGACCTCACCATGCTGGTACGGGCTCATGGTGCCCGGATCGACATTTAGATAGGGGTCAAACTTGCGCAAGCGAACCGTGTAACCGCGCGACTGGAGCAGCGCACCAAGTGCTGCAGAAGCCAAACCCTTTCCGAGGGAGGAAACCACGCCGCCGGTTATGAATATATACCGCGTCATGGACATTCAGACTATCAGAGGCCGGGCCGAGGCCCAAGCAGAAGGTCTAACTATTTTTGTGAAATCGCGGCAAGCCTCAGCCTGTGCGGCAAATCACGAGTAATCAATCCTGCGTCGGGATAGCCAGCTGATCATTTTTGTCGGATTACTCGGACGACTCGGATAAACTTGGTACTGTATCACCCTCAAATTCGTCGACCGCAGAAGGATCGTAATCCTCTGATTCATAAGATCCCTGCCGATCCAACTCTTCCTGAGTAGGCTGGGTGGAAACATCCATCACCGAGCTACGGTCATCAGAGCCTTTGCCGAGGATCGCTAGCACCAGGCTGAGAATCATAAACACAGCCGCCAAGCCACCAGTCAAGCGGGTCAGAAAATTGGCCGAGCCACGCGCCGAGAACATAGCGCCGCCGCCGCCGCCGCCGCCGCCGATACCAAGTGCGCCACCTTCGCTACGCTGAATAAGAACGGCGCCAATCATCGTAACAGCGACAATGACCAATATGACGAGAAGTATGGTTTCCACCCTTGCCTCGCTAGTTTCTGTAACGTTCTGGCCAAATAATCATATGATTGACTTATTGGCCATAAAAGACACAAATTTCCCAAAATTTCTTTACCGACAAGCTGGCGCCACCAATCAAAGCGCCATCGACGCCCTCTATAGGAAGTATATCGCCGGCATTCTCAGCCTTAACGGACCCGCCATATAACACGCGCAGACCGCTCACGTCGCCAGATTTCAACTCTTTGAACAATTGACGAATATGTTGATGCATCTCGCCGATTTGCGCTGCATCGGGAATCCGCCCGGTGCCGATAGCCCAGACAGGCTCGTACGCGACGACAATATCATTGCTGCGGCCCTCTTCAGGCAGTGAATTTATTAATTGAGCGCCAACCGCATCAAGTGCTTGACCAGCGTCCCGTTCGGCTTCGCTTTCACCAACGCATATGATCACTTTAAGCCCTGCAGCAAGAGCCGCGCGGGCTTTTGTAGCCACCGTCTCGCTGCTCTCGCCGTGATCGGCGCGGCGCTCGGAATGGCCCAAAATAACATAGCTACAGCCGCTATCGACCAGCATTTCGGAGCTTATATCACCTGTATGGGCGCCCTTTTTCTGATCATGCGCATCTTGCCCGCCGAGCGCGATTTCGGCGTCATAAAACACATCGCGTAATTCGAATAGCAAGGTCGTCGGAGGGCAGACGATGATATCGCACGCCAAATCCCCGCTCGCCTGCTTGAGACGGGCAAGCCCTTTCGCCAAATCGCGGCTATCGCGCCGCAAGCCGTTCATTTTCCAATTCGCGGCAACAATAGGTCGCACAGTACCTGCACCGCCCAAAGGCTGGATCATCTCATACCTGATAAAATATGGAAAAGCGGCGCAGAATTAGCATAGCGTCCCAGGGATTGCCAGTACCGAGGAAAACCTTACACAAGGGAGCCTTTTCGCGGCAATTGCGTATTGCGGCATATCCAGCGCCTCTCTATTATTAAAAATACTATTTGTGCGGTAGCAATCCGCTGTTTCAATGGGTTAGAAGGGATTCTTCACTGACATGCTCAATGCTATGCGCAAAGGTTCGCAAACCTGGACCGGGAAAATCGTCATCATAGTCGCCGGCGCGGCTCTGGTCATCTCGCTCGGCTTCGGTGACATATTCCGCTCCGGGGGCAGTTCAGCCTCAATTGCAATGGTCGGTGACGTAGAAATTCCAACAGCCCGCTTTGCTTCCGAGTTTCGACGTGAGATGCAGCGAATTCAACGCAGTATCCCGACGCTAACCAATGAACAGGCCATATCCATGGGTCTAGTAGACCAGGTGATGAACCGCCTGGTCAGCGAAGCGCTGATTGCTGAAGAAGCTGATAATTTGGAAATCAGTGTTGCTAATATCATGGTGCGTAACGAAATCCTGCAGCAAAACATGTTTTTGGGCGATAGCGGCGAATTTGACCGCGATCTTTATGAGCTTGCCTTGCAGCGCAACCGACTGACACCTGAATTATATGAAGATATGATCCGCGCTGATATCCGTAGCGACCAACTCATGCAAACCGTAAGCGGCAATCGCTCCTCACCGCGGGCCCTATCCGACCTACTCTACCGGTTTCGTAATGAGGCCCGTGGCGCGCACATTGCGATTATTCCAAGCGATACCATGCTGGACATCAGTGCGCCGAGCGCCGCCGAGATCGACACATACTATAATGAGCATGCCGCCAGCTACACAGCACCCGAATATCGCGCCATCAGGTATCTATTACTCACACCGGAATCTATCCTCAGCGAAATAGAGGTAAGCGATGCCGATCTGATGGCCCAATATGAAGCACAAGTCGCCGCCTATGACGTTCCAGAGCAACGGGATATTCAGCAAATATTATCTTCTGACGAGGAGCTTATTCGCGAAGCCCGAACCCTGCTGAATGCTGGCAAACCATTCTCCGAGGTGTCAGAACAATTAGCCATTAAGGGGGCGACAGCCCTGGCTATGGGTGGTATTGAGCGCGCTGCCCTGCCTGTTGAGGCGGGCGATGTTGTGTTTCAACTTGCTGCCGGCACGGCCAGTGACTTGGTTGAGACACCGCTCGGCTGGCACCTCTTTCAGGTAGATAAAATTACTCCGCCACGCCGCATTTCCTTCGATGAGGTGCGCGATGAAATTCATCAGGAAATGGCAATGGATGCCGCTGTAGACAGGCTTTACCGCCTTTCTACCGTTCTTGAAGATGAACTTGCCGGTGGCGCCTCCCTCGAACAGGCCGGCCGCGCCATCGGCATTGATACCGTAACCATCGCTTCGCTCGATCAGCGCGGCCTCAATAGCGCCAATAGCCCAGTCCTAAATCAGCTTGCCGATGCCAATGAAATTGTCCAGGCGGCGTTCGCCACAGATAGCGATGCAGATTCCGATCTTGTTGAAACGGAGGCTGGAAATTATTTGATTCTCCACGTCGATACCATCACGCCGCCGACGCTACGTTCTCTTGAAAGCGTGCGTCAAAAGGTGCTTGTTGGTTGGAAAAAGGACGCGCGCACCCACCAGGCCAAGCGTGCCGCCACGCGCTTAGCGGACCGCGTACGCGGCGGTGAAGGTCTTGCCTCAGCAGCTCAGGTCAGTCGCTATGAAGTTGTTCTAGTAGATGAACTGCTGCGCGACGGTGCTGCTGATGAGCGTGGCGTCTCACGCGAGATCATTACCGGTATTTTCGAGCAAAACCCATCAGCACCGGAACCTGTTGTGGGCAAAATTAAAGAGGGCTTTGCTGTCGCTATGCTCTCCGGCATTACACCAGCAGAGCCTGCCAGTGAGGAAACCTACGCCAAGCAATTAAGCATGGAGCTTGGCCGCGAGCGCGGTGCCGACATTGCCGCGCTCTATCGTTTTTCTCTTAGTACACGACATACCATCACGACTAATCAACAAGCCATGCAGGCGTTTCTGAACACGCCATGAGCGTCTCCCCTGGTTTTGACGTATTCGCCAAGGCTTACGAATCGGACCTACCACAGGTTGTCTGGACAACATTTGTCGCTGACCTGGAAACCCCAGTTTCAACCATGCTTAAATTGGCTGAGAGCCAAAGCAATAGCTTTTTGCTCGAATCCGTCGAGGGTGGTTCGGTGCGCGGTAGATATTCGGTGATTGGCTTAAAGCCGGATCTCATTTGGCGCTGCTTTGGCGCTCGGGCCGAGATCAATGAGTGCGCACGTTACGATCCAAACGCCTTTACGCAATGCCTAGACAACGCGCTTGATTCCATGCGCGCCTTAATCCGCGACAGCCATATTGAATTGCCGGAGAATTTACCACCTATGGCCGCCGGCCTGGTAGGCTATGTCGGATATGACATGGTTCGGCAAATGGAGCGCTTACCGGAACCTAACTCCGACACCTTAAATTTACCTGACGCTATCTTGATGCGCCCAACTATCATGGCAATTTTTGATTCGGTTGAAGATGTGGTGACCCTGGTGACGCCAGTATGGCCGGAAGGTGATCTCAATGCGCGCGCCGCTTATGGGCAAGCCACTGAACGCCTGGCCGATACTGTGGCAGACCTTGAGCGGCGGCTGCCAGTGCGCGTCGAAACCGGCCGGGGAAACGCACCAGAGCCAAAGCCGGTTTCTAATACCAGCAAAGCGGAATATGGCATCTTCGTTGAGCGAGCAAAAGAATATATCGCGGCAGGTGATGTCTTTCAAGTTGTCCCCTCGCAGCGCTTTTCGGCGCCCTTCACTCTGCCGCCCTTCGCGCTATATCGCGCCCTTCGCCGCCTCAACCCATCGCCATTTCTTTACTTTCTCAATTTTGACAGCTTTTCCGTAGTTGGCTCAAGCCCGGAGATTTTGGTACGCCTACGCAATGATAAGGTGACTATCCGGCCCATTGCCGGTACCCGGCCCCGCGGTGCCAACAGAGCTGAAGATCAGGCCTATGCGCAGGACTTGCTGTCCGATCCAAAGGAACTGGCCGAGCATCTGATGTTGCTCGATCTTGGGCGCAACGATATAGGCCGTGTGTCGGAGATTGGTTCGGTCGAAGTTACCGATCAGATGATGATCGAGAATTATTCCCACGTCATGCATATTGTCTCCAATGTGGAGGGCCGCTTGAAACCGGGACTCGATGCCGTCGATGCCTTAATCGCCGGATTTCCGGCCGGTACCGTCTCAGGCGCGCCAAAGGTGCGGGCAATGGAAATCATTGACGAATTAGAAAAAGAGCGGCGCGGTATTTATGCCGGGGCAATCGGCTATTTCTCAGCTTCGGGTGCCATGGACACATGCATTGCGCTACGCACTGCAATCGTTAAAGACGGCACAATGTATGTGCAGGCAGGCGGCGGCGTGGTCGCTGATAGTGACCCGGAGGCCGAATATCAGGAGACCGTCAACAAAGCACGCGCGCTATTTCGTGCCGCTGAAGAAGCAACCCGCTTTGCCGCACGCAGCGGCAACTAGCCCTTACAATTTAGCAAGCACACTCAAGCGCAGCCACGGTGCTAATCGGTACGAACTTAAAGCCGCGCTTGCGCGCTTCCGGCATCCAGCGCTGTAACACCGCCATGGTTTCTGAATAGGGGTGTCCAATGGCCACGGCATGGCCGGTCTTACGCGCGATTTTCTCAAGAATACGCAATTGTCTCTCAACAAATTTTTCGTCGGCGATGCTATCGAGAAAAACATCGCGAGCAGCGAACGGTATACGTGAAGCGGTAGCCACGCTCTTACCTACTGTCGAGTCGATGGTTACAGAATCGAGGTAGAGCAAGCCGCGCGCGCCCAGGGCATCGATCACTAGGCCCATTGCCCGCTTATCTTGTGAGAATTTACTGCCCATATGATTATTGATTCCAACGTAGCCTTCAAAACGGGTGAGATTTTGCTTTAGGCGGCGCATAAGCTCGCTATCGCTCAGGCTAGTTAAAAGCGCGTTCGGACCTGGATCGACGGAGGCATTAGTTGGCTCCATTGGCATATGCACGAGAATTTCAAAACCTTTTTGTCGAGCCCGCTTCGCAAACTCAGCGACGCGCGTGGTATAGGGCAGGAAAGCAAGGGTAATTCCCTCGCCGAGCGACATGGCCCGTAATAAATCACGCTCGGTGTGACCAAGATCATCGATCACGATGGCGATGATCGGCGCCGCTCCGGTCTCCTTGGAGAGCGCCGCAAAGCGTCGCCAATCCGGCAGTTCGACTGCCCCAATTGTTTCCACAACCTGGGGTACTGCCTCCGGAACGCTAACGGGTTCATTTCCCAACGGCTTGATCAGCGCTCTCTCATCGGTCTCAGCATTACTAACAATACGCTCCAATTTTGATTCATACTGCACTGACGGCCTAACCTTCGGCCTAACCAGACTAGGAAAAAAATCACTTTCCGCCAAGCTGTTGGTACCAACGAGTATTGCAATGCCGGATTCTGAATTGGAGCTGGAATCGCCCAGCTCTTTATTTTGAACTGAGGCGGTTAAAATCTGTGCAGCAATATTTACAATTTCTGTCTGACCTCGCCGATCGCCTATATTGGTCATAATAAGATTGCCGGCGGACGGAACCTTTTTAATTTTTTTTTCGATATCCGCTGTATTTTTACCGACTGGCGTATCATTATTAACTAAATCGCCTTGCCAGGAGAAGGCACCAGCGGCCAACAGCATAATAGCCACCGCAACAAGAGGTAACTGTGCGTGGCGCGTGGTCAGCACAGATAGGTGAATTTTCATTCGACCGTTTCTCCGCCGGGCGAGCCCTGTGCTAAGCCATCCAAAATCGCGCATTTCGGGCGCTCATCGCCATGGCATTTATCCGCTAGGTGCAACAGCGTTAGGCGCATGGAAGCGAGTTCGGCCATTTTGCGTTCGATCTCGCTCACGTGTTCAAGGGCTATATTTTTCACATCAGCGCTGGCGCGTTCGTGATCCTCAAATAGCGCCAATAGATTCCGCACATCACTAATTGAGAAACCCAAGCTGCGCGCCCGACTGACAAAACGCAGAATATCCACATCCTGATTACCATAGATCCTGTAGCCACTCGCCGAACGCTCCGGTTTGGCAACCAGGCCAATCTCTTCATAATAGCGGATCGTTTTGGCCGGCACGCCGGAGCGCACAGCCACAAGGCCTATTTGCATCGCTATCTTTCTGAAACTCGATTCGTCATAATACAGCACCGACCTGCCAGGGTATGAACTCCTCATCGCCGAAGCCGAAGGCCTCGCTTTTGCTCTGGCTCCCTGATGCTGTATGAAGGATCAGTTCAAAGATTTCCTGTCCGAGCTCGGCAACATCCTTTTCCCCGTCAACAATGCGACCGCAATTGATATCCATGTCGCCCTCCATATGCCTAAACATATCGCTATTTGTTGCTAATTTAAGGCTTGGTGTCGGTTTGCAACCAAAAACAGAGCCTCGCCCGGTAGTAAAGCAGACCATATTGGCGCCACCCGCCACCATGCCCGTGATGGAAACCGGGTCGTAGCCCGGTGTGTCCATAAAGACAAAACCCTTGGCCGTCACCGCCTCGCCGTAGCGGTAAACTTCGACTAAATTGCTCGTACCGCCCTTGGCGACAGCACCGAGAGATTTCTCTAAGATCGTAGTCAAGCCGCCGGCCTTATTGCCTGGTGTTGGATTGTTATCAACGACGGCCCCATTCTTCTTGGTGTAATCCTCCCACCAGGCAATGCGGTCAAGTAATTTTTGCCCAACGGCTTCTGATTCTGCACGCCGGATCAGTAGATGCTCAGCGCCATAAATTTCTGGCGTTTCACCGAGAATTGCCGTGCCGCCATGACGCACCAAAATATCCGCTGCTGCACCGAGCGCGGGATTTGCGGTTACGCCGGAAAAGCCATCCGAGCCGCCACATTCCATTCCCAGGATTAAATGGCTGGCTGGAACGGCTTCGCGCTTCACCGTATTAGCTGCCGGTAACATGCCTTCAATACATTCTATGCCGCGACGCACCGTTGCGTTGGTCCCGCCTTCGCCCTGAATAGTCATGGTGTGCAACATCTCACCCGGCAACAAATCCATATCTTCAACCATGTTGTCGAGTTGGTTGATCTCGCAACCGAGACCTAACAACAGAGTGCCGACAATATTGGGGTGGGTTGTATAGCCTGCGATAGAGCGGCGGAGATAATCCCAGCCATCTCCATGCGCCGCCGTACCGCAGCCCGAGCCATGGGTGAGCGCAATCACGCCATCGATATTAGGCCATTGCGCAAGCGCTGGACCACGAAAATGATTGGCAATTTGGCGCGCCACAGTGGCCGAACAATTTACACTTGTGGTTACGGCGAGATAATTGCGCGTCGCCACTCGACCATCGGCGCGCACGATTCCTTGAAAGCTGGCCTGCTCATTCGCAGCAATATAATCAGTCGGCTTCGCCGCTATGCCGAATTTATAGTTACGGGAAAATTCAGCAAAGGTAAGGTTATGCTCATGCACATGCGCGCCGATCTTAATATCGCGTGTGGCAAAGCCGATGATCTGTCCATACTTTAGCACCGCTTCATCGCCTTTGATCGCTGTAGTGGCGACTTTATGGCCGATCGGGACCGTGTCTATCAGTTTTAGCACCACGCCATTATCTACCAACTCGCTACCGGCTAACATTTCGCTCTTGGTGACAATCACATTGTCGTCCGCATGCAAGCGCATGGCCGCATCTTTACTGTTCATTGCTTTCCCCAAACTGAATCAACACTCTGGAATCAGTTTAAAACATATTTTACGTACGCGCGACGATGAGACGAATGATATCTTCGACGAGAAAGCAATTCTCGATCTCTTCCAGTCCGGCATCGCCAAGATATTGGTGGGTATTGCGGTCAAATGCCGCGCCGTATGCCCATTGCACCCATGGTTTCCAAAGGCGCATGACAAAGCGCTTCCTCGGGTTTTGCGAGTAATTATATTCTAACAAGCGAATTTCTCCGCCGGGCTTACAAATGCGCGCTAGCTCTTTAAGCGCGGGCAATTGATTCTGAGGCGATAACACGCAAAACATAAATGTTGAGACGACAGCATCGAAACTGTTGTCATCAAAGGATGTGTACATGACATCCATTTCTATTAGCTTTACCTCGCGCCCGACTTCCGCTCGCCGGGCCTCGGCGCGGTTGAGCATGGCAGGGCTGAGGTCGATGCCGATCATCTCGCTGCCCTCAGGATAAAACTGGATGTTGCGCCCGGTGCCGACACCGGCATCGAGAATTCGCCCCTTTAGGCCTTTAAACAAGAGCGGGCGCAGCGATTGGTAGCGCTTGCGCTCGAACGGTGCATCTAGCAGATCGTACCATCTGGCGATACGTTGGTATGTCTTGCGTCTGCTCACGGTATTACAGCTTCGCCATGTGCAGGCGGAGCGCGTTCAATATAACAGATAAAGAGCTCAGACTCATAGCCGCACAGGCGATCATCGGGTTTAGCAGTAACCCAAAGGGCAGAAACAAGATGCCGGCGGCAATTGGTATGCCGAGGAAATTATAGGCAAAAGCGAAAAGCAGATTTTGCCGGATATTATTCATGGTCATGCTGCTAAGACGCCGAGCCCTTAAAATTCCGCGCAGATCGCCTCTTAGGAGCGTAATGCCTGCCGCTTCGATGGCAACATCCGTACCGGTGCCCATAGCAATGCCAATATGCGCCTCCGCCAACGCGGGCAAATCATTCACGCCATCGCCCGCCATAGCGACAATCAGCCCGTCAGCGCGGAGCTTCCGCACCACTTCACGTTTCTGTGCTGGCAACACCTCAGCCTGAACTTCATCAATACCAAGAGCTGCGGCAACCGCATCGGCTGTCACCGCATTATCGCCCGATAGCATAATCACGCGCACGCCATCGTTATGCAGATCGCGCATGGCTTGAAAAGATGATTCTTTAATTTGATCCGCCACAGCAACGAGGCCGACGGCTTCACCGTTCACCGCAACAAACATAACGGTACAGCCTGCGGCTCGATAATCTGCGGTGAGGTCCTCCAAAGCACTGGTATCAACTGCGAGGTCACCCAACAAACGGGCATTGCCGAGCGCAACATCAGCGCCATCTACCCGTCCAATAACGCCACGACCAATATGCGCCTGGAAGTCTGTCACCATACCCAAGTCCAGGTGTTTATCTTTGGCGCCGTCGATAATTGCCCGGGCCAAGGGATGCTCGCTGGCGCGCTCTAAGCTGGCGGCAAAATACAGAATTTCTTTCTCGCGGTAACCTGCAAGCGCTTCAACGGCAGTAAGACGCGGTTTGCCCTCTGTCAGGGTTCCGGTCTTATCAACGACCAATGTATCGACCTTCTCTAACAGCTCCAGCGACTCGGCATCTCGGATCAATATGCCGGCCTGAGCACCGCGCCCAACACCGACCATGATCGACATGGGCCCCGCCAAGCCGAGCGCGCAAGGACAGGCAATAATTAACACCGCAACCGCATTGATAAGCGCGTAGCCGAGGCTCGGCGCAGGGCCAAAAAAGCTCCAAGCAACAGCAGTGATTACCGCCGCCACGAGAACTGCTGGTACAAATATGCCGGCCACCCGGTCAGCAGTGCGTTGGATCGGCGCCCGGCTGCGCTGCACCTCGCCGACCATTTGCACGATGCGGTAAAGCAGCATCTTGCTGCCAACATGCTCGGCCCTCATGATAAAGCTGCCGGTGCCATTAAGCGTACCGCCGGTGAGTTTATCACCCCTGGATTTTTCGACCGGCAGGAATTCGCCGGTCATCATAGATTCATCAATGGCGGTCATGCCGTCAATAATTACGCCATCAACCGGCACTTTTTCGCCTGGGCGCACGCGTAGGAGATCTCCCGTCTGCACCGCTTCCAAGACGACACCTTCTTCCGAACCGTCCGCGCGCACGATGCGCGCAACAACCGGCGCCAAATCAAGCAGTGCACGCAGCGCCTGGCTAGTCCTAGCGCGTGCTTTTAGCTCCATTAACTGACCGAGCGCGACCAAAACAATAATTACGCCCGCGGCCTCAAAATAAACGAGCACATCTCCAGTAGGTGAGCGGAAAGCGGCGGGAAATATATGCGGTGCTATGGTAGCAACAATACTGTAAATAAAAGCCACTCCAGTGCCGAGTGTAATCAACGTGAACATATTAAGATTGCCGTTGGTGACGGAGCGCCAACCACGCGCAAAAAACGGCCATCCGCCCCACAACACAATCGGTACTACGAGGGCAAACTGTATCCAGTGCCAAAACCGCGCCGAGGCAACTTGTAGCAGCGACCCACCCGGGACCATGTCAGACATGGCGATGAACAACAGCGGTAGTACAAGCACACAGCCAAACCAGAAGCGACGGTTCATGCTGATCAATTCAGGATCGGGCGCTTCGTTCGCATCAATAACGCTGGGCTTCAACGCCATGCCACAAATCGGGCAATCTCCAGGCTTGCCTTGCTCAATTTCCGAATGCATCGGACAAACGAATTTTGTCTCCCGCAGAAGTAGAGCGGTGACCTCCAAGGCCATACCACAACATGAGCAAATGCCGGGCCCGTCACTGTCCTCACCGGGGCACATCGGGCAAGCGTAGGACTCAATGCTGCTTTCGGGCTGTACTCCCGCGCTCACACTCTGACCTCCAAATTTTACCAATGCACAGGGTGCCGGTGAAATACGGCAGGGCAAGTTTGGAGAAGAGGTATTAGGCAACGGAGTTGGCACCGGGAGTAAGGCGATGGCCTAGTATTCATATAGATAAACCATTTCAGGGCAGCTGCCCGCAAACTTCAGAATGAAAAAACCGACATGACTCATAAAGCGATTGGACATATATGGTGCTTCTAGTAACTGGAAGGTCAATCCGCCAGAAGGAATATTTCTCGGAACCTAGGCCTTAGGCAAAAAAGGTCTGATGCATTTCCGGCAAAACTGGCTATAACACCTTGATATGTTGCTCTTAATCGACAATTACGACAGCTTCACTTACAATCTAGTGCACTATTTCGGTGAACTTGGGGCTAAGATGGAGATCTATCGCAACGACGCTCTCAGCGCCGATGAGGCGCTCGGATTGCTACCGCAAGCTATTGTCCTTTCTCCAGGACCGTGCGACCCAGATCAGGCCGGAATTTGTCTCGAGCTTATCCGGAAAAACGCCGGAAACATTCCCCTATTAGGTGTCTGCCTCGGCCATCAAGCTATTGGCCAAGCCTATGGCGGGAAGGTAGTTCGCGCCCCCAATCTGATGCATGGCAAAATCAGCGGAATTAGGCACACGGAAAAGGGACTATTCGAAAGTCTGCCGACGCCCTTCTCAGCAACCCGCTATCACTCGCTAATGGTTGAGCGCCAGTCCCTGCCCGACTGTCTTGAAGTTACGGCGGAAACCGACGACGGTGTCATCATGGGCTTGGCGCACCGGAAATACCCCGTTCACGGTGTGCAGTTTCATCCAGAGAGCATTGCTTCCGAACAGGGATATGAGTTGTTGAAGAATTTTCTGATGATTGTGAACAGTGGTAAAGCGGCATGGCAGACAGTTTGAATGATTTTCGTGCCCTCCTCGGCGAAGTCGCAGCGGGTGAATTACTGAGCGCCAAACAAGCTGAGCGCGCTTTCGATTTCATGATGGCGGGCGAAGCCTCGCCGGCGCAAATGGGTGGGCTGTTGATGGGGCTCAGGGTGCGCGGTGAAACGGTTGATGAGATCACCGGCGGCGCTAAGGCCATGCGCGCCCGCGCGCTCACCATGGATGCACCGGAAGGCGCGATAGATACCTGTGGCACCGGCGGCGATGCCAAAGGCACTTTTAATGTTTCGACCGGCGCAGCGTTGGTATCGGCGGCCTGCGGCGTTCCAGTTGCAAAACACGGCAACCGCGCACTCTCTTCCAAATCTGGTTCAGCCGATGTATTGATAGCTCTTGGCGTCAATATCGAAGCTGATATGGGGTTGGTACGTGAAGCACTGTGGCAAGCTGGCATCGGCTTTCTCATGGCACCACGCCATCACGGCGCCATGCGCCATGTGGCGCCCACTCGTGTGGAACTTGGCACCCGTACCATATTTAATTTACTTGGGCCGCTCTCCAACCCGGCAGGCGCCAAGCGGCAGATCATCGGCGTATATGATCAAGCCTGGGCAAATCCCATGGCGGAAGTATTGCGCAATTTGGGCTCGGAGCGGGTATGGGTCGTGCATGGATCTGACGGCATTGACGAGCTTACCACTACCGGCCCAAGTACGGTCGTAGAATTGAAAGACGGTAGGCTCAACAGTTTCGAGGTCACGCCTGAAGAAGCCGGTCTGGCACGCGCCGGGCTTGAAGAGCTCAAAGGCGGCAATGGTAAAGCCAATGCTTGCGTTATGACAAAAATGCTGGACGGCGCAAAAGGGCCAATCCGCGATATCGTCCTCCTCAATACAGCGGCGGCACTGATTGTCGCCGGGCGGGTGAAAAACTTAAAAGAAGGCGTGGAGGAAGGTGCCAAAGCCATTGATTCAGGCGCTGCGCGGGCGACCCTAGATAAGCTGATCGACATTACCAACCGTCCCGCATGAGCGATATTCTAGCCAAAATATGTGCAGATAAACTTGAGCATATTGCGCTTTCAAAAGGAAAACGCTCGTTCGCAAACATTGAAGCTGCCGCCAACAAAGCCTCACCCGTGCGCGGCTTTGCCGCTTCACTCAGGCGAGCCGCAGACAATAGCGGCTTCGGGCTTATTGCTGAGCTAAAAAAAGCCTCGCCAAGCAAAGGGATCATTCGCGCTGACTTTGATCCACCGACCCTCGCCAAAGCCTATGAGACCGGTGGCGCCGCTTGTCTCTCGGTGCTGACCGACAAGCCCTATTTCGATGGAGAAGACGAATTTCTTATTCAGGCGCGGAGCGCCGTTGCGCTTCCCGTCCTTCGCAAAGACTTCATGCTCGATCCCTATCAAATCGTTGAAGCAAGAGCACTCGGTGCCGATTGCATTCTTCTTATTATGGCAGCTCTATCGGATGATCAGGCGGGAGATCTTAATTCCGCCGCTGAGGCACATGGCATGGATGTACTGGTTGAGGTTCACAACGCGCCAGAGCTCGAGCGCGCTATTGCACTGGGCGCTAGCTTGATCGGGATCAATAACCGAAACTTGAAAACGCTTACGGTGGATTTGGCGACAACGGAACAATTGCTGCCCGCCATTCCAGCAGGTAGTGAGGTGGTATGCGAAAGTGGCTTGAACAGTCACGCCGATCTGGTTCACATGAGTAAGGCTGGTGCGAGGTGCTTTCTTGTTGGTGAATCCCTCATGCGCCAAGATGATGTCACGGCAGCAACACAGGCTCTGCTAACCGGCACAGAGCGTGCAGACGGAGAAACGTAGACATGTCGTCATTCACCCATTTCGATGCACAGGGCAATGCCCGCATGGTTGATGTGTCGGAGAAGCCAATCACCGAGCGCAGCGCCACTGCCAGCGCGAGTGTTTTTATGCAGGCCGAAACCCTGCAATTGATCCTGTCAGGTGGTGTTAAGAAAGGCGATGTGTTGCAAGTAGCGCGGCTTGCCGGAATTATGGCGGCGAAGCGTACCTCGGATCTCATTCCTCTCTGCCATCCGCTTGGGCTTGACGCCGTGGAAGTAGACCTCGCCTGCGATCAAGAGCGCAGCGCCATTGAAATCAGCGCCACTTGCCGTTTGAAAGCGCGTACCGGCGTTGAGATGGAAGCGCTTACCGCGGCCTCTGTGGCGGCGCTAACGGTTTACGATATGTGCAAGGCGGTGGACCGCGGCATGTATATCACAGATTTGCGCCTGACCCATAAAGCCGGTGGTAAGTCCGGCGAATTTAGCCAAGATTAGCAACACTAAATTTAAGGACCCTATCTGCATGATCCCCGTTGCCGAGGCCATCGCCCGCATCACCGGTGCTTTTGATCCGCTCGCTGCTGAGACGATTTCCCTTGCCGAAGCCAGTGGCCGCGTGTTGGCGGAAGACGTCGTCGCCCGCAACACCCAACCGCCCTTTGATGTCTCGGCCATGGATGGCTATGCAGTCCGCGCAGCGGATATTCCGGATGTGCCGGCTACGCTCACACAAATCGGCGCGGTACCGGCTGGGCAAAATTTTAACGCCCAGGTCTGTGCCGGCGAAACAGTACGTATATTTACCGGCTCGCGTATGCCAACGGGCGCCGATTCCGTGGTTATTCAAGAAAATACCACCACTGACGGCGACCAGATAACAATCTCCGAGGTTCCCAACAAGGGCCAGTTCATACGCCCGAGTGGCCTCGACTTTCGCGCTGGTGAAATTGGTCTCAAAGCCGGGCAACGCCTCTCGCCGCGCGGCATAGGCTATGCTGCCAGCATGAACCATCCCTGGCTTTCAGTGCGGCGCAAACCGCGCGTTGCGATCCTGGCAACCGGTGATGAAATTGTTATGCCTGGAGAACCCATCGGCGCCAATCAGATTGTCAGCTCAAATTCCCACGCCCTTGCTGCCGCCGTGCAAAGCTATGGCGGCGAGCCCTTCAGCCTCGGTATTGCACCGGATGAGCGCCAAGGCTTGAAAGCCATGGCAGCGGGCGCGCGCGGTGCTGATATTCTGGTGACCACTGGCGGTGCGTCGGTAGGCGATCATGATTTAGTGAAAAGTGTGCTCGGCGAGATTGGCCTGGAATTAGATTTTTGGAAAATTGCCATGCGTCCCGGAAAGCCGCTGATCTTTGGTCGAATTGGTGATACACGCCTTCTCGGCCTACCGGGAAATCCTGTCTCCTCCATGGTCTGCGCGTTGATTTTTCTCCGCCCGGCAATTCTTCGTATGCTCGGCTTCAGCAATACTGATACAGCGCTCCTACCGGCGCGCATCGATAGTGCGCTCGCCGCTAATGATGGACGCCAAGATTATTTACGCGCGACTTTGAACCGATCGGAAGATGGCACGATCGGCGTCTCGCCATTTAAACGCCAGGATAGCTCAATGATGTCCTTATTGGCCGAATCCGAAGCGCTGATTGTTCGCCCACCCTACGATCCTGCCGTCAATGAAGGTAGCAGCGTCAATATCATTCCCCTCTCCGGTGGGTTTCCAGAAATCTAAATAACGGCGACCAAGAGCGATAAAGCGCTGAATTCGCCTTGACAACCAATAAGAACTATAATAGAACATTAAAGGTACGTTTCTATTTTGTTCATCTCCTGGGAGGCACATATGTTGACTAAGAAGCAGTTAGAATTACTGCTCTTTATTGATGGTCACCTCAAAGAACAAGGTACAGCGCCCTCTTTCGAAGAAATGAAAAAGGCGGTAAACTTAAAATCAAAGTCGGGCATCCACCGCCTCGTGATGGCGCTTGAGGAGCGAGGTTTTCTTCGCCGCCTGCCGCACCGCGCCAGGGCGCTTGAAGTCATGAAACTGCCCTCCTCCCATAGCGAACAAGTTACGCCTCCCGCCGCTACAGGATTTCCACCAAGTGTTATTAAAGTCGATTTCAACAATAGTCGCGAACAACACAGCTCAACGCTCACTTACCATCACGACAATGGTTCCTCTGACAGCGTGGCATTGCCACTCTATGGTCGCATCGCAGCCGGCATGCCAATTGAGGCGCTACGTGATGAGACCAATTTCATCGATGTTCCAGGCAACATGATAGCCAAGGACGATTGTTATGCTTTGCAGATTGACGGTGATTCGATGATTGAAGCCGGTATTCTCGATGGCGATACGGTCATTATCGAGCGCTGTGATTCAGCAGAAAACGGCACAATTGTTGTTGCTTTGGTGGATGATGCGGAAGTCACCTTGAAGAGACTTCGGCGCAAAGGCCAATCAATTGCTCTTGAGCCGGCCAACAAAGAATATGAGACAAGAATCTTTGGGCCAGGTCGGGTGCGGGTGCAAGGCCGATTGGCTGGACTGATGCGTAATTATCAATAGCGCCTCTATTCGGTTCGAAAATTAACGTTAAAAACCATTTTATTTGTGTGTGAGACGCTCAGCGCAGGCCTTTAACCGAGCACTTCAAGCGGGTATAGTCCGAAAGTGGCCAGGTAATCGCAGTTTGTTGCAATAGCGGCCTATTGCTCTCCGGCTAGCGGAAAAAGAGAACTTTCCTAATCCTGCATAGAATATGCTACATGGCGGACATCATTTCCCTCATAACTCTAGCCTTTGATTGGTGCCTACGAAAGCATGACCGTCATTACTCGATTTGCCCCCTCCCCAACCGGATATCTTCACATCGGCGGCGCCAGAACGGCGCTGTTTAATTGGCTCTATGCGCGCCACAACAATGGGAAATTCCTGCTTCGCATTGAGGATACCGACCGCAAGCGCTCTACCAACAAGGCAATTCAAGCTATTTTTGACGGCCTGGAATGGCTCGGCCTCGACCATGATGATAAAATTATCATGCAGTCCGAAGGCGCCGAGCACCACGCCGCGATTGCTCATCAATTACTAGAGGCAGGAAAGGCCTATCGCTGCTGGTGCACACCAGATGAGTTAAGCGAAATGCGAAAACTTGCACGCGCCGAGGGCCGGACTAGACTTTACAACGGACACTGGCGCGATCGTGATCCATCAGAAGCGCCCGAGGCAATGGCTTCTACCATCCGCTTCAAGGCGCCCCTTAAAGGCGAGACAATCATTGACGATATGGTGCAGGGCTCGGTGCGCACCGCTAATGAGAACCTAGACGACATGATCCTGCTGCGCTCGGACGGTACGCCGACCTATATGCTCTCGGTCGTGGTTGATGATCACAACATGGGCGTCACCCATGCCATTCGTGGAGATGATCATCTGACCAACGCGGCACGCCAGACCCAGCTCTTTCTTGCTCTCGGCTGGAAAGCGCCGCGCTATGCTCATATTCCCCTAATTCATGGCGCCGATGGGGCTAAACTATCAAAACGCCACGGCGCGCTTGCGGTCGGTACCTATGCAGAAATGGGCATCCTTGCCGATGCCATGTGCAATTACTTGCTGCGTTTAGGCTGGAGCCACGGCGATGATGAGACGATCTTACGTGCCCAGGCGATTGAGTGGTTTGACCTGGAAACCGTTGGTCGATCACCGGCGCGATTCGATATGGACAAGCTCCTAAACTTGAATGGCTACTATATTCGCCATATTGAAGACAGCGCCCTGATGTCCCAATTGAAGCCGCAATTATCAAAAATTCTTGACGGCAAGGACGATCCGGTAGGGCTGGCACGCCTTGAATTGCTATTACCAAGCCTGAAACCACGGGCGAAGGACCTCGTGAAAATGGCTGAAAGCGCTAAATTTCTTTTCCGTCAGCGTCCTCTGGCACTCGATAACAAGGCAGAAAAACTTATTAATAGTAACAATCAGGCAATTATTTCAAAATTGATTGAAGAGTTAGAAAGTCTTGCGACATGGGAAATTAAAACACTCGAGGCGCAAATTCGTAGCTTTTCTGACAGTCAATCATTGAAAATGGGTAAAATTGCACAGCCACTTCGGGCAATGCTTACCGGAAGCACGATTTCTCCTGGTATTTTTGATGTGTTATTTTCACTGGGGCAAGAAGAAACACTCGCGCGCTTGAGAGACCATATTTAGATATCACCACCATCGACCGCCGTGATTTGATAAATATGGCCTTGGGCCTTATCATTGCGGCCGTGGGCGAGTGCATCTCCTGAGTGTTGAATTTGTCGGATTGATGATGTTTATCCCTGTTTATCCATAATACAGTTAGGATTCTTTATGACCGCCAACGCACCGCAGGGTAAGTCTGCCAATTCCGCAACCTATTCGTTGATTGACTCAACCTCTGGTAAATCGATAGACCTGCCGATCATTTCGGGCAGCCTAGGACCTTCGGTCATTGATGTGCGTAAGCTCTATGGCGCGACCGGAAATTTTACCTACGACCCGGGCTTTACCTCAACCGGTTCCTGTGAATCAAAAATCACCTATATCGATGGTGACGAAGGCATTCTGCTTCATCGCGGCTACCCGATCGGCGAGCTGGCTGAAAATAGTGATTTCCTCGAGGTGGCCTATCTCCTGCTTTACGGAGAGTTGCCAAACGAAAAGAAAAAGTGCGATTTTGATGCGACAATTACCCAGCACACTATGGTGCAGGAACAAATCAATTACCTATTCCGTGGCTTCCGCCGTGATTCTCACCCCATGGCAGTGATGATTGGCGTGGTTGGCGCCTTGGCGGCGTTTTATCATGACACTACTGATATCCAGGACCCGCACCAACGGATGATTGCTTCCCACCGGTTAATTGCGAAAATGCCAACGATTGCCGCTATGGCACATAAATATGCTATCGGCCAGCCTTTCGTGTATCCGCGCAATGATCTAAATTATTCTGAAAACTTCCTGCACATGCTATTTGCGGTGCCGTGTCAGGATTACGAAATTAATCAAATTCAGGCAAAGGCCATGGATCGCATCCTCATTCTCCATGCGGATCACGAGCAAAATGCATCGACCTCCACGGTGCGTCTCGCCGGTTCTTCGGGTGCCAACCCTTATGCCTGTATTGCTGCCGGCATCGCAACCTTGTGGGGCCCCGCGCATGGTGGTGCCAATGAGGCAGTTATCCTGATGCTGCAAGAGATTGGTACCGTTGACCGCATTCCCGAATGCATCGCGCGCGCCAAAGATAAGGACGATCCGTTCCGTCTAATGGGCTTTGGTCATCGGGTCTATAAGAACTATGACCCCCGGGCGACGGTACTGCATAAGACCTGCCATGAAGTACTCGATGATTTAGGCCTCGACAATGAGTTGCTCAACATCGCGCGCGAATTGGAGCGCATTGCATTAGAGGATGAATATTTCGTTGAACGTAAACTCTACCCCAATGTGGATTTCTATTCCGGCATCATTCTGCAGGCCTTAGGCATTCCACCGCACCTGTTCACAGTAATTTTTGCTCTTGCACGCACCGTCGGCTGGATCGCGCAATGGAACGAGATGATTGAGGATCCCCATCAAAAGATCGGTCGTCCGCGTCAGCTCTATACTGGTGAGCAGCAACGGAGCTATGTTCCTCTTAGCCAACGGAGTTAAGCATGAGCGGGAGTGCCCGTAAGAATTCCCACTGCAAACCGTCAAAATCAAGAGGAATGCGGGCGCAAGCCAATATTACCGATATGCCTGATAAACCTAACTATTCCACAAACGCATGGCCGACCAACGACAATAAGCCGTCTATGTGGCGCGCCGTAATTAGTTGGACCGTTATCTGCCTAGGAATTGCAGGCTTCGCCATTGTGGCGGCAATGGTTTTTCTCTAACGCTTCCCAGTGAACTCCCGCGCGTTGCACAAGCAGTGTCGAGTAGACTTATAACATTGAGCGTTCCTTTGCTCTCCTCTAAGAAACTCTTATTTTTACATAGCAACCCAAATTATAGTCATGCCGTTTCGGCTGCTCGGTATCTTTTCAGGACACTTCAGTTAGCTTTCTTCGATCAATTCAATCTTGTAGCCATCAGGATCGTCAACAAAGGCAATCACCGTGGTGCCATGCATCATTGGACCAGGCGGTCGTGGCATATTTACACCTTCCGCTTCAAGTTGCTTACAAGTGCCATAAATATCCGGCACGCCAATCGCGATATGACCAAAACCATTACCCAAATCATAGGCTGTATCTTGATCCCAATTATGAGTCAGCTCGATTACCGTATTTGCAGTTGAATCGCCATAGCCCACAAAAGCCAGGGTAAATTTTCCGCCTTCATAATCGGTTTGGCTCAACAATTTCATACCCAGCAATCGGGTATAAAAATCAATCGAGCTTTCCAGATCTTTTACCCTGATCATGGTGTGAAGCATGCGTGCTTCGGTGCTGATGTCGCCCATACTTAATTCCTTCTGTTCTGTTGAGAATCTCTAACTACTTGCATCACGGCTCTGGCCGCTAAATCGCTGGGCGGCGTACCACCGACCCCGAGTTGGCGCGCTATGTCGCGGAAACTTGCGATTTGATCATGACGCGCTGTCGGGTCAAGCAATATGTTCTCCAGTGCCGGCACTAGTTGACGCACAGTACATGCTTCCTGCAGAAATTCTGGTGCAGCGCGGCGCCCGGCGACAATATTTGCCAGGGCGATATGCGGCACACGCACAATTTTTCGAGCTACGGCGATCGTAATCTTATTTGCTCTATAGGCGACCACCATGGGTACCCCCAGCATCGCCAACTCCAGAGTCGCCGTTCCGGAGGATGTCAGAGCGGCGTTACAGGCCGCAAGCGCAGCATGTTTTTCCTCCTGCACACTGCCATCAACAATAACAAATTTTATATTCCAATTACTTGCCGCCGCCTCGATTTCCATTCTTAGTGCAGGCAAGGCCGGAATGATAACCCACTGAATGGCCTGACGGTCGGCCACAGCTGATACCGTTTCGCCAAAAATCTGCAAATGCCGGGATATCTCGGAGGTGCGGCTTCCTGGCAGGACAGCCAATACCGTATCTTCGAATGGAATGCCAAACTGAGCGCGAAAATCGGGGCCGTCTGCTTCTACAATTTTTTCCTCCGCTAAAGGGTGTCCGACATAGCTGGTTTTCAATCCTGTCTTAGAAAAATATTTTTCCTCGAAGGGGAAGAGTAGCAAGAGATGGGTAAGAAATTTGGCTATTTTCTCGGCCCGCCTGGCACGCCACGCCCATACCTGGGGTGCGACATAATGCACAACCGGAATGCCGCTATCCTTCAGGCGCCGGGCAACTCGAAAATTAAAATCCGGAGCATCGATAGTCACCACAACATCCGCTGCCACGCTCCGAGCAGCCTTCTCTGTTTGGCGGATACGGAGAAGTAATTTTGGGACATGGGGAAAAATTTCAAACAGACCCATGATAGAAAGTTCTTGAATAGGAAAGAGGCTCTCCATGCCCTCCGCCTGCATACGGGTGCCGCCAACGCCGGCAAACCGTACTTTGCCGTCCGTTTCTTTTTTTAATGCCGCCATCAGGCGCGCGGCAATCACATCTCCGGAGGGTTCACCCGCAACTAAAAAAATTAAAGGCTTGTTTTTCACACCTTGATTCCGGTCACGAAGACACCGAGGCGGTTTGCTTCAGCTACCATGTCCGCACGATCAAGAATGAGCGATTTTCCCTCCTCAACTGCAATCCCATGCAATCCGGACTCAGCGGCACGACGGACCGTATCTGAGCCAATGGTTGGTAAATCTGCACGGTGTTCCTGTTCTGGCTTCTTAAGCTTTACCAACACGCCCCCACGCCCTTCCCGCTTTAGGTCGGCACAGCGCTCAAGAAGCGCATCCGTTCCCTCTACTGCCTCCACGCCAAGGACAACACCCTGTTGGACCACCACCGCTTGGCCAATATCCAAAGCACCAAGAGCCGAGGCAACGCGCGCGCCGATTTTGATATCTGCGTGATCTCTTTCGCTCGGTGTTTTCTTACTCATAATGCCGCCTGGTGCCGTCACATTGCTTAGCAAGTCATCCGCACCAACAACTCGAAACCCTTCACCCTCCAATTCCTCAACTAGAATCGAGAGAATCGCATTATCACCCTGCCCTGCAGCCTTGCTGATTTTACCGAGCAGCTTCAGGGCGTGCAAATCCGGTTTTAATTTTGAAAATGAGGGTCGACGAATTGGCCCAGCAAGAACGACCTCAACACAGTTCTCCTTCTTGAGCCGTTTGATGATTGTTCCAACCTTGCCGAGCGGCACCCATAAATGAGCAACGCCTTCGCAAGTACTCGGGTCTGTCTCATCGTTAAAGGCAATGACAAACACCTCGCGCGCTGAAGCAAGGCATGACTGCACAATACTGGCGGGAAGCGGCCCGCCTCCAGCGAGGATACCTAGTTTAGATTCCACTGTCTCCCTTCGGCTGGCAGATCGGGCGGGCACTTTCAATTTGAATGAAATCAACGATGTCCATTACCGGCTCAATGCTATCGAACAGATCCGACACGTCTGCTAGGCGCTCTGTCATGGTGCCTTCCTGAGCAAACAACAGACGAAAGGCTCGGCGCATATCATGAATAACATCTCTACCAAAGCCCCTTCGCTTCAAACCAACTAGGTTTAGCCCGGCCAAGCGGGCCCGATCCCCCATAACTGAGCCATAGGGAATGACGTCATGCTCAACACCACTCATGCCGCCTACAATGGCATGGCGGCCGATACGCACAAATTGATGAATGGCTGAAAGACCGCCTAAAATTGCCCAATCACCAACGGAGACATGACCCCCGAGGGCGGCATTGTTTGCCAGAATGACATGGTCGCCAAGCTGGCAATCATGAGCAACGTGTGAAGCCACCATGAACAAACAATTATCACCGATACGGGTGATCATGCCGCCACCTTTGGTGCCAGGATTCATGGTCACATGTTCGCGAATAACGTTATTGGCTCCAATTTGTAACACCGAAGGCTCGCCTCCATATTTCAGATCCTGCGGTGGGCTGCCGATGGATGAGAATGGATAGATCACGGTTCCTGGACCGACATTCGTATGGCCGTCGACGACCACATGAGACTTGACGCGCACGCCTTCGGATAGTTTTACATTCTCTCCAATAACACAGTAGGGGCCGATGGCGACATCATCCGCAATCTCAGCACCCGGTGTAACAATCGCGGTCGCGTGTATATTCGTCATGTATCTTCCAAAATCATGGCGGCGTAAGTTGCCTGCGCCGCGACCTCGCCATCGATTTTTGCCACGGCTTCAAACTTCCATACATTCCGCCGCCTTTGTTTTTTTAAAACATGAACATGCAATTGATCACCCGGAAATACTGGGCGGCGAAAACGGCAATCATTTACCGACATAAAATAAACCAGCTTGCCCGCCATCGCTGGACCTAGCGTTTTAACCACCAACACAGCTGCCGTCTGCGCCATTGATTCGATAATCAACACGCCGGGCATCACTGGTCGACGGGGGAAATGCCCTTGAAAATATGATTCATTGATCGAGACATTCTTTAACCCTACCGCGCTCTCATCCGGTACAACGCTGATAACCCGATCAATCATCAAAAAAGGATATCTGTGTGGAATAGCCTCGATGATTTCTTCGATATCGAGCGTTTCAACCACATCGCTTTCTTTTACTTCGCTCATAAAGTCACTTGTCCTTGTTTATCAGCCTGGCCAATGCAACTGACTGACGGTGCCAGTCCATGATAGCCACAGCCGGCGTGCCACCCACCGTCATACCGGGTGGCACATCCTTTGTAACGCCACTTTGACCTGCTATCTTTACGCCCGAGCCAACTACAGTATGGCCGACAATACCCACCTGACCGGCAATAAAGACAAAATCGCCGATCTTAGCGCTACCCGACACACCTGCCATGGCGGCAATAACACAGCCTCTTCCTAGTATTACATTATGGGCAATTTGAACTAGATTATCGAGCCAGCAACCTTGGCCAATGATCGTATCTGGGCCGCTACCCCGGTCGATCGTTGAATTGGCGCCAATCTCCACATTATCACCAACGATAACACGGCCCAATTGAGGAACTTTCACATGTCCGCTTGGGTCCGGGAAAAAGCCAAAACCACCCTGGCCAACGCGAACGCCCGGGTAAATAAAGGTGCGGCTTCCGATCATACAATAGCTAAGAGAAGAACATGCGCCGATCATCGTGCCGTCGCCGATTATAACCTCTGGGCCAATCACCACATTGGCCTCAATTAGACAATTTTTGCCGATAACAGCCTTGGAACCAATGACAGCACCATGCTCAACCCGGCAACTCTCATCAACTTTCGCGGTTTTATCTATAAATGATGTTTCGGCAACGCCCGGCTCAGGGTGAACGGTCGGATAAAATTCCTGAGCCGCCAAGGCGTACGCCTTATAGGGCTCATTTGATAATAACAATGCCATGCCCTCAGGTGCGCGCGCAGCTAAATGCGGCGCCACAATGCAAGCTGCCGCATTACTGCTTTCAAAAGCAGTAATATATTTTTTATTGTCAAGAAAACTCAGCTGCTCAGCACCGGCGCTCTCTAGTGGCGCCACATCGATAAGGCGCATATTCGGATCGCTATCAGTACCAACCGTAGCATCTATCAGACCAGCCAATTCGGATAGAGTGAATGGTCCCACACGAGAATGAAAACGAGGATCTGCCATGTCTATTGTTCAGTTCAGTTCAGTTCAGTTCAGTTCAGTTCAATCCGAATTCGAGATCAAAATAGGGCAACCGTTCATCCAGGCGCCTGAGGACTTCACGGGAAATCCTCAATTCTTTTTCAACATAGAGCGTTTGCACCTGAGGCAGTACAAGCGTAATACCTCTTTCTGCCGCAATCTCTCCGATGATTTTCGTCACTTCGATCTGTATAGCACGAACCCCTCCGGCATAGGCTTGATCTAGTTCTCGTCGACGATCCACCACGATTCGCTGAATGGCTGCAACATCTCCCTCAAAATCGCGCTGCTTATTGGCATAAGATTCCGGCGATAAAACTGAACGCTGTCGAGCGATTTCTTGCTCTACCCCTCGTAAGCGTTTCTCTTCAGCAGAAATTTCAACCTGATACAGTGCCCGCCGCTCTTCAATTTGTTCCTGTATAGATTTTGCCGCAGTCGCCTCACGCATAATAGCCTGCACTTCTACAATTCCGATAACGGCTGGTTCTATTTCCTGTGCATAAACAACTGGTGTCCCGCCCGATAACTCGAGGACCCATGCCGCAAAAATCAACAGGGCGCAGAGCGATAAGATAAGACGCGGGTAACCTATGAGGCCTTGAAAATTTTTCAAAACTTCGCTCCAAAACTAAACTTAAATATTTCTGTCTCGTCGAAACTTTCTTTCAATACGGCTTGCGCCAAATCAACACGAATGGGTCCAAAAGGCGAAAAATAGGAAACACCAATACCAATCGATGCACGGGGCGACCCCGTAGCCAGCACCCCAGAACCATTCTCATCCCCATTTTCAAGAAGGCCAAAGTCCGCAAATATAGCGCCCACAACACCAATATCTTTTGTCACGGTAATCGGCACCGCTAGTTCCGCTGTGCCGGAGTAGAACGTGTTACCACCAAGCGAATCTTCTGTAATGCGGTCCCTTGGGCCAACACCGGCAATTTCAAAACCGCGCAGCGAATCGCCTCCTAAGAAAAACCGATCATTAATCCTTACGTTCTCGCCCAAACCTATAATATGACCTTGTTTAAGCTGCGCACTGGCGACCCAATTAGACCAGAGCGGCCAATGGTGTGTATAGGTTACAGTGTGCTTCAGATAATGCACATCTCCACCAAATCCCGCCGCTTCTTGACCTAATTGGATTCGATAGCCGTCAGACGGATTAATGCTGCTATCGCGCTTGTCATAAGCGAGATTTTGCCCAAGCGAGGACGTCGTCGATGTTGCTTTCTGCTCCCGGACAGACCTGGATGCGGTAGCCTTGATATTACTGAGCTTGTCCCGACTCAAATTATATACTACGCCATGGCGGAGATCTTCCGCGACGGTATAATTCGTCCGTAAACTTGCTCCCGTCGTCTCCAGGTCAAACGAGCTCTCATCTTGAAAATCGACTTCCTTGCTAAATACGTCAAACCCAGCTGTAAGATCGCGATCGAGAAAATAAGGTTCGGTAAAACTCAAGTCTATTTCCTGGCGGCGCCCCGAGAGCGTAAGCCCAAGGCGCAGGTCCTGCCCGCGGCCCAATAGGTTTCGCTCACCAATACTAATATTTCCTAGAAAACCATCAAGTGTCGAAACGCCGGCTCCGAAGCTAAGTTCACCGGTTGATTTTTCCGTAACAGCAACCTTAATTAAGGATTGGTCCGGCTGATCGCCTTGCTCTTTAGAAACCTCAACTGTCTCAAACAGGGCGAGATTCTGAATAGACTTATGAGAGCGTCTTATTTTCGCAGCGTTGAATGCATCCCCTTCCACCAGAATAAATTCCCGCCGGATTACTTTGTCCAGTGTCCGCACATTTCCGACAATATCAATTCGTTGAACATAAATGCGCGGCCCTTCATCTATTTCATAGCTAATGTCGATGATGAGCTGTTCTCGGTCACGCTTGAGTCTCGGACGAATATCGACAAACGCGTACCCCAGATTACCAACGGAATCCGTCAAAGCCTGAATTGAATTTTCGACCTCATCCGCATTATACCATTCATCCGAAATGGTCGTCAGAACGGGCGTAAGAGACCCGCCGTCTAAGTCACGCAATTGGCTGCTTACGCTCAGGCCACCAAAACGATAGCGCTTCCCCTCATCCAAAGTAAAGGTGACATAAAAATCCTTACGATCTCGAGTTAATTCCGCAACCGCTGAGACCACACGAAAATCGGCATACCCATTACCAAGATAGAATTGCCTCAACAGTTCGCGGTCAAAGGTTAAACGGTCAGGATCGTAAGTGTCATCGCTAGTGAGAAAGCGCCACCAGGCCGATTCACGAGTCCGAATTTCATCGCGCAAATCACCATCACTAAATATTTTATTGCCTACAAAACTGATTCTTCGCACGCCTGTCAGCGGCCCTTCATCAATTTCGAATACCAAATCCACTCGGTTTTGCGGCAGTTGAATAACTTTAGGCTCGATATGTGCGGCAAATCGTCCGCTTCGGCGATAGATTTCCACCAACCGTTGGACGTCGCTTTGCACCCGGGTACGGGTATAGACCACACGGGCGCGGAGCTGCGTTTCGGCCAGGAGCGCGTCATCTTCAATTCGTTGATTGCCTTCAAATGCAACGCGATTAATGATTGGGTTTTCAACCACCCTGACAATCAATGTGTTGTCTTCTCGTCTTATGGTTACATCGGCAAACAGGCCCGTGGAAAATAGTTTTTTTAGCGAATCATTGATTTCTCGTGCATCGAAGGCATCGCCCGTCGTGGTCTCGAGGTAAGACCGGACCGTATCAGCCTCAATACGCTCATTCCCTTCCACCAAAATTTTGCCGATGACAGATTGCGCAACGGCGGGTGGACCGGAAAACGCAAGCACGATAGCAAACGCTACGGCGACGCAGGAAAGGCATCCCAATCTATACATACCGGACTGACCGCTCAGGGCGCCGCACGCTCACGATGCCAATCCAAGGATATCCTTGCCGGTTACCCAGATCATCAGAATAATAATCAGGGCCAAGCCGACAGTTTGACCTATAATTTGAACTTGTGGCTTGAGCGGTCGTCCCAAAAGTGCCTCGAAAAAATTAAATAATAAATGCCCACCATCCAAAACCGGTATGGGAACTAGGTTAATGAGCCCGAGGCTGATGGAAATCACGGCAAGAAAAAACGCTAAACCGGCAATACCACTTGCCGCCACTTGACTCGACATAACGGCAATGCGGATAGGACCGCCGAGGTCACTTGTAGAGCGTGACCCGCCGATCATTTGCCCGACAGCCTTGCCCGAAGCGGTAATCACATAAACAGTTTGTTTCACTGCCTGCCATATGGCTGTGCCTGGGTCATGTTGGATGAACGCTACTTGAGGTACGCTGATTCCGAGCATCGGCCGCTGCGTTTCATTCCCGAATGTATCCTGGGCTGCAATCATGCGCGGTGTCGCCCTAAGCTCTACTTCCGTACCATTGCGTAGCACGACCACATCAAGCTCATCGCCCAAATTCATTTGAACTGTGGCTTGGATATCTTCAAATCGGCTGATTTCCTGCCCATTGATTTGGATAAATTCATCTCCGGCCACGAGCCCAGCCTCTTCCGCCGCACTATCACTAACAACGGCGCCAACAATCGCCGGCGTAACCTGCTGCCCAACGGTAGCAAATAAAATCGCAAAAATCACAATCGCTAAAATGAAGTTCGCCAGCGGCCCGGCGACGGCGACGGCAGAGCGCTGACCTACGCTCTTATTGTGAAAACACTTTGCCTGTTCTTCGGCCGACATTTGCTCGGTGTTTTTACCCGGAGTGGTGCTCGCGGCATTGCTGTCCCCAAGAAATTTTACATATCCACCGAGCGGTAAAAGACAAAATTTCCACCGAGTGCCGGAGCGATCATTGATGCCGAACAGTTCCGGGCCAAAGCCGATAGAGAAAACTTCTATACTCACCCGATTGGCGCGAGCGACTAAATAGTGGCCAAGCTCATGGAAAAATACCACCGGCGTAATCACCGCCAGAAACGGCCAAATGTAGTTCAGCTTTTCAACAATAATATCCATATTAACCTATCGACTTGAATGCGGCAGAGGTAAGCGAAGTGTGTGGGGGTTCACAAATCGCCCGTCCAGCATCACAATTTCCTCAACGCTGCGTCGTGCGAGCCACCCGAACGCGCCGGGAAATATAGTAGCTCCCCAGCAGCGAATCCGCTTGCCTAACGCTTAATAGAGTCTAGGGTCGAAACCGGTGATTTTCAAGGCTGGCGCACATCTGCTAAGAGATTGATTTTAGCAATAGATACACCAAGGGCGCGAAATACATCCTCACGCGCCATACGGGCACAATCCCACAATTTGGCACGCCCTCGTGTAGTCCGACCGGCAAGTCGGGAATCATCGCTCGGCGAAATCCACGTAATTTGAATTTTATCTGCTAATTCACTTGGGTTTTGCAGTAGATTCATTGTCTTATTGAATAAGAGGTCTTCATTTAGCAGCTGATGACGCAGCGCTTTGGAATAAGCCGAGAGCAAGAACGACCCTAAAATTCTTTTAATTCCACGCTTTTCCGTACGGCGAAACCCCGGATTGCGCGTCGTTACTACTGTAATATCTGTACAGCCAGCCGCGATCGCACGAAGCAAGGGGATTGCATCGCTTACCCCACCATCTACATATGTCCCGCCGGCGATTTCGACAGCTCGACCATAAAAGAGTGGCAAGGCGGAAGTTGCACGCAGCAATTCGTAAAACGCCTGGCCACTGGCATCCCACCCAGCAACATCCTTACTGGTAATTTCAACAGCTTCAGCCGTTTGCAAATCGGTCACCACAATATTGAGGGTGGTCGGCGAATTAACCACGGCTCGTACATCAAGCGAGAAATCAGGGTGTTTGAGTATGGAATCGACTAGATAGTCAATATCGACAAGCTTGGTGAGACGCCAGTAGCGAATAAAAGGCGATGCCTTGTTGAGGTGCTCGGCATATCCTGCTGCCACAAAGTCAGTTTGCCCCGACATCAGATATGCAGCGTTTATCGCCCCCGAAGACGATGCATATATATGAGAGAAACTGTCCGCTAGTCCGGCATCGGCAAGCGCACTCATGGCGCCGGCGGAATAAATACCGCGCATTCCGCCGCCTTGAACAACAAGGCCGCGCATCGCCGCTGCCATAGCTTAGTTTCCGACCCAGGTTAAGAGTTGCGCCGACCCACCCGCCAGCAGAATAGCTAGAGCGAGAAACGGTGCGACCAGGACCAAACTATCAAGCCGGTCCAGGGCGCCGCCATGGCCCGGCAACCAGGCGCCGCTATCTTTCACGCCGAAATATCTCTTGGCAGCAGATTCTGCCAAATCGCCAGCTTGCGAAAATAATGCCAATACACTACTGGCGGCAGCAATAATGGGCAGGTTCACGATACTTCCAAGAACATCCGCGCTCTGCAAAATTAATATGATAACAATACCCGAGAGCGTCCCCGTCAACAAACCGCCTAAAGCGCCAGACCAAGTTTTAGCTGGGCTGATACGGGGTGCTAGCGCAGCACCTCCAATTAAGCTGCCAAACAAATAGGCCCCAATATCGGTCGCCCAGACGACCGCGAACAACCAGTAAATCGTCGCGATTCCGGTGCTTTCTTCCGCCCGCAACCAGATAGTCGCAATCATTGACAAAATGAAGATAAACACGCCGGCAGAAATAATAAAAAAGCCGCTCCGTTCCGCTTTTGCGGAGATACCAACGAGAACGGAACCTAGAGCACCAGCCATCAGTGCAAGTTCCGCACCCCAAAGACCAAAAATAGCGCAGCTAACAACCACAACCAGGACCGAGAGCAATGATACCCAAGGCGACCTCCCCCGACAGCTCATCTTCATCCATTCAAAGGTAATGATGGCCGAGAGTGTGCTTACCACCACAAAAAATACAGTGCCGCCAATCTGTACGGCCGCAATCGCGCCCGCCGCCAGAATAGTCGCTGTAAGCAAACGCGGACCAAGTGAAGAGAACGAGAATCTAATCGCTACTGCCGCCGTATCGGCGTTCTCGGTTCTGGAACTCTTGAACTGCATTTTCCAAGTCTGCCCGTTTAAAGTCCGGCCATAGCGTCGGCGTGAAGAAAAACTCCGCATAAGCAGACTGCCACAGCAGGAAATTACTCAGCCTTTGCTCGCCGCTGGTGCGGATAACCAAGTCAGGATCCGGTACTTCCTGCGTTTGCAGGTAGCTTTCCAGAAGCTGTTCGTTGATATCATCAGGATTCTGGTTTCCGGTGCGCACATCTTCGGCAAGAGCACGAACCGCGGAAAGAATTTCTTGCCGCCCACCGTAATTTATGGCCACTGTAAAATTCAGTCCAGTATTATACTTAGTACTTTCTTCAGCTTCGACTATCAGACGATTGATATCTAAATCGAGGCGCGAGAGATTACCGATAAAACGAATGCGCACACCTTCGCGACCGAGGCCGGCCAGCTCGTGACGAATATAAAGCCTGAGAAGCCCCATGAGGTCATCGACCTCAGTTTCCGGACGCTTCCAATTTTCAGAAGAAAACGCATATATCGTCAGGTAGGATATGCCCAATTCGGTGCAGCTCCGAACCGCCGTGCGCACCGCTTCTGCTCCCTGGCGGTGGCCCGCAATGCGTGGTAAGCCACGCGCTTGAGCCCACCTGCCATTTCCATCCATGATAATCGCCACATGGGCTGGTACAGGACGCGGGTCATCAAAGGACGGCGCAGCCGCCGTAACTTCAGACCTGAAGAATTTCACTTTCCTTGCCTTCATGCGTCGCAACAATTTTTTTGATAGTTGTGTCGGTCATACTCTGAATTTCGTCCGACCATAATTTTGCATCGTCCTCGCTGAGGTCGCCCGCTCGCTCCATTTTTTTCACCTTGTCCATACCGTCGCGACGCACATTACGCACGGAAACTTTGGCCTGTTCCGAATACTTGCCGGCAATTTTTGCCAACTCTAGGCGCCGCTCTTCGTTAAGTTCAGGTATGGGAATACGTAAATTTTGCCCATCAATGATGGGGTTGAGGCCGAGGCCGGAATTTTGAACGGCTTTTTCGACGGCCCTTACCTGGGATTTGTCCCACACCTGAATACTGATCATGCGTGGCTCAGGCACGCTGATGGTCGACACCTGATTGAGCGGCATTTCCGCGTCATAGGCTATCACCATGATCGGGTCCACCAAGCTCGCCGATGCGCGACCTGTCCGCAGGCCGGCAAATTCCAGCTGCAAGGCGTCTAAGGCACCGTTCATGCGGCGCTGTAAATCATCAATATCTGGTTCTTCAGCCATTGGGTCACTCCTGCTCACCAATGATCGTGAAGGCCCCATCACCTTGCACGACAGAACTCAATCCACCCTTTTTGCGGATTGAGAATACCACAATTGGAATATTATTCTCTCTCGCCAACGATATGGCTGCAGCATCCATCACTTTCAAGTCGCGAGCCAATACGTCCAAATAGCTCAGACGATCATGAAGTTTGGCGGAGCTATCCTTTTTGGGATCAGCGGAATAGACACCATCAACATTCGTTCCCTTGAACAAAGCATCGCAGCCCATTTCCGCCGCGCGCAGCGCCGCTGCCGAATCAGTGGTAAAGAAGGGATTACCAGTACCGGCGGCAAAAATCAGTAACCGCCCCTTATCCATATGGCGCAACGCACGGCGCCGCACATAAGGCTCACAAACGGTCGCCATGGGAATGGCCGACAATACCCGTGTCTGAACGTTATTTTTTTCCAGCGCATGCTGCAGGGTCAAAGCATTCATCACAGTCGCCAACATACCTACATAGTCAGCGCTGGCGCGTTCCATGCCTGCTGCGGCACCCGAAATACCGCGAAAGATATTACCGCCGCCAACAACGAGACAGATTCCAATACCCTGGCGGGAAACCTCGGCGATATCGCCAGCGATCCTATCTACGGTTTCACTATCGATACCGTAGGGTTCGTCCCCCATCAACGCTTCCCCCGAGACTTTGAGGAGGATGCGACGAAATTTACTGCCAGCGGCCATATTTACTCCAGAGCGTCCTCACCACAACACGGCAATTTTTACCAAATTACGCACTAAAATTTTCGCTGGGAAAACGCGAAATCGGCGCATCGATCAATCCCAACCTCGAATCATTGGGAGCAGAATAGTTTTACACCAAACGAACCGCAGCCTCCATGTTTCAGATTTTTTGTCTTCAATACATGGCTAAAAAACACACGCAACCGAGAAGCGGCAGCTATTTCAGCTGTGCCGCCACTTCGCTGGCAAAATCTTCATTCTTGCGCTCGATTCCTTCACCGAGTTCAAAGCGCTGCATGCCAGTGATCTTAACAGCCGTACCCGTATCCTTTGCGGCCTGCTCAAGAACGGCTGATACTTTAGATTCACCATCGATAATAAAAGTCTGATTTAAAAGAACAAATTCCTCATAATACTTACGTAAACGCCCCTCAACCATCTTCTCGACAATTTCGGCCGGCTTGCCGGAACCTTCGGCCTGATCGCGCAACACATTGCGCTCACGCTCCAAGTCATCGGCATTGAGATCCGCGATTGAGATAGATTTTGGGTTGGCGGCGGCGATGTGCATCGCCAACTGATGGCCGAGTTGGTTCAATGCGTCCGCATCACCCTCTGAGCTGATCGCGACTAAAACACCGATCCGTCCAAGACCTGGGGCCGCTGCGGCATGAAGATAGCTCGCAACCACGCCCTTCTCCACCGAGAGACCAACGGAGCGACGCAGGCTTATATTCTCGCCAATAGTCGAAACAAGCTGCTTGATTTCGCTATCCACGTCGCGCCCAGTTCCGGGATAATCAGTGGCGCGCAATTTATCGATATGGCCGCCGCAGGCAAGCGCCAAAGAAGCGGTTTCCAGAACCACCGCCTGAAAGTCCGGGTTGCGCGAGACAAAATCGGTTTCCGAATTGACTTCAACCAACGCCGCAGCACTGCCACTTGTCGACAGGCCAATCAGGCCTTCCGTCGCCACGCGCCCTGCTTTTTTGGCGGCTGCGGCCAAGCCCTGCTTGCGGAGCCAATCGACAGCCGCTTCAATGTCGCCGGACGTCTCGCCCAGCGCTTTTTTGCAGTCCATCATGCCAACGCCGGTTTTCTCGCGTAGTTGTTTGACCAGTGCTGCCGTAATATCGGCCATGGTTACTAACTCCTCAGCTCTTGCCTCGGCGCTGCCGGGGCGTGCGCTCAAAAAATAATTATGGTTTACTCGGCTACGATTGGTGTTTCGGCCGATACTTCTACGACAGCCGCCTCAACAGGAGCCGCCTCAACAACGGGCGTCGCTTCAACAGGAGTTTCAGCCGACGCTTCTGCAGCAACGGCACCCTTAGCCGGTAATTCTTCCACCAAAGCCACGTCCGCGCTGCCAATATCCACACCGGATTCAGCCAATTCCTGCTGCAGTCCGTCAATAATCGCGCGAGCAAAAAGATCACAATATAAAGTTACAGCTCGGATGGCATCATCATTACCGGGAATGGGATAGTCGATCAGCTCCGGATTAGAATTGCTATCCACCACGGCGACGACTGGTATACCCAGTTTGCGGGCTTCCATAACGGCAATATCTTCCTTGTTGGTATCGATCACAATCAGAATATCCGGCACGCCGCCCATATCCTTAATGCCGCCAAGTGCACGATCCAACTTGTCGCGCTTACGCGTGAGCTGCAGCACTTCTTTCTTGGTCAATCCGAGATCTTCATTACCCAACTTTTCTTCCAGGCTGACTAGGGTCTTGATAGAGCCGGAAACCGCCTTCCAGTTCGTCATCATGCCGCCAAGCCAGCGGTGATTGACATAATATTGTCCGCAGCGCCGTGCCGCATCAGCGATCTGCTCAGACGCCTGGCGCTTGGTGCCGACAAACAACACCCGGCCACCGCCGGCGGCAACTTCGCGCAGTGCGCCTAATGACTTATGCAGCATCGGAACAGTCTGTTGAAGGTCAAGAATATGAACGCCATTACGTACGCCAAAAATATAGCGACCCATTTTTGGGTCCCAGCGACGAGTCTGATGGCCGAAATGAATGCCCGCTTCCAATAGCTGGCGCATGGTAAAATCTGGCAGAGCCATGTTACTTCCTTCTCCGGTTAAGCGTCCGCGGAGTTGGTCCGGAGAAGTCCTCCGAACACCGGAGCGGTAAACGCCTTATAACGGCGCACACCGCATATCCACGTGCGAGATGCCCGTACACAGCACGGGTGCCGATTAAATACGCCTGAGCTGGCGTAGAATCAAGCGAATTAGGCGTTTTTACAGGTCTTGCACCCTCAAAACACCCGGCAGGGCATCGATTTCTGCTCGAACCGCCGGGGACAAGGCGTAGCGCTCGTCTAGCGCCACCTCTACATCACCGCGCTGCGGGGTGTTGACCAGGAATAGGATACGCCCAGTACCAGATCCCTGACGTTCGAGAATGGATTTAAGCGGGGCAATCGGCGTGCTGTCGGAAAATTGTATTTCGAGCCCCTTCATACGGACCACTGCCTTTCGCTCCAGGTCTTCCGCCCCTTGGGCCGTCAGCTTTACTGATTCACCATCCACCCGAACATTGGCACGAATCAATACAAAGCGCCCGGGCTCAAGATGCTCACGTGCACTGCTATACGCTTCCTGAAAAAAGGCGACTTCAAAACTACCGGTTGGGTCGGAGAGCTGAACAAAAGCAAACCGCCGGCCATTTGAATCACGCTCCTGCACATTGAGTACGACACCGGCCACAGCTACACTGCTGACGCCCTCATTGGCGCGCTCCAGCAACTGGGCACACGCTGTGGTGTTCATGGATTCGAGTACATTGTTGTAGGCCGCGAGCGGATGGGAAGAGAGATAAAAGCCGATTGCCTCCTGCTCATAATTAAGGCGCTCCAACGGCGGCCAATCCGGCGCATCAGGCAGCGTGGGTTCCGGCATGCCCATATTGGGGCCGGAGCCAAACAGAGAATCCTGCCCGCTATTGCGATCCGCACTCTCGGCATGGCGGATAAGCAGTTCCACCGCTTCAAAAAGATTACGCCGATTTGGCTCTATATTGTCGAACGCGCCAGCACGAACCAAATTTTCCAATTGACGTTTGTTGACGACGCCGGCACCCATTCGGGTGGTAAATTCGAACACACTCTCAAATAGGCCATTGGCGTCGCGCTCAGCAATTACGGCCCGCATGGCGCCATCGCCGACATTCTTGATCGCTGCCAAGGCATAGCGGATCGCCCTTCCCGCTCTTTCTTCAGTTTTGTCCTCAGCTCTTTCATTTCTGTCTTCGACAGTAAAATTCACGCCTGATGCGTTGATATCGGGTGGCAAAAGCGCGATGCCGATGCGTTCCATTTCCTGACGGAAGGCGGCGACCTTGTCGGTATCTTTCAGCTCGAACGACATTGAGGCGGCCATAAATTCGACCGGGTGATTGGCCTTGAAATAAGCGGTCTGATAAGCGACCAGCGCATAGGCTGCGGCGTGGGATTTATTGAAGCCATAATCGGCAAACTTCGCCACCAAATCAAAGATCTTATTGGCTTGCGTTTTGGCGACGCCATTCTCGACCGCGCCATTGACGAAAACACCGCGCTGGGCATCCATCTCCGATTTAATTTTCTTACCCATGGCACGGCGCAACAGATCGGCGCCACCGAGACTATACCCGGCCATCACCTGGGCAATTTGCATTACCTGTTCCTGATAGACGATGACGCCATAGGTCTCGCGCAATATGCCTTCCAGGCTGTCATGCATATAGTTCGGCTGCTCTTCGCCATGTTTACAGGCAATAAATTTCGGAATATTGCCCATCGGCCCCGGGCGATAGAGAGCCACAAGAGCGATAATGTCTTCGAAGGTATCGGGCCGCATATTGCGCAACACCTCGCGCATGCCCGAACTTTCCAACTGGAACACGCCCATGGAGGCGCCCTTGCCCAGCATCTCAAATGTCAGGCGGTCATCAAGCGGCAGCGCATCGAGTTCCATGGTCTCGCCATCTGCTCTACTGAAATTCACCAGATCACAGGCCAATTCCAACACGCTCAGCGTCTTTAGGCCGAGAAAATCAAACTTCACCATGCCGGCGCGCTCGACATATTTCATCGAATATTGCGTGACCGGCATTTCCGATTTTGGGTCACGGTATAGCGGCACAAGCTCTTGCAACGGGCGATCGCCGATCACCACGCCGGCGGCATGGGTCGAGGCATGGCGGTAGAGACCCTCAAGTTGCAACGCGATTTTTAACAAGCGATCTACCGCCTGATCTTCGTTGATCATCTCCTGAAACTGCGGTTCGCCGTCAATCGCCTGCTGCAGGGTTACCGGATGGGCTGGATTGAACGGCACCAGCTTGGAGAGGCGGTCAACCTGACCGTAAGGCATGTTCAGCACGCGCCCGACATCGCGGATAACGGCGCGCGCCTGCAGCTTGCCGAAGGTGATAATTTGCGCCACCCGGTCACGGCCATATTGATCGCATACATGCTCGATCACCTTGTCGCGCCCGTCCTGACAGAAATCGATATCAAAATCAGGCATTGAGACGCGTTCCGGATTGAGAAAGCGCTCAAACAGCAGTCCAAATCGCAAAGGATCAAGGTCGGTAATCGTCAACGACCAGGCGACCACCGAACCGGCACCCGAGCCACGTCCAGGCCCGACCGGAATACCCTCCGTTTTGGCCCAATGGATAAATTCAGCAACGATGAGAAAATATCCCGGAAATTGCATATCGATGATCACGTCGAGCTCAAAGTTCAGGCGGTCATGATAGGGCTTGGCGGCTTCCTGCTTTTGCGCCTCTGTCATGTCGGCTTTGAACACATGGCGCACCAGGCGCTCAGCCAATCCCTTTTCTGCCTGAGCGCGCAGCTCAACTGCCTCCGTCACCCCGTCCGCCATGGGATAAGCTGGCAAGATTGGTGCGCGTTCCGGCGCCAAAAAGGCACAGCGCCGCGCCACCACCAGAGTATTTGCCACCGCCTCCGGCAGATCGGCAAAAAGCTCGCACATCTCTTCCGCCGGACGAAAATAATGCTCGGGCGTGAGACGGGCACGCTCGCGGTCATCCACATGGGCACTCTTTGCGATGCACATCAGGGCGTCGTGCGCTTCAAATTTTTCACGCGGACCAAAAAAGACATTATTGGTCGCGAGCAGTGGCAGATCATGGGCGTAGGCCAAATCAATCAGCCCGGGCTCGCTGCGCTTTTCTGCCTCCATGCCGTGGCGCATTAATTCCATATAAAACCGACCGGGAAATATCTTGGCCAATTGCTGGGTTAAAGCATCCGCCGCATCGTTCTGGCCCTCGAGAAGAAGTGCACCTATGGGCCCGTCCGGACCACCGGAGAGCGCCAACAGCCCTTCCGAATGATCAGCCAGGCAACCCAGGGCAATTTGCGGCGCCTCGCCGGCCGGGGTGTCCAAATAGGCAGTGCTGGACAGCGCCATCAGGTTGTGCCAGCCGGTTTCGTTTTGCACCAACAAGGCAATGGAGGTCGGCTCCTCCACACGCGTCTGCCGCCTACTAGTGTCCTCTTCCGAGGCGCGGCGGAGTGCAATTTCACAGCCTAAGATAGGTTGCACACCCGACTTTACGCAGGCCTGCGAGAATTCCAGCGAGCCAAACAAGTTATTGCGGTCGGTAATGGCGACTGCCGGCATTTCAAGCGAGCGGCACAATTCAGCAAGCTCATCGACCTTAATCGCGCCTTCAGAGAGCGAATAAGCCGAATGGACGCGGAGATGAATGAATTTGGCGTGATTCATGGCGTCGACTCGCATTTGATGAGCAATATATAAGATTCCACAATGTAGGCCCGATTGTCACTCTGAAAACAGCTGATATAGTCTGACTAACACCGTATAAACGAGGTAAAAAAATGGACGATCAGGATTCAAACGCCGTTATCGGTACCGATGACGAGCTGAGAAACAATTTCGGCGAGCCGATGGAGCTTGCGTTGCAAAAGCAACTCGGCACCCTGGATGTGCATTGTAAGGATTTCATCACCCGCTCGCCGTTCCTCTGCATCGGAACAAGCGATGCAAATGGCAAGGCTGATGTATCGCCGCGCGGTGACCCCCCGGGATTTGTGCAGATTTTGGATGACAACACGATTTTCATCCCGGATCGGCCTGGCAATAACCGCCTCGATACCATGAGCAATATTATAGCCAATTCTAATGTCGGGATTTTCTTCATGGTGCCGGGATATGAGGACACGCTGCGCGTCAACGGCAAAGCGACCATCATCAAAGATAAGGCAATCCTCGAGCGCTGCGCGGTTAACCGCAAGGTGCCTACCATGGGCATTATGGTTGAAGTCAGCGAGGCCTTCCTCCACTGCGCCAAGGCGATACGCCGTTCTAAATTATGGAAAGCGGATAGCCAGCAGGACCGCAAGGAAATGCCAACACTGGCGCAAATGATCCTTGAACAGGTAGCTGAGCCTGAAAAACCGCCGACTCCGGAAGAGGTTTCCGAGGGCGACGAATTTATTGAGGATAATTACAAGACCGGCCTCTATTAAACTTAAGAGTTCCAGGCGCAGGAATTACTGGCGGAATACCCGACTGGCAACAATAGTCAACGGATTATTCCGCCGCTTTTTTTTGCTCTACCAGGGCACCGCTTTCAAATGCGACATGACGATCCATCTTCGCCGCGAGAGCTAAATTGTGGGTCGCAATCAGGGCCGCCAGCCCGGTATCGCGCACCACATTCATCAGGGCCGCAAACACATTATCGGCATTTTCTTGATCGAGATTTCCGGTTGGCTCATCGGCAAGCAGGAGAATTGGTTGATTAGCCAAGGCGCGCGCTATTGCCACCCGCTGTTGTTCACCGCCAGATAATTGGGTTGGCCGGTGTTGCTGCCGGTTGGCAACGCCAAGACGCTCCAACAGCTCTGTCGCTCGGCGCCGTGCCTGGCGTTTCCCGGTGCCGCCGATGATTTGCGGCAGCATGACATTTTCAAGTGCCGAGAATTCCGGCAGCAGATGGTGAAACTGATAAACAAAACCGAGCATCTCACGCCGCGCCCGGGTGCGCTCGCGCTCCGTCATGGCGGCGCAGGGCTTTCCGGAGAGTTTAATCTCGCCGCCATCTGGCTGCTCAAGCAAGCCGGCGATCTGCAACAATGTGGATTTGCCAGCACCGGACGGGCCGGTCAACGCGACCACCTCACTGGGATTAATGCGAAACGATACACTTCGCAGCACCTCAATTCTTGCCTCGCCCTGAATGAAAGTGCGGCTGAGATTGATGAGTTCGAGGACGCTTGCCTTACTCATGGCGGAGCGCTTCCACCGGATCTACCTTTGCTGCGCGCCACGCCGGATAGAGCGTAGCCAGGAACGACAAGGCTAGTGCTAGAATGGCGACTACGGCAATCTCTCCAGGATCGATGCGGGTGGGTAATTGCGACAGGAAATAGAATTCGTGCGGGAACAGCCGTGTTCCCAAGATGCTCTCTACAGCTGAGCGAATAGGCTCGATATAGACGGCGAACAGGATGCCGCCAATGGTGCCGACGCCCGTCCCCACAATACCGATCAATGCGCCATTTATAAAAAAGATGCGCATGACCTGACCGCGTGTCGCGCCGATGGTGCGCAGAATGGCAATTTGTCGGCCTTTGCTCTTCACCAGCATAATCATGCTCGAGATGATGTTGAAGGCGGCGACCAGCACGATCAGCATGAGAATGATAAACATCACATTCTGCTCGACCTCGAGCACGCTGAAATAGGTCGCATTGGTCTGCTGCCAATCGCTGAGCCGAACATCCGTCCCCAGCGCCTGCCAAAGGGGCGCGCGCATCTCGCGCACACGATCTGGATTATCGACGGCAACTTCAATTGATGATACCGAGCCACGATATTTGAAATGAATCTGCGCCAAATTGAGCGGCATAAAGACGAAACTACTGTCATATTCCGACATATCAACATTGAAGGTGCCAACAATTTTATAGGCGCGCGCGCGCGGTACACTACCCATGACCGTTGCCGTCACCGCAGGCGAAATCAAGCGGATTGAATCGCCAATATCAAGGCGTAGTTTCTGCGCCAGCCGGTGACCGAGAACCACCCCTTCGCCGCTGGTAAAAGGCTCAATGGCGCCCGCTGTTATGCCGCGCATGACCTGCTTCTTGCGCGCTAAATCCTCGGGCGCGATACCATAGACCAGCGCGCCGGTCACGTTGCGCTTGCCGCGCGCTAATACCTCGGCTCGGATAATCGGCGCTGCGGTTTCAACACCGACAACGCCGCGCGCCTTTTCCACCAATGACTGGTAATCCTGGATAGAGCCATCAAGCGCGCGCACCACCATATGCGGTTGCAGACCGAGCACGCGGGTAAGCAGTTCTTCGCGAAAGCCGCCCATCACCGACATCACGACAATCAGCGTAAAAACGCCAAAACCGATACCGAGCAGCGAAAACATCGCCACCAAAAATGTGAAGGTTTCTCTCCGCCCCGGCCAGAGATAGCGCAATGCGACCATTCGCTCGAAGGTGGATGGCATTATACTGTGCGCCCCGGAGCAGGCTTTAGGTGAGGCGCGCGAGAGCGGAATCGAGCGAGACTTCCTCGCGCTCACCACCACGCTGTTTGATTTCCACCGTGCCCGCCTTCACGCCACGCGGCCCAACGGCAATTTGCCATGGCAGGCCGATCAGATCCATCTCGGCAAATTTAACGCCGGCGCGCTCATCCCGTTCATCATAAAGTACTTCCACCCCGGCATCGTCCAGCTTCGCATAGAGCTCTTCGCAAACCCCATCACAGCCCGCATCTCCGGTGCGAAGGTTAATAATACCCGCCTTGAACGGCGCCACGCTCTCGGGCCAGATAATGCCATCATCATCATGGTGTGCCTCAATGATGGCGCCAATAAGGCGCGAAACACCAATGCCATAAGAGCCCATCTCGACCTTGATTTCCTTGCCCTCAGAATCGGCCACGGTGGCACCCATGGATTCTGAATATTTGGTGCCGAAATAGAAAATATGCCCGACCTCAATACCGCGTCCCGTGAAGAGCTGCTGCTCATCGACCGGACAGGTGGCCGGGTCATGCTTCTCATCCGTCGCGGCATAAAGCTCGGTCCAGCGATCCACAATCGGCTGAAGATCGGCGTCAAAATCAATATCAAGCGACAGTGGGTCGGTCTTGAACCAATCGGGATCACAATAGACCGCACTCTCTCCGGTATCGGCGAGGACGATAAACTCATGGCTCATATCGCCGCCAATGGCGCCGCTGTCGGCCTGCATGGGAATCGGCATTAGCCCCATGCGCGCGAAGGTGCGCAAATAGGACACGAACATCCTGTTGTAGGAAATGCGCGCTGATTCTGCATCAATGTCGAAAGAGTAATTATCCTTCATGAAGAATTCGCGCCCGCGCATAATGCCAAAACGGGGCCGTACTTCGTCCCGGAATTTCCAATGTATCTGATAAAGATTCTTCGGCAGATCGCGGTAACTGCGGACACTGTTGCGAAAAATATCGGTAACAATCTCTTCATGCGTCGGACCATAGAGCAGCTCGCGGTCATGGCGGTCAGTGATGCGCAGCATTTCCTTGCCGTAATCATCATAACGTCCGCTCTCGCGCCACAGCTCCGCCGGCTGGATGGTCGGCATCAAAATTTCCTGCGCACCGGTCGCGTCCATTTCCTCGCGCACAATCTGTTCGATCTTGCGCAGGACCCGGTATCCCATGGGCAACCAGCTATAGATACCGGACGCCGTCTGGCGCACCATACCTGCGCGCAGCATCAGCCGATGCGAGGGTATCTGCGCCTCGGAAGGTGTCTCTTTCAGGGTGGGCATAAAGAATTTGGATCGCCGCATTGCTCACTCACTTCGTACAAAATTACTGTGCCAAACTATATGCCCAATGGTTGGGCAAAGCGCAACGTTGCACAGAATTCAAAGAACGGTTACGGCGGCAGAAAATCAGCGTGGAAATTAAGCTATCGCGATGATTCCGCCTGTTTTTTTTGGCACTCACCGTCGATGGCATGGGTTTTTTCATAGCCGAGCGGTTCGCCATTGAAATAGGCCTGACCATTCTTCACAGTCACAGCGCCGACGCCAATATTTGATGCGCGGATGCTATTGAGGTTTTCGCCTGCGCCAATGGTTATGACATCTTCAAGCGGCACTTCGATGGGCAGCTATAATTCATGGTCGGCAGCCAAATCAAGCTGGCCTGAATCACTGAGATCGGCCGGCGTCACGGCATTGCCATGTACATCCACACCGGGCTTATAAGCCACATCGCTACTCGGCGTATGGGCTGTCAATGGCTGGCAGGCTTTCGGTGAAACGGTGATGGTCTGAGCGCCAAGCTGCGCTCAGTGCGAGAGCGGCAACACCGGCACTTATCAGTAAATACCTCATAACATGTGAGGCTATGCCGATAATCTTAAAATTAGGTTATGGCTTATGCATCCAGGGCGGGTTGAGGCGTTCAATCACGGCAAAAGTGGAGCAATCCTGACGATGCGCATCAGGCAAATAGCCCGAGCTGAC
>Ga0315339_1000563_pt1 | contig 44275 bp, 38 predicted proteins | sample ASW17metaG_FD_204514 | JGI IMG/M metagenome (GOLD analysis project Ga0315339, IMG submission 204514) | Ammonia-oxidizing marine archaeal communities from Pacific Ocean, United States - ASW #17 | ecosystem: Environmental > Aquatic > Marine > Oceanic | place: USA: California | collected 2016-12-05 | reverse complement strand
TCTGGAGACTGGATATCTGTTCATTCTGACAATAAAACATTAAGGATAGGATCGAAGAATGGAGACAAAGGAGATTACATTCGTGTTATAACTGCTGCTGCTAATAATGCACCTGTTGCAGCTAATAACACAGGAACTATTAATGAGGATGCAACTTTATCAGTGAGCGATGGTGCTAGTGCAAACAATATTACAACAGCTGCACTTTCTACAGGGACTGCAGAAGATATAAATAGTCAAGCACCTAATGTTACAGGCTTGGCATTCAATCCTGACGGTACAAAAATGTTTACTGTTGGTATTACATCAGAAGAAATTAATGAATATACATTAAGTACCGCTTGGGATCCTACTTCAGCTACACATAATAGAGCTTTAGATGTGAGTGGAAAAGAAGTTGATCCGCAAGGTGTAACATTTAACGGTGATGGTACTAAAGTTTATGTTGTGGGTAGCGATAGTAATGAAGTGGATAGTTGGACATTAGGAACTCCTTATAGTCTTGTGGGTGTTGATGCTGATGATGATCATTTATCATCTGAAAATACTTCCCTAGAAGATAACATAAGAGATATAGAATTTAACAATGACGGTACTAAAATGTTTGTTTTAAGCTCAACAGATGATGAAGTTCATCAATATACTTTGAGTACAGCTTATAATCCATCTACCAAAGGTTCAAAAGTCGACCTCGATGTTTCTGCTGCTGGTGATTATTTCCAAGGAATGGCATTTAATGCTGATGGAACAAGGCTGTTTATAGCTACGAACGATGATGATGACATACATGAATTTAAATTAACTACTGGATTTGATGGTTCCACAGTTTCTTATGTTGGCAATTATGCTTTAGCCTACAGTGGCAGCAAGGATCCATCAGGTTTAGCATTTAGCCATGATGGAACAAAAATGTTTCAAGGAGATTTTTTACAAAATGAAATTCAGCAACATACATTAGTTAGTCCATTTAATTTGGTTGGAAATGTTACAGGAGAACATGACGGCGATGTTTTAGGGGATGACACAGATGCTGATAGTGATAGTTTAACAGTTACTTCCTACAGAACTGGTGCTTCTGAAGGTAGTGGTACTGCAGCTGGTTCAATGGGTTCTGCTTTAACAGGAACTTATGGTCAATTAACATTAAATGCCAATGGATCTTATACTTACGCTGCAAACCAATCAGCTGCTGATGATTTAGATGCAGGTGATGTTGTAACAGACTCTTTTAATTATACTGTCTCCGATGGAACAGATACAGATATTGGAACTATAGTTATTACAGTAGTAGGAATTAACGATTCACCAGCTGGAGTTAATGACACAGATAGTGTTAATGAAGATGCAACAGTAACGCAAAGTTCAGGTTCTAGTCTTTTAGTTGCTGATGATACAGATGTGGATGATCATGATACTTTAACTGTGACAGTTATCCAACCAAGCGGAGGTTCTGCTTCAAGTGTTGCATTACATAGCTCGTACAATAGTAGTGGAACTTCAGTAACTGGAACATATGGTACCTTAACTATTGGAGCAGATGGAACTTATACTTATGTTGCAGATCAAAGTGCAGCTGATGATTTAGATGCAAGTGATACCGTAACGGATGTTTTTACATATACAGTTTCTGATGGAGCAGCAACTGATACAGCTACTTTAACCATTACCGTTACAGGTGTTAATGATGCCCCAGTAGCTCAAAATGATGTTGGCTATATTCAAGAAGGTAAAACTTTAACAGTAAGTGATGGCGACAATGCGAACGTTTCAGGATCTTATGATGCAACCGGCGAACATTCAGGAGATGTTATTAATACAAGCTCCAGCTCTCACTCAGACAGTGATGCTGATGACAGCGCTTCTTTATCAGTCGCTTCATTTAGAACGGGTGGTTCTGAAGGATCCGGAACTGCAGGAACTTTGGGCGAAGCTTTGTCTGGTACTTATGGAACTTTAACAATGAATGCTAATGGATCTTATACTTATGTATCTACTGCTAATTCAGTATCAGGAACAGTCACAGATGTATTTAACTATACTGTTTCAGATGGAACAGCTACAGATACTGCAACTTTAACTATTACGATTTATAATTCTAATGACCCTGTTGCAGCCAACAACACAGGAATTGTTAATGAGGATGCAACTTTATCAGTGAGCGATGGAGCTAGTGCAAACAGTATTACAAGTGCAGCAGCAAGCTATAGTAGCGGTGATGCCAAATCTATAACTTCTGATGAAGGTGCTCCAGCTGGTTTAGTTTTTAGCCATGATGGAAAGAAAATGTTTCATGGGGGTAACAATGATGATGATATACATGAATACACATTGTCCACTGCTTGGGATGTTTCGACCGCCTCATATGTTGACGCAAAAGATATAAGTGATGAAGATAACGAACCTTTTGGACTTACTTTCAATAATGATGGAACTAAGATGTATGTCGCAGGCGCAGGAACTTCAGACAGTATCCACCAGTATACATTATCTACAGCCTACGATGTTTCGACTGCTGAATACGCAAGTAAAGCACTAGATGTAGGCGATGAAGGCAACAGACCTTGTGGAATACGTTTCAATAACGATGGAACCAAACTGTTTGTGGCTGCATTTACTGATGATTATATTAATGAATATGCTCTTACTACTGCATATGATGTTTCGACAGCTTCTTATTCAGGTGATAGTGAAAGATTGTCTGTATCCAGAGATGCTCACACTAGGGACGTACAATTTAACTTAGATGGAACAAGGATGTTTGTAGTGGGTGGTCAATATGATAAAATTTATGAATATAAATTATCGACAGGTTTTGATGTCTCTACAGCAGCTTATGTAAATGGTTTTGACGTATCATCACAAGATGCAAACGCTTTTAGCATGACTTTTAACCATGATGGAACCAAGATGTTTATGATGGGTTATAATTCGGATAAAGTTCATGAGTATTCATTAGTTAGTCCATTTAATTTAATTGATGTTACAGCGGAACATGACGGAGATGTTTTAGGAGATGATACAGATGCTAACAATGATACTTTAACAGTTGCTTCAATTAGAACAGGAGGAACAGAAGGAAGTGGAACCGAGGGAACTTTAGGTTCTGCATTAACAGGAACTTACGGTCAGTTAACTTTAAATGCTAATGGATCTTATACTTATGTAGCAAATCAAAGTGCAGCAGATGATTTAGATGCAGGTGATGTTGTAACAGACTCTTTTAATTATACGGTATCTGATGGAAACGGAGGAACAGATACTGGAGTTATAGAAATAACTGTAATAGGTATTAATGATGATCCAGCCGCGGTAAATGACACAGACTCAGTGGATGCAAATGAAACAACTACAGCTACCGATGGATCTGCAAGTGATGTTTTAACTGATGACACAGATGCAGATGATCATGAATCTTTAGAAATTACAGCTATTCAACCAAGTGGGGGAGATTCTTCAAGCGTTTCAAGAGGAAGCTCATATAATAGTAGTGGTACAGAAGTCACAGGAACATATGGTACTTTAACTATTGGAGCAGATGGATCCTACACTTATGTAGCAGATCAAGATGCAGCCGATAATATAGATCCTGGATCTAGTGAAACAGATGTTTTTACATATACATTTTGGGATGGAGCAGCTACGGATACAGGTACAATAACTATTACTGTTTCAGGAGAGGGTGCTACGACTATAGAGATTAAAGAAACCAAAAAAGAAAAAAAAGAAGCTAAAAAAGAAAAAAAAGAATTAAAAAAAGAAAGAAAAAAAATTAAAAGAGCAAAAAGACTTCTTCTAAAAGAATTTAAATTACCTAAATCATCAATAGCTAGAAGTGCTGAATTTAACCAAGGTTTAAAACTTGTAGATTTAGTTGCTGAATCTGGATCTATAGATATTAAAGAAGGTAAAGAAGATATCAATAAACTTAAAGCCAAATTTACTGACAAGAGTTTAAAAGTTAGATTTAAAGTTTTTAACGACGAAGGTAAAGAAGTTCAAAAATACTATGGTGAAATGAAAGACGGATCTCCATTACCAGAGTGGATTAAAGTTGATCCTAAAACAGGAAAAACCAAAACAAATATTCCAAAAGGTGAAAAATTAGTTGAATTTAAAATTATTGCAGTAGATACAGACAATAATAAAAAACAAGTAACCGTTATTATCGATCCTGAGAAAATTGCAAAAGATAAAGAAATATTAAAAGAAGTAAGAAAAACAGCAAAAGCAAAAATCGTGATTAACAAAGATGGATCGATAAAATTAAAATCTATTAATAAAGATGGAACTGTTAATAAAACAACTACAGATGTAATTAATGAAAATAAAAATTTTGAGGATGTTGTAAAAAAAATTAAGCCTAACGAATTTTTAAAACTAGAAGCAAATTTAAGGAATAATGATTTTGTAGTTGAACTTCCAGATGAAATTAAGACAAACTTTAAAAGCCTTAAAGTAGTTTTAAAAAATGGTAAAGAAATACCAAACTGGATTAAATTAAACCCAATTAGTGGTGAAATTATTGCCAATCCACCAGAAAACGTAGAAAAGGTAGAACTTAAAATTATTATAGAAAATGAAAATGGAGAAGTAACAGTTAAAGATGTTGAAATTGATTTTTCTGATGTAAATGTAGAAACAACAGAAAAATTATTAGATAGCAACACAAAGTTTATGTCTCTAACAGATCAATTACGAAAAGAACAAGCCATTTTAGATAATTACGGTTCCCAAATAATAAATAATTTCTAAAATATAACTTATTAAAAACGTGAGAATTTTACTTATTATAATTTTATTTATTTTTGCAAACTCTGCTTTTTCTGAGACTACAGAAGTAGAAGTAAGAGAAGCAAGAACATTGGTTATTGCAACAGAAAAAGTTTCTATTTCAAGTGAAATTGCTGCACGCGTTGAAAAAATAAATTTTTTAATGGGAGATGCATTTAAAAAGGGAGATGTATTAATCAGTTTTGACTGTAAGCTATACAAAGCCCAATTGGATGTGATTAAAGCTGATCACAAAAGTGCAAAAATACAATTAAAAAATGATAAAGAACTTTTAGACCTGAGATCTATTGGTGAACTTCAATATCAACTATCAGAGTCTGCACTTAAAAAAGCAGAAGCAGAATTATCAATTGCAAAACTTAATGTTGAAAGATGTAATATCCTTGCTCCATACGATGGCAAAGTAATGGATGTTTATACAAATGTATTTACAAACATTGAACAAAGACAAGCATTGATGGATATAGTTGGCGATGGATTGTTAGAGGCAGCTATTGTTGTTCCAAGTAAATGGTTGAAATGGTTAAAGAAAGGTCATCCTGTGAAAATTATCATCGATGAAACAGGCGAAGTTCTTGATGCAAAAGTAATTAGTTTAGGTGCTGCAGTTGATGCAGTAAGTCAAACTATAGAATTAAAAGCTCAGTTTAATAAAAAATATGAAAGTTTAATTCCTGGAATGAGCGGGATTGTAAAATTTTGAGCGAAGATAAAAACATAAAAATAGCAAGATTAATTGGTCTTGAAAAGAAAGCTAGAGAAGCTAGAGACAAAGACGAATTAAATTTTTTAGTAGTTAATGAAACAAGAGAGATTATTAATTACACTAACTCTTTTTTATTACTTAAATCTCCAACTGACAAATACCATGTAAATGCAATTTCTGACCTTGCAACAGTTGATAGAACAGCGCCACTTGTAACTTTTGTTGAAGATTTTATGAATGATAAATCACTTAAAGATCTAAAAGAAATTGAATTAATTGATTTAGAAAAATTTACAAAAGCAATGAAAAGAAAAAAACCAAATAACATTCCTCAATACTTACTATGTGTTCCAATTTTTTCTCCACAAAAAGGCCTGCAAGGGTATTTAATTTTATCTAGAAATGATCCATTTAAAGAAAATGAAAGTGAATTATTAAGACATTTATCAAGAACTTATGGACACGCTTATAATACTTTTTTATCCAATTATTCAATTAAGGATTTTTTAAATAAAAATTTTTCAGGAAGAAAACGTTGGATTATAATAGTTATAGTTTTTTTAATACTTGTTTTTCCAATTCGAATGACGAGTACAGCGCCCGTTGAAGTTGTTGCTAAAAATCCTTACCTAGTAACTTCTCCTTTCGATGGTGTTGTTAAAAAAATTATTGCAAGCAATAATGACAAAGTAAAATCAGGAGATTTATTAGTTATTTTAGAAGACACTGATTTGTTAAATGATTTTAATCTAGCAAAACAATCATTACGTCTTGCAGAGACAGAGCTACTTAGAAGTAGACAATCTTCTTTTACAGACAATGAAGAAAAATCAAGATTAGCCGAACTTGTTGCACGTGTAGATTTAAAAAAAGCAGAAGTTCAATCAGCACAACAAAAGTTAAAAAATTCTAAAATTTATTCAGAACAAAAAGGAGTAGCGATCGTTGATAGAAAATTAGACTGGCAAGGAAGACCGGTTGCTGTTGGAGAAAAAATACTAACTATTGCAGATCCAAAAGAAATTGAATTTTTAATTTGGTTACCTGTTAAAGACTCTATAGTTATAAAAGAAAATTCAAAAGTAAGAGTATTTTTGGATGTTAATCCTATTAGCCCATATAAAGGAAAACTTTTAAGATCAACTTATGAACCAGAATTATCTCCTGAAGAAGTTTTATCTTATAAATTAGTTTCTAGTTTCAAAGGTAATAAAAAAACACCAAGAATTGGTCTTAGGGGAACTGCAAAAGTATATGGTTCTAGAGTTATGCTGTTTTATTATTTATTTAGAAAACCTATTACATTTGTTCGACAACTTATTGGCGTATGATTATTCCATATTTAAGAGAAGATTTAGAAATATTTAGAGGCAATAGTAGAGAAGATGGGTCTCCAGCATGGCTGCTATATGATGCCTTAAGAAATAAATATTTTACTTTAGGGCTGGCAGCATTTCGACTGATTAAAAATTGGAGAGCCGGTGAGGATATTAAGTCATTTGAGAAAAAAATTAACCAAGAAGGAATTGAAACAAATAGTGAAGAAATCAAAAGTTTTGTTAATTTTCTTCAGCAAAATAATTTAATAGTTCAACCAAGAGGTCAAAGTACAAATTTACTTTTACAACAGAAAAATGCTCAAAAAAAAAATTGGGTATATTTTTTAATTCACAGCTACTTATTTTTTAAAATTCCATTAATAAAACCAGATGAATGGTTGGGAAGAACACTCAAGTATGTAAGAGCTCTTGGATCAAAAAAATATAGAAACGTTATTTATATTTTTGGTTTTATTGGAATTAGTCTTGTTATTCAGCAATTTGAAACTTTCTTAAATACATTTATGTATTTTTTCTCGTTTAAGGGTTTGATGCTTTATTTAATTACTTTAATTTTTGTAAAATCATTACACGAGCTGGGACATGGTTATATTGCAAAATATTTTGGTTGTAGAGTTTCCGCAATTGGAATTGCGTTTTTAGTATTTTTTCCTTTTTTATATACTGATACAACCGATGCATGGCGTCTTAGAAACCACAGAGAAAGATTAATCATTAACTTTGCTGGTATTTTAACTGAGCTTCATTTGGCATTAATTGCGACTTTTTTTTGGGCAATTTTACCTGATGGTGGTTTAAAAAGTGTAGCTTTTTTTATTGCTACAACAAGTTGGATCTCTTCTTTAGCAATTAACGTAAGTCCATTTATGAGATTTGATGGTTATTATGTTTTTGCTGATTGGTTAAAAGCAGAAAACTTACAACCAAGATCTTTTGCACTCGCAAGATGGCAATTAAGAGAAATATTATTTGGACTAAATCATTCGCCTCCAGAAGAATTAAATCCTTCTAGACGTTGGACATTTATCATATATGCCTGGCTTACATGGATTTATAGATTTTTCTTATTTTTAGGAATTGCATTTTTGGTTTACCATCTAGCATTTAAAGTTTTGGGAATTTTATTATTTGCCGTTGAAATATACTGGTTTATTTTAAAACCAATAATTAATGAAATAAAACATTGGTCTAACTTAAGATCTGAAATTAAATTAAACAAAGAAACAAAAAGACTTTACATTATTTTAACAGTTTTGATTTTAGGTTTATTATTACCATGGAAATCATCATTGAAACTTCCAGCAGTTTATGTTTCAGAACAGTATTCAAAAATTTATTCACCTTATCCTGCGCAAATTAAAGAAATTTTTGTAAATAAAGATGAAATTGTAACAAAAGGCCAAGAATTAATAAAATTATATTCACCTGAATTAGATTTAAATATCAGCAGCATTAGAAGAAAAATTCAATTAACTAAAACAAAAATAAAAGGTCTAAGTAGATCAGCGGGTAATCTAGATCAATATATGACGCTACAACAAAGATTAATTGCATTACAAGCAGAGCTTGATGGTTTAAATAAAATTCAATCTAAATTTTTGATTAAATCTCCTATTGATGGAAGGATAAAAAATTTTGCTAACTTGTCAATTAACCAATGGGTCAGTAATTTGGATGAATTAATGGGAATTGTAAAATATGGAACAGGAAGTGTTGTTGGGTTTGTAAAAGAAAGTCAAATAGATAGATTTAAATTAAAAGAACATGCAGTATTTATTCCTTTTGATGGCCAGCATTCTAAAGTGAAATTAATTTCACAAACTCTCGATCTTTCAGCTGTATCTATTCTTCCTTATCCTGCTTTATCTTCTAATTATGGTGGACCAATTGCAACAAGAGCATTTGTGTCTGGTGAGTATAAAAATAGACCAGAAGTAGCACACTATCAGGCAACTTTTAAATTGATCAACAAAGTTTCATCAATTGAATTGCAGCTTCCCGGATATGTTCATGTCGATGGATATCGATACAGTCCTTTTTTTAGATTTTTAAAGAATGTATTTTCTTTATTGATTAGAGAAAGCAATATTTAAATTATCGATCCAGAGGGATAGAATAAAAAAGCATCTATAAGCAGAGATCTTTTCATAATTTTTCAATAAACATAGCTTACAACACCTATAATGGGGAAAAAGATTGCTAGTACCTATTTTAGGTTGTATTCTACCCAGCATAGGGAGATATAAAACCAACATGAGCTTAGATAAAACTAAAATAGGTGAAGATAATAAAGTTATTTCTTTAGCAGAAGCTGCAAAAACTAGAGAAGGAGCTGAACCAGTTTTTTCAAAAGGGCTTTATGAATGGATAATGTTTATAATTAGCTTCTATTCAAGAGTAAGACAAACTTTAAAAATTGATTTTGAAACTTTTATTATTCTCCAAGTTGTTGTTAGTCATTCGCTTTATCAGGTAAATAAAACTGGAAGCAAAAGTTATTCTGAAATTAAAGAACATGTTGAAAAGCTATCTATGGTTAAGTTAAAAAAGAATCTTAAATTAACCTTTGCTAGTATTTCAGAGGTAATTCAGTTGCCAAGAGAAACTGTTCGAAGAAAAGTATTAGAACTTAGTAAAAAAGATATATTAACATTTAATAGTGAAAACGGAATTAAGCTTGGACCCGCTTATAAAACAATTTATCAAGAATTTGTTTCACAAACTACGGTGGATATGAAAACTTTAGTTAAAAAGTGGAAGCATAGTGGCGCATTAGATAAATTATTGGAAGTGGATAATAATAATGAATAAATTATTTTACGGACTGTATGATCTGGCTAATTCAGCTTACACTATTATAGTTGTAACATTTATTACGTCTGCATACTTTGCAAACCAAATTGTAGGCGACCCACAACTTGGTGCAGCGTACTGGCAATGGACAACTGGACTTTGTGGAATATTAGTTGCAGTGACAGGACCTTTACTTGGAAACTTAGCTGATAAAAAACCTAAAGGTAAAATTAATTTGTTACACATATTTACCATCCTTTGTATTTTAATAACTTGTTTGTTTTGGTTTGCTAAACCATCGACAAATTATATTTTGTTTACATTAATTATTTTTTTATTATCAAACTATTGTTATGAAGCTGCTACAATTTTTTATAATTCATTACTAAAAAATTGTTCAAATGAAAATAATATTGGAAAAACATCAGGCTCAGCATTTGCTTTAGGATATATTGGATCCATTCCAATATTATTATTTACATTATACGTTTTTGTTTTACCTGATACTATTCCTTTTGGTTTAGACAAAAGTACATTTGAAAATATAAGATTCATTCCAATTATTGCTGCAGTTTGGTTTTTAATTTTTTCATATCCCATGATAAATTATTTTAAACGTCACGTTCAATTTAAAGAAAATGTTGATCAAACTCCTATTTTTAAAAAACTTGTTGAACTAGTATGGAAAAACAAATTTACACGCACTGGAAAATTTCTTTTAGCTAGAATGATTTATTCTGATGCTTTAATTGTTTTAATTGCCGGAGGAGGCGTGTATGCTTCAGGTGTTTTTGGTTTTACTCCAGGAGAGTTATTAAAATTAGCTATTTACGCAAACTTAGTTGCGTTCGTAGGAGTTTTACTTGGTGGATATTTAAATGATAAACTTTCATCAAAAATTATTATTTTAATTTGTATTGCTGTATTAACATCAACTGTTTTCTATGGAGCAGTTGTTGCACAAACAAAAACTCAATTCTTTTATAATGTTATGGTTATATCTTTTTTTATAGGATCAATTCAAAGTGCAAGCCGCGTTATGATGACAGGGCTATTAGAAACTGCTGACCAAGGAAAAGGTTTTGGATTATTTAGTTTTTCAGGTAGAGCTACAGCGTTTGCTGGACCTTTGTTAGTTGGAACTACCACTTATTATTTTTCTCAGAGAATAGGGTTCTTATCTATCAGTGTATTTTTTGTTTTAGGCTTTATTTTAATGCTTTTTGTTGACTAACGTCTTAAAAAATAGAAAAAATCAAAATTTCTCTTAAAAATCGAACTTTCTTATAAAAATCACTAAATTTGGTCGATAATAAAAAATGATTTGTGTTGTATTAATACAATTTATACTATTATTAAAATTTTTGACTGCTAATTAATTTTACTCTAACACAATTTTGATTAGTCTAACACAAAAAATACAATTTTAGTGATAATTACAAAAAATGTTGATTTTTATAGCTTTTTTATAAATAGATACAAATCTTATTTTTTAAATAAGTCTAACACAAATATATAATTGCTCTAACACAAGTTTATTTTTAATTTTGTGTTAGAATATATAAAATTAATTGTGAAATTAAAAAAATTATTATTTTTTGTATTTTTTGTTAAAAACGTTGATTTAATTGATTATTTAGCTTTTTTTGAATAAAATACCTATTTTGGGCATACAACTTATGATTACATAGTGGACATCTATGGATTTTGTGTTAGAGATTCATATGTTTTGTGTTAGAGAAAAAATATATTATATGGAATTATGAGCGAAGAAGATAAAGATAATATTACTGTAAATAAAGAAGAAGAAACTAAGAGAGAGGAAAATCAATCTCAAGGTGAAACTAGCCCTGCTGATACCCAATCTTCTGTGACTTCAAGTGAAAATCAAGAAGAGACACAACCTAAAGTAGAAGAAAAAAATGAGCATGAGGTAATTCATAAAAAAGATGACAGGTTACACATATACATAAGACAAGATAAGTATAAAGGTGAGCTAAAATCAAAAAATTGGGTTGGTAGACTTTATATTGATGGAAAACAAAAGATTTCTTCATCAGGAACACCTAATATTGAGGAAGCAATACCAATATTAGAGAAATGGTTTGATGATATTCATACAAACAAAGGAAAAGAAGAACAAGTTCCTCAAGAAACAGCAGAAACCACAGGCGAAAAACCATCTACACCTTCAGAACAAACAACAACTCCAGTAATAGAAACACCCAAACAAGCAGAACCTGCAACTGTTGCTCAAAATGTTGTCGATCCGGTGGAAAATAAAAAAGTCTCAGAGACAAAAATTACTTCAAACATTCTTGAAAAATTTAAAAACATTAAATTTAAAAAACCTAGCTTTGGCAAACAAGATTCAGTAACAAAAGTTTCTGCATCGGGAAAAAGTAAATTTAAACAAAAGATTGAAAGTTTTTTAAAAGCAAGACTTGGAAAAAAAGCAGCTCAGGGAGAAGAAATTGTAGGTGTAGAACTTACTAATAAAGAAATTAGATTAGCTCAAATTTCTGCAAATAAAGCAAATCAGTGGGTTCTTGATAAATTTTTTATTCATTCTATTGATTTGCCAGATGATGCTTCAGTTTTAGAAAATGCCGATAAGGTAAGTGAAGAATTAGCAATTGCTCTACAAAAATCAAAAATTGTAACATCAAATGCTGCAATTGCAATTCCTGTAACGAGCGCAATAATCCGTGTGGTTACGGCTCCGTTAATGACCGATGAAGAATTAGCAAAAGCAATTGACACTAATTCACTTTGGGAAAATTTAGTTCAGCTAACTGATAATTTAGAAGATTACTCTATTTTTCATCAAGTAATAAATAGAAATCAAAAAGAAAATACGATGGATCTTTTATTTGTTGCATCAAAATTGTCTGACATAAATAGTTATACTTCTATAATTAAAAATAGTGGTCTTAATCCAGTAATTATTGATGTTAAATGTTTTGCATTAAAATCAGCAGTAGATCAAATTAATCAAATTTCTAAAAGTACAGAAGATGCTAATTTAACGGCAGTATTAGAATTTGGCTTAGATGAAAATTATCTAATGATTTTATATGATAATAACCCAATTATAACAGATATTTTTTTAAGAAGTCAGGATAGAAAAATTTTACTAGAGTCAACAGATCAAGAAGAAAGAGAAGCATTAGTTAGAAGATTTATCACACAAGTAAAACAAGCGATACAGGACTTTGAAATAAAATATGAAAAAAGAATTAGAAATATAAAAGTAGTTTCAAATCTACCAAATGTAGATGCTTTTTTATCAATTTTTAGAAGAAATTTAACTAATACAGGGTTTAACTTATTTGATCCACTTGATGGCTTGAAAATTCCACAACAACTAGAACAAGCTATTAATTTAAAAAATCGATCTTATTTATCAACAGTTATTGGACTTGCTTTTAGAAAATTAGATGTCTTTGGTTATTATAAATTTGTAACTGCAGTCAAAAACATCAATTTACTACCAAATAGAAAAAGTTTGATTAAACAAAAGAAAATGAAAGCTTTTTCAAACTTTGCATTTACAGGAGTAGTAGGAGGAGTAATAGGGCTTTATTTAATACTTTTCACATTATCTTTTTGGAACATTCATTCCTATAACAAAAAACTAGAAAATTATGGAAATGTTCTTTCCACGCATACTGCTAAAACAAAAGAAAAAACAAAAATTGCTAAGGAATTAGCTGTAATTACAACAACTTTAAAATTAAGTACAAGTTTAAAATCAAACAAAGTAATTAGTTATAGAGTTTTAGCACAAATAGCATCGAGCGTTCCTAAAAGAGTAAAATTTAACTCTGTAGAGTATAATGGAAATAACCAAGTAATAATTCAAGGTGTTGCTGCTAGCGATCAAGATATCTTAAGATTAATTGGTAATTTAAGTAGTAAAAAATCAATTCAACAAGCATCGTTATCTTCAATGAAATTACCAACTAGTTCAAATGCGACAGGACAAACTAGAAAAGGTTTTAGAATTTTTGTTAAAATTAAAAAAGGATAAAAAAAAATGGATTTAAACGAGTTAAAAAATTTAAATATGGATGATCTAAAAGCAAAAGTTTTAGCCTTTGCTGACAAAAAGACTCTTATAAAAGGTGGAATTACTTTCGGAGCGATTGTTTTTTTTCTAATTATTTACTATTCAATTTTAAACCCAATTGTAAATACTAAAAAAGCTCAACTTGGAGAAATGACCCTTAAACAAGAAGAAGTAACTCAGTTTAACCAAGAAATAAAAGCAAACAAAAATAAAATAAAAAAACTTAGACCTAAATTTGAAAAATATTCTACATTATTTCATACTAGAGCAGAGGTGGAAGGACTTTACCAAACCTTAAGTGAATTTGCAGGACAAAATGGTTTAGTTATTTCAAAAATAGAAAAGAAAAAACCAGAAGAAGTTAGCAAATCAGCTGCTTTAGGTAAAAAGAAATCTAAGAAAAAAGCAACCAAAAAGAAAAGTGTCAAAAATGTAGCTTATTATAAAATTCCTGTAGATTTTGAAATTACGGGTAATTTTTTAGGGTATATAAAATTTAAAAGGGCAATATCTTTGTCAAATAAAATGCTTAATTTTGACAAAGAATCAATAAAAGTGGTAAAAGGAAATACAACCGGGACGATAAAAGTTAATGGAACTTTAACTATAGTGGGATTGGCAAATGAATTTTTTTAAAATTATAACTTTATTTTTGTTATTGTTATTTATCAGCATTAGCCCAAACAATGTATTGGCTGATAGTCATGATGTGGATCAAAATATTGTGGAGCAAGTAAAAGAGATTAATCAAGAGATATTAGAAAAACAAACAGCAACAGAAGCAAATATTAGTTCTGAAATTAGTAATGAAGAACCATTACCTTTAAACGATCCTTTTGCAGGAGATTCTTCTTTAGGAAGTGGAACAAGTATAATTTCAACAGGCCAAACTGAAGATCGTGAAGAAATGAGTTTATATAATTTTAAACTTGTTGGAATTATTTCAGGCACCTATGAGAGCTATGTTTCTTTAGTTAATGCTTCAGGTGAAATTGTAACTTTACAATTGCACGAAGAATTAAGTGAAGGAATAAAGTTAGTTGATATGACACTTAACGAAGCAGTATTTCAAAAGGCAGATGATACCTACATGACAATTGATTTTAAAAATAAAATTAAGGAAACTGATGAATTTTAAATTAATAAAAAGATTTGTCTTGTTTACTTTTTTAGCACTCATTTTAACTGGCTGTGCTTCTGGTCAATTTGAGAAATCGAAGACATTTAAACATAATACTCCTTTAATAAAGGACGATATTAAAAAACTGGGAAAAATAGAAATTGATAAAACAGTTGAAAAGGGACCAAAACCTACTATTGGCGATATAGAATTATTAGCAAAAAGAAAAAAAATATCATCCCAGAAAACAAAAAATTATTTGCTTATACCTGATGAGTTTACACTTTTAAAACAATCAGTAATTCTTAATTTTAAAAACTTAGATTACAAAGAAGCCATGAATCTAATGAGTAAAATTGGAGAAATTAATATATTAGTAGGCGATGAAGTTGCAGGATCTATTTCAGCAGAATTAGTTGATGTCCCATGGGATAAGGCATTCAATGCTTTATTAGATATGAAGAATTTTGCAGCTGATATTGATGTAGCAAGCAACCTTATAAGAGTACACACTCCATCAACTTTAACTGGACAAGAAACTTATAAATCAACTAGAGCTGCGGCAGTTAAGAAAAAAGTAGAACTTGAGGATTCAGTTGAACCAATTATCTCAGAAATTTTTAGACTCTATTATATTAGTCCTACACAAGCTAAAAAAACTATAACTGAACTATTTACTTCAGTAGGAGATTCTTCTTATTCTCCAATTCAAATAACAGAAGAAACAACTACAAGATCCATAATCGTAAGAGGAAAAGAAAAAGATTTAGATGTAGTTGATAAAGTTATTAAAGAAATTGATGTAAGAACTAAACAAGTTTTAATTGAAGCATTTATAGTAGAGGCCGACTCATCTTTTGAACGAGCATTAGGAACTAGGTTAGGTGGAGCATATGGAAGAAAGGGCTTAAAAGTAGGTGGCACAAATGCAAGCAGTATAAGCGGGGGAAACCCGGCACAAAATTCAACAGCAGCCATAGGAGGTACAACCGATGGTCTAACAGATTTTGCAGCAGCCGGTGCAACAAGCGGTATAGGTATTTTAAGACAAACTGGATCAGCGGTATTAAAAGCAGAAATTACAGCTTTAGAAGTCTTAGGCAAAGGCAAAACCATATCCAATCCAAAAGTTTTTACTTTAGATAATCAGGTTGCAACAATCACGCAAGGAGAGGAAATATCTTATACAGCGACTGGAGCTGAAGGAGCAGATACTTCATTTAAAGAAGCAGCATTAAAATTATCAGTTACACCTAGTATTATCGGAGATGGTAATGTGCTATTAGAAATTATGGTCAGCAATAACACTGTAAATAGAGCAAATGCAGGCGAACCATCTATAAATAAAATGGAAATTTCAACAAAACTTTTAGTAGCAGATGGAGATATTGTTGTTATTGGTGGAATTAAGAAGAATAAAGTGTTTAGTAGTAAATCACAGACACCGGGCGTAGGAGATTTGCCAGTTTTAGGAAATCTATTTAAAAGTAAAAGTAAATCAGATAAATTAGATGAACTATTAATATTTATAGCACCAAGGATATTATAAAATGCTTAAAATCAGTAGAGAAAGTGAGATTAATCTCATTAATGTTTTAATCGATCATGATATTATATCGGGTAAAGATTTACCCAATATAAAAAAAATAAGCAGCGATGGAAACAAATCTCAAATTGATGCTGTTTTTGAACTTAAGCTTACTGATGAAAATAAAATTTTAGATGTACTCGTTAAAGAGCAAAATCTTGAAGTAGTTGATTTGTCAAAAGTTCAGATTAGTGAAGATGTTAAAGCTGTACTTCCTTCTAATTATATAAATATGAATTTTGTTGCTCCATTTAAAGTTGAAGGTAAAACACTTCATATTGCAATACCAGATAGTTCTAAACTTGGTTTAATGAGAAATTTAAAAGCCATAACAAAAAAAAATATAGAATTACATGCAGCTAAAATATCTCAAATTTCTGAATTTATAGTAAAACTTCTTAACGAAAGTGGAGATATAACTACAGCAACAATTAGAAAAGATAATAAAGTAAAAACAAAAACATTTGATTCTGAATTAGGTGAGGCAGGAGAAGTTCTTGAAAAAGCACCAGAAGAAGATATTGAAGCATTAGAAAATGAATCTGAAGTTATAAAATTCAGTACAGCAGTTGTGGCAGAGGCAATTAAACTTGGTGTAAGTGATGTTCATATTGAACCTTATCGATTTAATTCAAGAGTTCGTTATAGATTGGATGGAATGCTTTTAGTGCAAGATCATTATACAAAATTTTTACATGACAATTATGGAGCAGTGGTAACTCGTTTTAAAATAATGGGTAAATTAGATATTGCCGAAAGAAGACTACCACAAGATGGAGCAATTAATTTTAAAATAGAAGGTAAAGTAGTTGATTTACGTTTATCAATTTTACCAACTGCAAATAACGAGAGAATTGTAATGCGTATTCTAAATAAAGATGCGGGAGATATTACACTTGAACAATTAAATTTTGAAGAAACTGATTTAAAAATTTTAAGAAAAAGTATTCACAGTACACAAGGTCTAATACTTGTTACAGGACCAACGGGCTCAGGTAAAACAACTACGCTTTATAGTATTTTAAAAGAAGTGAGCAAACCTCATTTAAATATTTTAACAGCCGAAGATCCGGTTGAGTATGAATTAGATGGAGTAGCTCAAGTTCAAATTAAAGATGATATTGGTTTAAGTTTTTCTACAGCTTTAAGATCTTTTTTGCGTCAAGATCCAGAAATTATTTTAATTGGAGAGATGAGAGATAAGGAAACGGTTGATATAGGTTTAAAGGCAGCTCTTACAGGACACTTAGTGTTTAGTACTCTACACACTAATGATGCACCAAGCACAATTACAAGATTACAAAATATGGGAACGCCAGATTATTTAATAAGTGCTGCATGCACACTTGTTTTGGCACAAAGACTTGCGAGAAAAACTTGCAAAGAATGTAGAGTGCCAGACGATGATGTAAATCCAAAAGTTTTAACTGATATTGGTTTTACTCCTGAGCTTGCTTCTAGGGTTAAAGCTATTAAGGGTAAAGGTTGTGCAAAATGTAAAGATTCAGGCTATAAAGGAAGAATGGGAATTTATGAAATTTTAAACATCACAAAACCTATTAAAGAAGCAATATTAAAAAAAGCAACGACACCTGAGTTAAAAGCAATTGCTATTAAAGAAGGTTTTCAAACTATGCAAGAAATGGGCAAAAGAATGATAGCTTCTGGAGATCTTAATTTCAGAGAATATGAACGTGTTTTATCGAGTTCATAATTATAATTAATGGAATTTTATACATATAAGGGCATTTCAGCAGGCAAATACATAGAAGGTGAAATTGAAGCTTTAAATCAAGATGAAGCTTCTCACAAATTAAAAGAACAAAAAGTAATTATTACCAATCTAGTTAGATCTAGCAAAAAAAAAGATACAAAAAAAAAGAAAAAAGGTGATGGAATTTCTTTTTTTAAGCAAAAAATTAAACCTCAAGATATTGTAATTTTTTCAAAACAGTTTGCAACAATGGTAAAAGCAGGTTTGCCCATTCTTCAAGTATTGGATATGTTAGCCAGCCAACTTGAAAATCCTTCGCTAAAAGAAATTGTTGCAGAGATTAAAAAAAAGCTTGAAGGAGGAACAACTTTATCAAAGTGTTTTGAAAGCTATCCAAAAATTTTTGACAATATTTATGTAAACTTAATTAAAGCTGGAGAAGCTAGTGGTAAATTAGATGTCTTTTTATTAAAACTTGTTGAGTCACTAGAGAAAAAAGAAAGAATTAAGAAAAAAATTAAAGGTGCTTTAATGTACCCAATGGTGATGTTTACTGTAGCAATTACGGTAATGGTATTCATGTTAATTAAGGTCGTTCCTGTTTTTGCAAAAATGTATGATGGAATGGGAATTGCATTGCCTGGAGCAACGGCGGGTATTTTGGCCGCTAGTAATTTTATGCGGGGTACGGGTGGATTGATGACCTTTCTTATTATTGCAGGAACTATAGCTGGGTTTAAATTTGCAACAGCTAAGAGTGCAGCGTTTCGATATAAATGGCACGCAAGAGTTTTAAAATTACCAATTTTTGGAGATATGATTTTAAAATCTTTATTGGCAAGAATTTCATTGATTATGGGTAATTTAAGTGCTGCGGGTGTAAATTTATTAGAGAGTATAGATATTGCTAAATCTGTTAGTAATAATGATTGTGTTACTTTAGCTTTAGAGAATGTTAAAAAAGGAGTTTTTTCTGGAGACACATTAACAAAACTTTTTTTAAAAGAACCTTTATTTCCACCAACGTTTAGTCAACTTATTTCTGTTGGAGAACAAACAGGAAGTTTAGATGAAATGTTTACCTCTGTTGCAAATTATTATGAAGAAGAGTTTGATACAGCGGTAGATAATATGTCTACTTTAATAGAACCGATCATGATTGTTTTTATGGGAGTTATGATTGGTGGATTAATGATTGCGATGTATGCTCCAATATTTAATGTGGGAGCATTAATTGGTTAGATTGTTTTTGTTAAGACAAGGTGATTAACCCAACCTTTTTGATTTTTTTTAAAAATAGCTTCATCCATAATTTGTTTAATAAAAAAAGTACCTAGCCCTCCAGGCTTAATATCATCTAATTTTCGGTGCTGAATATTTTCAGGTACCACAGGTTTTCCTTTATCAAAAAATCCTATTTCTAATTGATCATCTTTTAAAGAAATTTTAATTTGCATTTTGTCTTTAGTTTCTTCTATACCTTTATAAGCATGCTTCACTATATTTTGTGCTGCTTCTGCAATAGCTAAAACTAATTCATCTTTTTGTTCTTGAGGTAAATTTACTTTGTCAAAAACTTCTCTTGAAAATGTTCTGACTTCTTTAAGATTGGAACTGTCTACTACAAAGTCTTTAGATTCTGATAAAGTCATTATTCTAGATTTAATATTTGTTCCAACTTTGCCATCATAATTACCTTTAAAACAGATTTACTAACTTCTTTTATAATTACTTTTGTATTTTTTTCTAAGGCTTTTTGGTGGCTTTCAATAAGAACTGATATTCCTGAGGAATCCATATATGAAACATCTTTTAAATTAAGATGAACTTCTTTGCCCGCTTCAACTAAGGGCAAAATTACTTCTTTTGCTTTTTCAGTTACATCCATGTCTATTTCTCCATCTAGAAAAACAGTACTGATATTTCCATTTTCGCTAACTTTGTAAGCCATATTTTAAAAAGTGATAACACTAATTTATTAATATATAAATCAAGAAATTAAGCCCATTATGGGCGTATGATTTAGCTATTTCATTAGAATATACAGCAAAATTTTTTATATACATGTGGTTAATATTATTTAACTATAGAGTGTAACAAAAAAAAATAGAGAGTAATAAAATAAAGGAAATGATTTATGAAAAAAAATAATAAAGGTTTTACTTTAATTGAATTGCTAGTGGTTGTAGCGATAATAGGAATTCTAGCTGCTGTAGGAACAGTTGCTTATACTGGTTATACAAAATCAGCAAAAAAGAATGCTGCAGGATCGAACCACGCTACCGTAGTTAAATATGTAGCAGCTGAATTAGCAAAATGTAATCTTGAAAGTGAGGCATTCAAACCATCAACTGGTACCGCTATGAATTGTGATAGTAAGGGAACTTTAACTGCAGCATCTGCAGCATTGGCTCTAACTGATTTTAAAAATCCTTACAAACCAACTACTGACGCGGTTGATGATCATGACACGGCTGGACAGGAAAGCAATATTGCAGGTGTTACTCTGATTAGTCAGAGCGCCTCTGAAGTTACTATTTCTACATGTATAGAACCAACGTCCGCAACTGTTTGTGCTGAAAACAAAAACAACACAGTATCCATAGAGTAAAAAGGGACGCTGTAAGTTTTAAATTTATATGACCACTAAAAGCTCAGGCTTTACCTTAATTGAGCTTTTGGTGGTTGTTGCAATCATAGGACTTCTTTCAGCAATAGGTATCGTTAGCTATAACGGTTATATTTCAGGAACAAAACAAAGGTCTGCAGAAAACGCTATGCAACAAATATCATTGGCCCAAATAGAAGAATATTCAAATAGTGGTGAATATCATACTGGAGATCAAGATGGTAGCTGCACACCAGATAGTGGTACTTCAGATGCTATTGAGACAGCACTGTTTGGTGGAGGAGATGTAATTACAAAAGAGACAGGCTATTATATGTGCATAGCCAAAGACGGCGCAAGTTATATAATTGTAGCCTCCAATACAGATAACGGGGGAGACAAAACATTAACATTGACTGCTAATGGGACTTGGACGGGAAAGTAATTTAAATTGATAAAATGGTTTTACAAAAAATTAAAGAATTATGTTGTGGCAATCTTTCTAGAAAAGGAAAGATATTAGCAACCATTAGTTTAGTATGGATAATAATCATTGGTTATTTGATTTGGTGGAATGGGTTAAATAATCAAATTGGTGACACAAGCTTTAGCTGGGATGAATGGATTTGGTTTGGTGTTGTTCCTGCCATAGTTCCTTATTTATTTTATTTTATTTGGAAGTGTGAAGATGCAAATAAAGAGTAAAAAGAAAAGAAAAAAATTAATAAGAATAAATAAACCTATAAAAAAACTAAAAACGGGCGGCATATCATTAGTATTATTTTTGATTTTTTTAATGGGTTTATTTGCAGAGACTGTAAGAACATTACCCGTAGGTGCTTTTAGTGAATATTATAGAGGACACGATGATATTCCAAAATTAAGTTCTGATATTTATTATGACAAATTAGCAAAAACTTTTTTAATAAAAAAAGATCCTAAAATTGACAGTAAAACAAAAAAAACACTTGTTTTAAAAGAAGAAATTCTTCTTATTGAAGATAAAATTATAAAGGTGAAAGAAGAAATTCTTCTTATTGAAGATAAAATTATAAAGGTGGATGAAGTAAAAATTGCTAAATTAGTAGATTTAGAGAAAAACAATAATGATATTGAAATTAAAAAACAGGAAGAGCATATTAAAGAAATCGTAAACGTTAGTGAAGTAGAGGAAACCATAAAAATAGCAGCAGATATTAGTGCTTCTACAATCATAATTGAGGGAGAAGAAACTTTAATTCCAGGTTCTTCGGAAAAAAATATTACCTATATGCAGATTTTACAAAAACCAAATGATTTAGATTTAAATTTAAAATATGCGCAGCAACAAGGCAAAATTGGAAATTACAAACAAACTATTGCGACCTTGGAAAGACTAAATATGCTTTATCCAGATAATGTTGAAATAAAACTATATCTGCTTTCAGTTTTAGTCCAAGCAGACTCACCAAATAAAGCTTTAACTATAATTGAAGAAATTAAAACTAGTGAAGATTTAACACCAGAAGATCTGGAAACAATAAATGAAATTGAATCTACGCTTAAAGAAAGAGGAGCACCTAAGCTGTGGAATTATTATGCCGACATATCTCTTGGAGGAATTTCCAGTCAAAATGTTAATAGTGTTTCAAAAACAAGATTACAAAGCAGTTCCGATAGTATTATAGGATTTAATACTGCAAAATACGATAAAACGTATAGTGAGAGTTTAGGATTAACAGCAACTAGATCTTTAGGAGAAGCTTCATCATTTATGATAAACACGAGCTTCACAAACTCAGATCAAAGAGAAGAAAGAACAGATGATTTTGAAAGTTATGGATTAACTCTTGCTTTGGATACATCTTTAGGCAACCAAAGTTTAAGCCCATATATAATGATAAGCAAAACTGATTATCAGGATGATGCAGATAGCTTTTCTTTAATGCAAGGAATAGGAGGATATTTTTCTGCAGGAGACCGAAATTCATTTAGTTATGGTTATTCTTTTTCAGACTCTAAAAATAATAAAAATACCACTGATACAACTGCAAATGATACAAACGCAAAAGGTCATGGTGTTACACTTGGACACGACTTTATATTTAATGAATTAATTTCATCATCAACAGGTTTAGGATATAGCATTTCAGAAGCAAAAGAAGGTACAAATGATTTTGAAACTTATGATTTTAATCTTAGATTAAATTTTGCTTTTCCTTTGGCTTATATTTCCGTAGGTGATGCGTTAAGTTTTAATGATTATAAAAATGTGGATACAAGTATAAATTCAAACAGAATAAGATCAGATGTAACAAATACTTTTGATGTTATGGTTACCAAAGCTATTGGCGATATTTTTCCTTTTATTGACCCAAACAAAAATTTATTTATGAACTTTTCATATGAAAAACTTATCTCTGAATCCAATATAATTAACTATGATTATATAGTAGATTCTTTCGCGGTTAGTTTTTCAAAATCGTTTCATTTAAATAAGTAATTAAAAGAAAAGTTTTATTTGAACTTTTACATAAATTTATGTCGTATTTTTATACGGCAATATAAAAAGATACCCAATATGGTTCAAATAAAGCTTTATACACAAAAAAATAGGTATATATTTTTTTAATGAAGAAAATTTTATCCTTAATTGTTGGATTATTTTTTGTAATCAATATCTCTCAAGCAGATGAAAAAATTGATATTGATAAACAACTAGTTGGAGTTGTGGGCGCAATATCTGGAACAGTTAAAAATAACACAGAAAAACTTAAAGTCGGTGATAAAATTTATTTAAACGAAACAATTTATGCGGGAATTGAGTCAGGAACCCAAATTTTACTACTAGATCAATCAACATTTACTATTGGATCAGACTCAGAAGTTGTAATGGATACTTTTATATATGATCCAGTAACAAATGACGGGAAAATTGTAGCAAACGTTAAAAAAGGAAGCTTAAAAATAATTTCAGGTTTAATAAGTAAAAAGAATCCGGACAGCCTAACAGTTAAAGTTCCTGAAGGAACTTTAGGATCAAGAGGAACAGAATTTCAAACATTAGTATCTGCGAATAAAACAGATACTTTATTAATAGGACCTGGAAAAAATAATACATTAGGTTTAAGACCTGGTGAAGTTCTTGTAGGAAATAAGTTTGGTCAAACGATGTTGAATAATCCTTATAGCGTGGCAAGCATGATTAAAGGCAGGGCACCAGGAAAAGCAAAACAAATTACAAAAACACAACTTAAAAAATTTAAAAAGAGAATGAAAGTACTTAGAGTCGCAAAACTTGAAGGTGCTACAAAAGAAGAAAGAAAAGCTATTAGAAAAAAAATTAGACAAGAACTTAAAGCTCAAGGTTTAGATAAAGAAGAAATAAAAACTTTAATTAAAGAAAATATTCAAAAAGACAAAGAAAAGAGAATTGTTTTACTAAAAGAAAGAGGAGAAGATGTTTCAGACATAGAGCAACCTGACAACATGATTGAAGAAGAAGTTGAAGTTGAACAAGAAGCTCCTGAACCAGAAGACAAACCAGCAGTTGAAAAAAAAGAAGTTAAAGAGAAAAAAGCAATTAAAGAGAAAAAAGCAGTTAAAGAGAAAAAAGCAGTTAAAAAGAAAAAAGGTAAGAAGAAAAAATTAACTAAAAAACAAAAAGCTAAAAAGAAAAAAGCACTGAAGAAGAAAAAAGCAAAAGCTAAGAAGAAAAAAGCACTGAAGAAAAAAGCAAAAGCTAAGAAGAAAAAAGCACTGAAGAAGAAAAAAGCAAAAGCTAAGAAAAAAGCTGTGAAGAAAACATCTAAAAAGAAAAAGAAAAAAGCTGTAAAGAAAAAATCTAAAAAGAAAAAGAAAAAAGCTGTAAAGAAAAAATCTAAAAAGAAAAAGAAAAAAGCTGTAAAGAAAAAATCTAAAAAGAAAAAGAAAAAAGCTGTGAAGAAAAAATCTAAAAAGAAAAAGAAAAAAGTAGTCAAGAAGAAGAAAAAGAAAAAGAAAATAAAGAAAGTATCAAAGAAAAAAGTGGCTAAGAAGAAAGCAAAAGCTAAAAACAAAAGAAAACGTAAGAAATAACCCTTAAAAACTTAATCAAGTTTTATTTACTTTAATTATATTCTGGTTAAATTCTAAGTGTGAAACCTTTATTTGCTAAATATAAGAACTATATAATTTTTTTCATTTTGTTGTTTTTTTTAATTGTTTTAAAAACAATTAATCCAAGTTTTATAAAATCAATTTCTTATTTGAGTTTTGATTTATATCAAAAAATTTTTCCATTAAATAAACAAACTTCTGAAGTTATTATAATAGATATAGATGAAAAAAGTTTAGGTAAGTTTGGTCAATTTCCTTGGAATAGATCTATTTTTGCAAAAATTTTGGAAAATGTTAATACCACCAATCCAAAGGTAATAGGCTTTGATATCTTTTTTGCCGAGAAAGACAAACAATCTCCCGAAGAAATAATTAGTGCTTATAATTTAATACCAGCAGATGTTGTTCAATTACAAAATATAAAAGGACCTGATGAAATATTTAGAGAGCAGTTAGAAAAATCAAAATCAGTTACTGCAGTGCTTGGTAGTAATGTTTCCTCTCATGGAACTTATGATAGATCGGCAAAAGCAAAATTTCTTGCAAAAGGAGGAGATCCTAAAGAATTCACTTATTCTTTTCCTCATTCAATAGGATCCCTTGAAAAACTAGAAAACAGCGTAAAAGGATTAGGCTCTATTTCTTTCCAAGATCAAACTGACGGAATTATCAGGTCGCTTCCGTTGATTGTTCGTTTTAAAGAAAAATTATATCCAACAATGGGACTTGAGATGGTGCGTGTAGGATCAAATCAAAAAAATTTGTATGTAGAAATGAATGAAGTTGGTATTAACAGAATAAGTTCTAGACCTCATAAAATTTATTCAGATCCAAATGGAATTATTTGGATCAGATATAAAAAATCATTAAAAAGCCAATACATTTCTGCAAGCTCTGTTTTTGATGGAAAATTTGATGAATCAAGATTTAAAGATAAATATGTTTTAATTGGCGCATCAGCACAAGGTTTGTTTGATCTAGTAAAAACTCCTTTAGGAACCACAATCCCAGGAGTTGAAGTACATGGAAATGTAATTGAAAATATTTTAGATCAATCTTATCTTATTCGAAATCCAAACACTTATATATTTGAGTTGTTATTTTCAATTGTAGTTGCTTGCGTTACTTTTCTTTTTTCTCAACGCACAAAACCAAAATATAGTTTATTAATATTCTTTGGAAGTTTAGCAACGGTAATTGTAATTGGTTTTAGCGCTTTTTTATTTAGGTCCAAACTTGTAGATATTAGCTATCCTATATTGATGCTCACAATTACTTTTTTAACTGGACTTTATTTTAGATTCATAGAAGAAAATCGAATCGCAATAGCAAATTTACAAAAAGAAGCAAAGTTGCTAAAAGAAAGAGAACTTGCAGGAGAAGTGCAAAAAAGTTTATTCCCAGACATATCAAGGTTTGAAAATTTTATTTATGCAACAAATATTCCAGCAAGAGATGTATCTGGAGATTATTTTGATGTAGTTAATGTAAATAAAAATGAATATTTTTTTACATTAGCAGATGTATCGGGAAAAGGTATTAAAGCCGGCATGTACATGGCCAAAGCATCTTCAATATTTAGAACACTTTCAAATTTATCATACCCACTAGAAAAGATTGTTTTCGGTGTGAACAACGAACTAGTTGAAGCAAAATTTAAAGGAATGTTTGTTACTGCAGTATTTGGTAAATTTAATATAGATACCAGCGATGTCACTTTTGTTAACGCCGGGCATGAAAGTATTATGGTTTTTGACAGAAACAAAAATTTTGAGTTTTTAAAATCTGAAATGCCACCAATAGGCATTATAAAATATTTTTCTGAGTCTATGGTAAAGTCAACAACTATTAATTTAAAAGAAAAAGCTTTTGTAGTTTATACTGATGGTGTAACGGAAGGTTATTTAAAAAATGGACAAGAACTTGGTGTAGAAGGTGTTCAAAAGATAGTAACGAAACTAGACAATATTACACCAAAAAATATAGTAGATTCAATTGCAAACGAACTTAATTGGGGAACGGAAAAGTTAAGAGACGATATAACTTGTTTAGCTTTAGATCTTAAAAATACTGAACTAGTTAATTTAAAAAATAAAAAGAAAACCTAAAATGGTTATAAAATAGTTTTTTTGTAGTTTATTTATTTTGATTTTAAGAACAATATATTGATAATCATATTGGAGAGAGATGAAGAAAAATATTTTTTTTATTGTTATTTTTATAGTTTTAAATGGTTGTGCCCAATACAGCTCAATTTTGGGCCCAACGTATACGATGGCTAAAACAGGTAATCTTGCGCTCACAAGCGCTTCTATAGCGACATCATATGGAGTTAAAAAAAATACAGGTTATTCACCTGGAGAATATATAAATTCTTTAGTAAACAATAATACAATTTTTAATGAAGAGGAAAACATCAGAGAGTGCCAAACAATCCATACTTCATCTCTGAACGAAATTTTTTTTGAAACTTTAGATGAGATTGATTGTTTTTAAGACCCATTTAGTATTCTTAGATAAAAAATAATATTGAAATAATCGACTTAAATATAACCTTGCACTCATTTTAGGTTTTTTAGATAGTTAATTAGCCTTACAAAACGTAGCTTATTTTTTTTAAGTATTATTAATGTTACTTTGTTGTTTACACTTTTGCTAAATTGTTTACACTTTTACTAAGTATAATAATATTACATTAAAAGTTACATAACTTATTATAGTTATTTAAAGTTAACAAAAAAATATAAAGGGGGAGAATAATATGGGTAGATCGTCAAAACTCTATAATTCAGATTTAGCTCCAACTCCAAAAAATAAAAAAAATTGGGGATGGTTCGAAATCTTTAACGTCTGGGCTAATGATGTTCAAAGTTTATTTGGTTATACTTTGGCAGCATCTTTGTTTTTAGCGTCAGGCTTAAATGGATGGGCTGTATTTTTAGCATTAATTCTTGCTGGCTTTTTCATTATGTGGCTAGTTAATCTTTCAGGAAAACCAAGTGTAAAACATGGAATTCCATATCCAGTATTTGCCCGTGTAAGTATGGGTGTATTTGGAGCAAACTTTCCAGCAATGGCCAGAGGTCTTGTTGCAATGTTTTGGTATGGAGCACAAACTTATGCTGCATCAACTGCTGTAGCACTTCTTATTACTGGAATTACAGGAAATGAAGGTGAAGTTATGCTTCTTGGTATGACAGGTGTAATGTGGGTATCATTTATATTTGTATCAGCATTTCAAGTATATCTATTTTGGCAAGGTGTTGACCTTATTAGAAAGTTTTTGAACTTTGCAGGACCAGCAGTTTATGCAGTTATGATTCTTTTAATGATTGTAATTTGGTTTAAAGCAGGTGGAGGACTTTTATCAGAAGTTGGAAATGTATTTTCAGGAGGAACTCGTACAGGTGGTTTTGAAGGACTAGGATCATTTGGAGCATTCTTGGCTGTATTTTCAATAATGGTTGGGTATTTTGCTGCGGTTGTGATTAACTTTGGTGACTTTGCGAGATTTGTTAAAAATGAAGATGAAATGAAAAAAGGAAACCTATGGGGATTAGTAGGAAACGTAATTTTCTTTTCTTTCATTACTTTGATGATTACTGGTGGAACAATTGCAATTTTTGGTGAATACGTAGCAAGCCCTACTGACATGGTAGCTAAAGTAGACAACTTATTTTTAACTATTATTGCAGCATTTGCATTCTTCGCTGCGACAGTTGGTATTAATATGGTTGCAAACTTTATACCTCCAGCTTACGATTTAGCTAATTTAATGCCTAATAAAATTAATTTTAGAATGGGTGGATTAATTACAGCTGGTTGTGGTTTTGTTATAGGTGGAATGTGGGTTGCTGTTATTACTCAAATGGGATTATTTCCATTTGTTAATACTCTAGGAGCAATTCTTGCACCTGTATTTGGTATAATGATAGTAGATTATTACATTATAAAAAAAGAAAAAATTAATGTAGATGCATTGTTTGATGCTAGTCCTAAAGCTAAGTACCATTACAATAATGGTTTTAACCACAAAGGAATGTTAGCTTGGGTTCTTTCGGGATACATAGCCGTAGGTACTGTTTGGCCAAATATTCTTATCTTAGGTTTAGATGATTTCTTCGCTAACTTAGGTGGTGGTGGAGGATATGCCTGGATAATTGGAGCATCACTTGGTGCCGTAATTCATTTGGCTATATCTAAAAAATAATAAGAAAACTATATAGTTTAAAAAAACCCGCCGCATTCATGCGGCGGGTTTTAATATTTTAGGATTACTTCTTCTTTATCTAAATTTTCGATAACAAGATTATCTCCAGAACCTTTCCTGTCTACTACTAAAAAATTCATATCTTCTGTAGATATTAAAGGAAAGTGCCAGGTGCCAGGATTATAGTTAACTCCAATTCCAGGTGGAACAATAAATGACTCAACTTTATTAAGATCAGGTTTGTTACCTTCTGGCGCAACAAAAACTAAAAAAGTTGTTTCTTTCATTGGTATAAAAGCCTGACTTCCTAAAGGATGTTTTTCCATCATATTAATTTTCATAGGAAAAGTTCTCTTTAAAGCAGAAAAAATACAGATGGTAGTTTCACCATTATCTTTAGAAGTATTTAAATTTGCTATTCCATCAAATCTTTTGGCATAACCATTGTTAATTTCAATTGGTTTAATATCATTTGTTGTAATCATATCTCCAAACTTAGAGAAATTTTCTTTTGTAATAAGCTTAGGGTTAAATATAATTTCCATTAAATTGATTTACCAAAAATTTTAAATCTAGAAATACCACCATCTGGAAAAATATTTATTTTTATAAAATTAATTTTATTATTTTTCATTAATTTATTCTTAAATTTATGAGTTTTATTTGCTGATAAAGTAATTTTATTTAATAAAAATTTCCAATTATTTGATTTTTTAACAATCGAAGAAGAGGTTTTTTTATCTGGAATAAAAGCGGCTTGTAATGAGCAGTGGCTTGGAAAATTTCCTTTAAAATGATGAGTTGATATTTCAATTTTGCTAATTTTTTTACCCTTAATAGAGTTTAGTATTAACCAATCAAACCCCTTATCTCTTCTTCTTCTTGTCTCCCAACCATCACCCATATTTTTACTTTTCCCAGGAGCTAATATATTCTCAGCTTTTCCAAAGTGTTCATTATTACAAGCTACAACTGATGCACCATTTAATAGTGATGCCAGATTAACTGTTTTATTACCAAAGTTATTATTTTTTTTTGATATATTTCCATATAGCCTTAACCGTGCAACACCACCATCTGGAAATATGTTTAATTTAATATGAGTAAAAATTGATTTAGAAGAAACATTAAATATATGGTGACTATTAGCTTTTGTTTTTTTTTTACCAATTAGCGTTGTCCATTTTAAATTTTTAATATTTTTTGATTTTGAATTGCTACCTTCTAATGAAATCATAGATGGTTGATTGCCATTAAAATGTGAAGTATCAACATCTACTTTAGAGATTGATCCTGGTCTACCTAATTTGATAATCAAATAGTCATGTCCTGAAGTTCTTTTTCTTCTAGATTCCCATCCATCCATCCATTTACCATTTTTATCAAACAATCCTTCTTTAAATACTGGTGGCAAAGGATCAATAACTCTATTTGCTGAAGCAAAAAAGTCATCAGTTTTAAATATAACTTTAGAGCCCAATCTAGGTTGGGCTAAATTAATAAGTCCGTCTGTAAAGATAATTTTTTTTTTCATTAGTTTGGGTAATTTTTAATCCAGTGATTAGCTATATCAATTCTTTTACATATCCACACATCTTCATGTTTTAATATATAATCTAAAAATCTTTTTAGCGATTGAATCCTTCCAGGTTTTCCAATCAATCTACAATGCAGTCCTACAGACATCATTTTTGGATTGGTTTTTCCTTCTTCATATAAAACATCAAAACTATCTTTTAGGTATGTAAAAAAATGATCTCCTGTATTAAAACCTTGATTAGTTGCAAATCTCATATCGTTATTATCAAGTGTATAAGGGATAATTAATTGTTTTTTCTTATTCCTAACTTCCCAGTAAGGTAGGTCATCACTATAAGAGTCACTATCATATAAAAAACCACCATCTTCAAAAACTAAATCTCTAGTATTAGGACTACATCTGCCCGTGTACCATCCCAACGGACGCTCACCAAAAATTTTTTTATGAGTTTGAATAGCAAGGTTCATGTGTTTTTTTTCTTCTTTTTTTTTAATATTTTGGTAATCAATCCATCTCCACCCATGTGACGCGACTTCATAATTTCCATCTACAATTGCTTTACATATTTCAGGGTTTTTTTCTAAAGCCATACCAACACCAAAGATTGTAATGGGTATTTTTCTTTCTTGAAATAATTTATGTAATCTCCAAAATCCCCTGCGTGAACCATATTCATATAAAGACTCCATATTAATATGTCTTCCCTTAACAGGTTGAGCACCTATGATTTCTGATAAAAAAACTTCTGAATATTTGTCACCGTTTAAAACACAATTTTCAGCACCTTCTTCATAATTTAAAACTATTTGAACAGCTATACGGGCATTATTTGGCCAAGAAACTTTTAGTTCTTTTGAGCCATATCCGACCATGTTTCTTGAAGATTTTTTAAGCATAGATTTATTATATTTGAAAATTAAATTCTTAACAATTTAATATATTCCATTGTAAGATAATTAAAGTTTTTAATTTTTTAAATTTTCCACATTATTGTTTTTCTCATTTTTAAGTTAAAAGTGAGCAAGTATGACTATTTTTGACATTTTGTAATCCACTTAATTTTACTAGACTCTTTTGTCAATATCTATTTAATTAAGTTAAGTTAAAGAAAAATTACTTTTATTTATAGATAAAATGAAGTCAATAAAAATAGAACCACAATATAAATCAAGTAACAATCCTAAAGTAGGCTTAATTGCTTTAGCTACTGATTTTATGATAGAAAAAGACTTCATTAACGTAACTAAAGATATGTGTATAGATCTATTTGTTAATCGTATTCATTGCTATTCACCGCTTACTAGTGAAAATTTAATAAAAATGTCTAATACTATAACAGAAGTTTCAAAAGATATTCTGCCAGATGAAAAATTAGATTGTGTAGTATATGGTTGTACATCTGGAACGATTGCAACTGGGTATGACTTGGTTAAAGAAAAAATTGGAGTAGCAAAACCAGATGCTAAAGTTACAACACCAAGCACAGCGGCTATAAATGCTTTAAAAAAAATGAATATAAGTAAAGTTTCAATTTTTACACCTTATTCAAAAAAATTAAACGATGAAGTAGTTAATTATTTTAAAAAAGAAAATTTTACCGTCACTTCAAATTCATATTTTGATATTTTAATTGATGGGGACATTGCAAAAATTGATCCAGAATATTTATATGAAGTTGTTTTAAATATGGATTTAGGAGATGCTGAAGCAGTCTTTCTTTCTTGTACTAATTTACCTGCATTATCGATTATCGAAAAGCTTGAAAAAAAATTAAATAGAGTTGTTCTAACAAGCAATCAGGTTTTAATTTGGGATACTCTCCAAAATATTGGAAAAAATAAAACTATTAGAGGTTTTGGTAAATTGTTCTTAAATAATTAAAAATATCTTTTAAAAGTTTCGTTAATAGACAAAACACCATAGTCATTTAATCCTCCTATGATTAATTGAATAGCAACTATTAAAATTACAATTAATCCAATATAGCCTATCCATTTATTATCTTGAATTTTTTTTGCAAAATAGGTCGCCAGAGTTCCTATTAAAATAACTGATAAAAATAAACCAAAAATCATAAGTGTATAATTATCTTTTGATGCACCTACAACTCCAATAACATTGTCAAAGCTCAATGTAATGTCTGCAAAAATAACTTTATACATACTTTGCATATATGATGGTTCTTTTGAAACCTTTGTTGGAGATTTAATTTTTTTTTGTTTACCAAATAAATCTTGTTGAAGGTCATGAACAATCCAAATAAGCAAGGCACCACCAACAATTTTTATAATAGGAAAACCAAATAAATATGTTGCAGAAAAAGCAAAAATAATTCTAAATAAAAATGCAGCAAGAACTCCATACATTATAATTTGCTTTCTATTTTTAGGAGCAAAGTTTGCCGCAATCATTGCTATGATTATGGCATTATCGGCCGCCATAATAATATCAATAAAAATAATTTGGATTAAAATGATGGATTGTTCTATCAAGGTCTTCTTATAATATTGAATTATTATAATAATTCAATCTAAAGTATTTTATTAATAAATATTTAATAAAAAAAAGGCGGTCAAATTAATGACCGCCTTTGATATAATAATCTACTTTAAATTATTTTTGAGCCCAAGTTGGCATGGGGTATTGTAATTTACATGCTGCTAACTCAAATGGATAAACAGTACAGTATTTTCCACCCTGAACTTGCATCAAGATACCTCTAGTTTTTGTATTTTGACCATCAGCACCAAACTTAATTCCTCTATAAGGAACAATAAGAGAGTCAGATGACATATCTAGATTTACCAATGCTTGCCTAATTTTTTCTGGGTCTGTTGATCCAGCATTATTAATTGCATTAGCTAATGCCATAAAACCAGTAAATGCTCTTGCAGGAACATCTGATAAATCTCTTCCACCAGAATGTTTCTTAAATAGATCATTTACAGTTCCAATCATTGGGATTGTAGTTGCTAAGTCAGTGTTAAAAGGCGATCTTGTAATCACTCCCTCAGCTTTACTTCCCATTGTAGCTATAAATTTTGGATCTGTATAACCAGCATTTTGAGCCACTAGAAGTTTAGGATTATAATCAAGTTCTTTAGCTGTATTTAAAAACAAGTAAGCATCAGCTGTGTAAGAAGATGGCAATAAAACATCAGGGTTTTTTGCTTTTAATCTCTGCACTTCTGAACTTAAAGAAGTTGTTTTTGCTTTATAGCTAATTTTTTCTACAACTTTATAACCTTTGTCTTTAGCCATTTTGTTTTGAGTTCCACCACTATCAGCTCCCCAAAGAGTATCCTCATGAATGATACCAAGTGTCTTTAGCTTATTATTATTCTTAGTGTTGAAGTCATCCATAAATTCAAACATCAATTGAGTAAATTCACCATCGTGTGGTGTTACCCTAAAGAAATATTTAAACCCTCTTGTAGTTAATTTTGGTGAAGTAGATTCACCATTAACCCAAGGTATACCAGCTCTTTCTGATACTTGACTAGCAGCACCTGTAACAGATGAATAGTAAGCACCAAACATAGCATGAACTTTGTCAGTGTTTAACATTTTTTCTGTTTCACCAACTCCGATATCAGGTTTTCCACCATGATCACCAACAACAATTGATATTTTTCCACCACCTAAACCTTTTAAGCCAGCATCTTTTGCTAATGGCATACCAGGAATATTGTGGCTGTTATTTATAATATCTAAAGCAGTTTTTACTGCTGCAACTGCATCTTTACCCACTTGAGCAACAGGCCCAGTCAATGGATAAAGTACTCCAATTTTAACATCTTCTGCAGCACTCATTACAGGTGCACAAACTAATGATAAAAAAGTAAATACTGAAAGTATTAGTTTTTTCATTTATTTCCCCTCATATTTGTTTTTTTAAAATATAATTTAATACTATATGTAATATCAATTCAATGACTTACTATTCAATGAACAGTACAATATTTATAAAAAATAAATGACAAATGAAATTATCTTACAAGCAGTAGTAACAGGATTAATGATGGGTTTAATTTATGCATTAATTGCTGCAGGGTTAAGTTTAATTTTTGGATTAATGGACATAGTAAATTTTGCTCACGGGGAACATTTAATGCTGTCAATGTTTTCATCTTTTTGGTTATGGTCTTTGTTTGGATTGGATCCTATTTTTTCAATACCCATTACAATTTTATTAATGGCAATATGTGGAATCCTAACTCATTATTTTTTGATCAGATATATATTAAAAGCTAAAATGTTAATTCAGATTTGTGCAACATTTGGCTTATCAATATTCATCAGATCAATTGCACAATTTTTATGGACACCAGACTTTAGAAACGTTGACAAACCATTATTAGAAGGAAGATTAGAAATTTTAGGTATATTTATCGGACAGCCTCAATTAATTGCTAGTTTAGTTTGTTTAATTGCTTTTGTGTTACTTTATTTATTTGTAACAAAAACTGAAACTGGTTTGGCACTTCAGGCAACAGCACAAGATAGACATGCTGCAGAAATTTTAGGTATACCGTCTGATAAGATGTTTGCTATTGGTTGGGCAATAGGTCTTGGTTGTGTTGGTGTTGCTGGAGGAATGATGGCAAACTATTTCTTTATTTTTACAGATGTAGGAATAAATTTTGCACTATTTGCATTCGTTGCTGTAGCGTTAGGAGGCTTTGGAAGCATCATTGGATGCTTGTATGCTGGAATTATTATTGGATTAGTTGAGTCACTTGGTGGTTTGTTAATAGATCCATCCTTTAAACTTTTATATGTTTTTGCAATTTACCTATTAGTTGTAATTTTTAGACCACAAGGTTTGTTTGGAAGGTATTAATTATGGATAAATTGTTATTTGCAAAATCGGAACCCCTTTGGAATACTGATAAAAGGATTATATTTTTAATTAGTGGCTTAATTGTATTATTATTTGCTTTACCTCACTTTGGATTAAATTCTTTCTATCTTCATTTAATGATAATGATTTTTATGCATGCAGTTATGGCCCAATCATGGAATGTAATTGCAGGTTTTTCAGGACAAATTAGTTTAGGTCATGGAGCTTTTTTTGGGATTGGAGCCTACGCAACATCATTCCTTTATGTTCAGTACGGTATATCCCCATGGATAAGTATTTTTGTTGGAATAATTCTTTCAGGGTTTGCTGCAATTTTAATTGGAATACCAATGTTGAGACTTAGTGGACATTATTTTGCAATTGCTACTTTATTAATAGGAATAAGTTTTCAAGTTATATTTCAAAGATGGGAGTGGGTAGGTGCTGCATCAGGTGTGTGGATTCCCATGACATCAGGAGATTCTTGGTTTGCACTTCAATTTCATAGTAGCAAAATGCCTTACTATTATATTTTTTTAGTATTTTTTATAATTACATTTTTTTTAGTTTGGCTCTTAAGTAGGTCGAAATTAGGATATAGATTAAGAGCTGTAAGAGATGATCCTCAAGCAGCCTTAAGTTTATGTATTAATGTTTCTAATTATAAAATTATAGCTTATGTAATTTCAGCAATGATAATGGCACCAATGGGAAGTTTGTTTGCGCAATACATACTTATCATTGATCCTGATAGAGTGTTTAACATAGAAATTTCTATTATCGTTTTACTAATTACAGTTCTTGGTGGAATAGGAAATGTTTGGGGACCAATAGTGGGTGCATCAATTCTTATTCCTATTTCAGAATATTCAAGAATTTATTTAGGAGGAACAGGTGGAGCTGTAGATTTAATTCTTTATGGGTTAATTTTAATGTTAATTTGTATTTTTAGACCCGATGGTCTTATATCTTTTTTTCCAAAAAATATTTTAGAAAGAAAAAAACAGTGATGAAAATTTTATCAGTAGAAAATTTAAGTAGATCTTTTGGTGGTATAAAAGCTAACAATGATATTTCGTTTGAAGTTACCGAAGGTACAATTTTAGGAGTTATAGGACCGAATGGTGCTGGTAAATCTACTTTGTTTGATTTAATTACTGGTTACACAAAAGCTGACACTGGTAAAATTAGATTCTTTAATAAAGATATATTTGGGTTAAGCCCCGACAAAATCAGTAACCTTGGTATTGGAAGAACTTTTCAAAAATTGAAACCTTTTGCAGATCAAACATTACTAGAAAATGTAATGATTGGCTCATTTGTAAAAGAGGGAAATATTAAAAAAGCAAGAGACAAAGCTTTAGAGATAATAGATTTTGTTGATCTTATAGAAAAGAGGCATCATTTTGCCAGAGAACTTTCAACTGGACAAAGAAAAAGATTAGAGATGGCAAGAGCAATGGCCATTGAACCAAAATTATTATTAATGGATGAGGTTACAGGAGGTGTTGATCAAAAAACTATTCCTAGTTTAGTTGAACTAATTAAAAAACTTAAAAGTTCCGGTGTAACAATAATTACAATAGAACATAATATTAATATTATAATGGAAATTTCTGATAATATTTTAGCCTTAGATCAGGGAAAAAGAATTGCTTACGGATCACCAAAAGAAATTCAGGAAAACGAAGAAGTTATAGACTCTTATTTAGGAACCTTTGATGCTGCTTGATATAAAAAATATTGATGTTTTATATGATGATTTTCAAGTTATTTGGGATGTATCAATAAATGTTAATAATGCTGAAATGGTTGCTCTTTTAGGACCTAATGGTTCAGGAAAAAGTACAATTTTAAATACAATCAGTAATCTAGTTAGTCACAAAAATGGAAGTATACATTTTCAAGATGATTTAATTTCTCAAATACCAACCTATAAAAGAACTACATTAGGAATTTCTCATGTTCTTGAAAGACGAAGAGTATTCCCTCATTTAACAGTTATACAAAACCTTATACTTGGAGCTTGGCATCCTAAGGCAAAAAAAGAGTTAGATAATTCTTTAGCCAAAATTTATAAAATTTTTCCAAAATTAGAAACTAGATCAAGCCAACTAGCTCACACCATGTCAGGAGGTGAGCAGCAAATGCTTGCAATAGCAAGAGGATTGATGGGGCTTCCAAAACTTTTAATGGTCGATGAGCCATTTTTGGGCTTATCTCCTATAGTAGTGAAAGACTTGATTAAAATTTTTAAAAATGTTGTAAGTGAAGGTATATCAATTCTTTTTGTCGAACAAAATGTAAGACTAGCACTTAGCATGGCAGATAGAGGTTATGTTCTTGAGAGTGGAAGATTAGTTATAGATGGTAAGTCTGAGAATTTAATTGATAATGAAAAAGTTAAAAAAGTTTTTTTAGGAAGATAATCACGAAGCAGCTAAATCATTATTTAATTTATCTGTAATCAACATTTTTCCTGGACTATGAGTTATACAAAAATCAGGTTTTGAATTTTCTAAAACTGATTGAGGAGTTACTCCACATGCCCAAAAAACAGGAATTTCATCATTTTTAATGGACCTTGGGGAGTCGCCATAATCAGGTTTCATGATATCTTTAATTCCTATTTCTGCTGGGTCACCTAAGTGAATTGGTGCACCGTGAACTGCTGGAAATCTAGAACTAATTTGAATAGATCTTATTGCATCCTTAGAATTTAAAGGTCTCATAGATACAACTAATTTTCCAGAAAATTGCCCTGCCGGTTTACAATCTATTGATGTACGATACATCGGCACTATTGTATTGTTTTCTATGTGTTGAATAGGAATACCTGCTTCTATCAAAGGTAATTCAAAAGACATGGAGCAACCTAATATAAAAGTTACCAAGTCATCGTTCCAATATTTTTTAATATCATAAGGTTCATCAACAAGTTTTCCTTTTTCCCAAATTCTATATTGAGGCACATCTGTTGTAATATTGATATCTCCAAGATCTTTTAACATTGGGTCCCCCTTAGTTCCAAAACCTATTAAAGGACAAGGCTTAGGGTTCTTTTGACAAAAAGATGCAAAATCCATTGCATATTTGCTAGGTAATATGCATAAATTACCTTGAACATATTTATTGGCAGTACCTGCCGTTTGATCGGTATATTCATTTTTTCTTATAAGTTTTCTAGCTTCAATTGGATTTTGGATATCGAGCATATAAATTTAATATTTAAATTTTTTTGTTCCTTCAATTATTTCTTTTAGATCACCATATTCTTCACAGTTACAATCTTTTAATATTTCTAATCTTTCTTTTGCTAAATTTATTCTATTAGTAACAACATAAAGCTCTCCAAGGTATTCATTTATTCCTTTGTGATTAGGATTAATTTTTAATCCTAGTAGATAAAACTCTTCTCCTTTTTTATAGTCTCCAAGTTTTCTAGTAGTAAAGCCTAAATAATTTAATGTATCTGCTTGTAGAGGTTTTTTTTTATTAGATTTTAAAAGAAGTTTCTGAGCTTTTTTATATCTTTTTTGTGCTTTTTCAGTTTTTCCTTTTTTTTCATACTTTTTTGCCTGTTTAATTAAATTATATGCTTTTGTATAATTTGATGTTCCATTAGATGAACCACTATCCGTAGCAGCAGAAAAACTATTATTCGGAAAAATTATAATTAGTAATAAAATGTATATAATTTTTTTCATATCTTAATTAAATTTTTTCAATTTATTTAAGGGTTTAAGTATTAAGCCATTACCAACTAAATTATCTTTTATAGATTTAGCTGTTGCTAATGAACTTTCATTGTCGCCATGTACACAAATAGAGTCAATCTCGCAAGGTATTTGTTTGCCGCTGAAGCAATTTAAGGACTGATTTTTAACCATATTTAATACATGCTTTTTTGCTTGTTCAGGATCTAAAATTAATGCATTGGACTTCTTTCTAGAAACTAAATTTCCATCATCTTCATAATTTCTATCTGCAAATATTTCACAAGCTATTTTCATATTAAGTTTTTTTGCAGCCACTTCCATTTTTGAACCAGTTGGAACAAGGTATATAATATCTTTATTTAGTTCATTGATAGCAATTGCAAGTATAGTGGCTAACTCTAAATCTTCGCAAGCCATGTTATTAAGTGCACCATGTGGTTTTATGTGTGTAACATTTTCATCATGTTTTTGAGCTATAGTTTGTAATATGTCGTATTGTTTAAATATTAACTTCTTTATTTCTGAAGAACTTAAGTTCATTCTTTTTCTTCCAAAATTTTCAAGATCATTAAAAGAGGGATGAGCGCCAATACTCACTCCATTTGTTTTTGAAATCTTAATAACCATGTTCATTGTTTCTTCGTCACCAGCATGATAGCCACATGCAATATTTGCAGAATTTATGATATTTAGTAAATCAGGATCATTCTCAATTGAATGAAACTCTGATTTTTCTCCCAAATCACAATTGATATTAATTTCCATACACTTTAAGTCTGGAGTATAACATGGCATGATTAAAAATATATCTAATCTTGGTGACGCAGCCGCATACTGTGATTTTGGTTCTGAAGTAAATGAGACTATAAATAGTAATGTTATTGATTATTTTAATCATTTATCAAAATTAGTAAAAGAACAAAAAATTAATGGAATAATCAACTTAACGCCATCATATAATAAATTGATAATTAGTTTTGATTTATCGATAACTAATTATTTAAAATTAAAAAATATAATTGAAAATTTAAATATTGATAAAGATATAAAAAAAAATAATCAAAAAATTAAAATTCCAGTCTGTAGCGATGATGAGTATGGATTAGATTTTGATAGATTATCTAAAAAGTTGAATTTATCTAAGGAAGAAATACTAAAACTTTATTTTGATAATGAATACTTTTGTTACATGACAGGTTTTATTGCAGGAATGCCTTTTTTAGGAAACGTAAATGAAAAAATAAGGTGTGAGAGACTAGAAACACCTAGGGTTATAGTACCAGAGGGTTCCGTAGGTATTACAGAACAATTTGCAAATATCTACACTTTCGAAAGTCCCGGCGGATGGAACATAATTGGAAACACACCTAAAAAGATATTTCAAAAATCAAATTTACAAGACCCCGCATTAATTAAACCCGGTGATAAAATTATTTTTTATTCAATATCTAAAGAAGAATATTTAAAGTTTAATGATTAATACTTATTTTGAAATACTGCGACCTGGAATTAATACCACAATACAAGATTGTGGCAGAAATCACTTATACCATATAGGAGTTACTATTAGTGGAGCAATTGATCAAAGAAACTATAAGTTAGCAAACAATCTTGTTAACAATAAACTAGATGAAGCCACAATCGAATTTGCATACCAAGGTCCATTATTAAGATTAATGAATGGAAAAATTAACTTTGCAATAACAGGGGATATATTTTTTAATATAATTAGAAATAACTCCAAGATTGAAGAAGGAAATTGCTATCAAAACTATATTTTAAATGACGGAGAACAAATAGATATTATTTCAACAAAAAAATCTGTCTATGGATACTTATCAGTAAGTGGTGGATTTGTATTAGAAGAAACATGGGGAAGCTATTCGATTAATACAAAAGCACAAATAGGACCAAATGATGGAAAAAAATTTTCTATTAATGAAAAAATTTTCATTAAAAAATCACATATAGAAAATATTAAAGATAAAAAAATAAATTATAAAGATTATTTTGACAACATAATAAGAGTTATAAAAGGAACAAATTTTAATTATTTTTCTAATGAATCAAAAAATATTTTTTTTAACGAAACATACTCTGTAACACGTCTAACAGACAGAATGGGAATGAGATTAGATGGACCAAATTTAGAAAATAAAGTGAATACAAACATTAAATCAGAAGGATTAATTAGAGGAGTTATTCAAGTGCCTGCTGATGGCAAACCTATAATTTTGTTATCAGATCACGGAACAATTGGTGGTTATCCAAAGATAGCTACAGTTATTTCGGCAGATTTGGATAAAGTTGCACAATTAAGTCCTGGAATGAAAATAGAATTTAAAGAAGTAAACCTTGAAGAAGCTGAAAAACTATTTAAGGACTATACAGAAGAAACAAATAAATATTTAAATGAACATAGTTAAAAATCTTCCAGGTCCATTACTAGTTTTTATGGGTGCATGCAGTTTAAGTTTTGGTGGCCTAATCGTTAAATCATTTGAAGGATCTACGTTATGGCAGATTTTGTTTTGGAGGAGTATATTTTTTATACTTGTTGTTTCAATTTATTTATTAGTTACTTACAAAAAAAAAATTTTTAAATCTTTTTATGATTCTGGAATACCAGGTTTTTTTGGAGGTTTTATTTTATCTATTGGATTCTGTGGGTATGTGTTTTCCATGTACAACACAACAGTAGCTAATGCTAATTTTATAATACAAACACAAACGATTTTCTTAGCAATATTTGGATATATTTTTTTAAAAGAAAAGATTTCTTCAATAACTCTCGCTTCAATTATTCTTGCTATATCAGGAATTATATTGATGTTAGGCAGTTCTTTATCCACTGGAGACATGATTGGAAACATTGGTGCTTTTACAATGCCTATTTCTTTTGCGACACTTATATTGGTTGTGAGAAAATATCCTAAAGTAGATATGGTGCCAGCTCAATTTATAGCAGGTGTTTTTGCAATAATTATTGGATATATGATGTCAAATAACATTAATGTTTCAACGCATGATATTTTTTTAGGATTTTTAGCAGGGTTTTTTCAAATAGGCTTCGGCTTTATTTTTATAACAATAGGTGCAAGCAGAACGCCTTCTGCAATGGTAGGGATTATTATGCTGACTGAAGCTGTTCTAGGACCTTTATGGGCTTGGCTGTTTGTAAATGAAACTCCACCATTAATGGTTTTAATTGGTGGAACTATTGTAATATTTTCTGTCTTGCTTCAATTTTATAATCTATATATTTTAAAAAATAAACCTGTTATTCCCGCACCTTAATATATTTAATTAAATGAAAATTGCAGTAGTAGGATCAGGCATATCAGGATTAAGTGCCACTTATTATCTATCAAAAAAACATAAAGTAGATCTATTTGAAAAAGGAGATCATTTTGGTGGGCATGCACATACAATAAAAATTTTATATGAAAATAAAAAAGAAATAGCAGTTGATATTGGTTTTATGGTATTTAATGAAAAAACTTACCCAAATTTGATTAAATTTTACTCTGATAACAATATTGAAATTGAAAAAAGTGATATGTCATTTTCTGTATCAGTAAAAAATAGCGATATAGAATATTGTGGAAAAGGCGTGAATGGTATTTTTTCAAATAGAAAAAATTTATTAAACCCAAAATTTATTAAAATGTTTTTCGAAATCATTAGTTTTTACAAAAAGTGTGAAAACTTAGATGTAAACAGGATGGGTAAAAATACTCTTGGGGAATACTTAAAAAAAATCAAAATTTCGGATTATTTTATTAATTATCATATTATACCAATGGTTTCAGCGATTTGGTCAATGCCACCATATGAAGCGTCTCAAATGCCTTTAACTTTTTTTATAAATTTTTTTAAAAACCACGGCTTATTTAAATTAAAAGAAAGGCCACAGTGGTTCACTGTAGCAAATAGAAGCAAAACATACGTTGATAAAATAATTAGTCAGGTTAGTGGAGAACATTTTAAAAATTATCCTATAAACAAAATCACTAGAGATAGTAATGGAGTAAAGATTTTTTATGGAGCCAAAAATGAATTTTTTAATTATGATAAAGTAGTAGTTGCAACACATGCAGACGATGCTTTAAAGTTAATTGAAAAACCAACGATAGATGAAAAAAATATACTAAAAAACTTTAAATATAGGGAAAATATAGCAGTAATTCACTCTGATGAAAGAATAATGCCAAAAAATAAAAAAGCCTGGTGTTCATGGAATTCCTCAATGGATACAAACGATATAGGAAAAACATCTGTAACTTACTGGCTTAATCAATTGCAAAATTTAAAGATAGATAAAAATATTTTTTTAACAATAAATCCTTTTGATAAAATACATGAAGATAGAATATTTAAAAAAGTTAATTTTACTCACCCTTATTATGATGAAAGTGCACTTGCTCATCAAAATCAACTAAATTTGATCCAAAATAAAGAAAATATTTTATTTTGTGGGAGTTATTTCGGCTACGGTTTTCATGAGGATGGAATAAAATCTGTTATTGAAATGCTGAAAATTATTAATGATTAAAAATTCTTCAATTTATAACGGGGCTGTAATTCATAAAAGATTTAAACCTAAAACTCATTTTTTTAAATATAATGTTTTTTCATTACTTTTAGATGTTTCTGAGTTTAATTTATTAGATAAAGATCTAAAGATTTTTTCATATAATAAATTTAATATTATTAGTTTTTATGATGAAGATCATGGCCCAAGAGATGGCACACCTGTAATAGATTGGGTTGTAAATAATTTAAAAAATAATGATATTGAAATTAAAGATATTAAAATAAAACTTTTATGCTATCCTCGAATTTTTGGATATGTTTTTAATCCTCTAAGTGTTTTTTTTATTTATAATAAAAACTCAGAATTAATATCTATATTATATGAAGTAAAAAATACTTTTGGAGAACAACATACTTATATTTTTAAAACAAAAAAAAATGAAAACCTTATCCAAAATAAGTGCAAAAAAAAATTTTATGTGTCACCATTCATAGAAATGGATTGCACATATTTTTTTAGAATTTTAAAACCTAATAATAAGATTTCTGTAATAATTGATCAATACGATCAAGAAGGAAAGATACTTTACGCATCACAGGATGGAATAAGAAGTGAAT
>Ga0315339_1000562_pt1 | contig 44548 bp, 36 predicted proteins | sample ASW17metaG_FD_204514 | JGI IMG/M metagenome (GOLD analysis project Ga0315339, IMG submission 204514) | Ammonia-oxidizing marine archaeal communities from Pacific Ocean, United States - ASW #17 | ecosystem: Environmental > Aquatic > Marine > Oceanic | place: USA: California | collected 2016-12-05 | reverse complement strand
TTTGCCTTATAAAGAACGATTGGTTGCTGCTGGGATAGTTGAAAATTCTTTTGAGCCTAATGTATGGATCAAGATTTCACCAGATAACAAGGTTGTAATAACCTTAGCAAAGTCAGAAATGGGACAAGGAGTTAAGACGTCTTTGCCTATGATCGTGGCTGAAGAACTTGACGTTGATCTACAAAAAATAAATATACTTCAAGCTGATGCCCATACTACTAATTACGGCAGTATGATGACGGTTGGGAGCAGAAGTGTAAGAGGTGGTGCATGGTTGCGTCTTAGAGAAGCAGGTGCAACTGCCAGAGAAATGCTGGTTTCGGCTGCTGCAAAACGTTGGGGAGTTAGCCCTGAATCCTGTCGAACAGAGAATGGTTCTGTTTTTCACGAATCATCTAAAAGATCTTTGACATATGGTACGTTAACAGTAGATGCAGCAACCTTTAAAGTACCAAAAAACCCACAGTTGAAAGACCCTTCTCAATTTAGATACATAGGCAAATCCACTGTTCTTATCGACACGCCAGAAAAGGTGAGTGGTAAAACTATCTATGGGATTGATGTTCGTCTTCCAAGTATGCTTTATGCAACGGTTGTCCATCCACCAGTTTTCGGTGCCTCAGTGAAGAGTTTTAATGATAGAGAAGCAAAAAAAGTTCCTGGTGTAAAAAAAGTGTTTAAAGTCTCATTAGGCTTAGCAGTTGTGGCCAAAAATACATGGTCAGCTTTCAAGGGTGCTAAGGCTCTTGAAATCAAATGGGACAATGGTAATTTTAATATGGACTCAAATGATATTTCAAAAAGTTTCCAAGACTTGGCTAGAAAAAAAGGTGTAGTAGCTCGTGAAGATGGGGATGTAGAAAAAGCCATGAAAAAAGCTAAAAAGCATTTGGAGGCAATATACGAAGTACCCTATTTGGCTCATGCAACGATGGAACCAATGAACTGCACAGCTCATGTTCTAAAAGACTATTGTGAACTGTGGGCTCCAACACAGAACCCCCAAGGAGCTCAACGGACGGCAATGCAACTTACAGGTTTTTCGAAAGATAAAGTAAAGGTTCATGTTACTCAATTGGGGTGTGGCTTAGGTCGTAGAAGTAGTTCCGACTTTATTCAAGACTCTGTTGAAATTGCCATGAATGTTGATGCACCTGTAAAGCTTATATGGACAAGAGAAGAAGATATGCAGCATGATTTTTATAGACCTTCCACTTATAATCTCTTTGAAGCAGGTATAGATGAAGCTGGGAAGCCATTAGCTTGGAACCATCGTGTGGTTGCGTCACCTCTAAGAGGAGGAAGCGCCAACACATTAGATAGGTCTGCTGTTGATGGTGCATCTAACCTACCATACAATATTCCAAATATCTATGTGGATTATTGCCGATCTGATTTAGCTGTCCCTGTTGGTTACTGGCGATCCGTAGGCCCTTCTCAGAATACCTTTATTACAGAAAGTTTTATTGATGAAATTGCTTATGCTGCTGAAACAGATCCATTTGAATACAGAAAAAAACTGCTGAAAAATCATCCAAGATTATTAATTGTTTTAGAACTTGCTGCTGAAAAATCAGGATGGGGTAAGAAGCTCCTTGCAGGACACACAATGGGGATTGCAGTAGTTGAAGATAAGGGTAGCGCCTGTGCACAGGTTGCGGAAATTTCGATTGAACAGAGTCAAGTACAAATTCACCGTATTGTATGTGCTCTTGATTGCGGACAGGTGATTCATCCAGGAATAGTTGAATCGCAAACGGTTGGTTCTGTAGTGTTTGGCCTCACGGCCGCTCTATATGGAGAAATCAACATCAAAGAAGGAAGGGTAGTCCAGAGCAATTTTCATGACTATCCTCTTCTTGGGATTCATGAAATGCCCGATGTAGAAGTATATCTTGTAGACAGCAATGATGAGCCTGGAGGAGCGGGTGAACCAGCCGTACCACCAGTAGCTCCTGCTGTAACTAACGCTATTTTTGCGGCCACAGGTAAGCGCATCCGAAGTCTGCCAATTAAATCAAAAGATTTATAAGTTTAAATTTTTTATATAGTTTAAGAATCTAGTTTGAATATTTCTGCAACAATTCTTGCTGCGGGCTCTTCTGAAAGGATGGAAAGTGTTAATAAGTTATTATTATCGTATAAAGGTGAAGCATTAATTAAAATAGTTTCTAAAACTTTAATTGATTCACTTTTAGACCCTGTATTTGTTGTTACAGGTTTTGAACATAATAAAGTGGCTAAATCCATACCTAAATCATTAGATAAAATCATATATAATAAAGATTGGCGCAAGGGTATGTCTAGATCAATATATAAGGCTATATCTTCATTACCAGCTAATATAGATGGGAATATGATTGTTTTAGGTGATATGCCTTTAATTACAGTGAAAACTTTAAATGAGTTAAAATCAGTTTTTTTAAGTAATAATGGTGAAAAAATTATATACGCTGAATATTTTGGTAAACAGGCAAATCCAGTGATTTTCCCAAAGAAGTATTTTAAAGAAATGCTTCTTTTAAAAGGTGAAAATGGATGTAAGGATATAATTAGTCAAAATAGAGAGAACACTCTAGGAGTATCAGTGGATTCGTCAGAAGTTATTTTTGATTGTGATACAAAGGGTGATTATTCTGACTTAGTATCAAAGATATCTACTAATGTCTAAAAATAAACTTTTTTTAAAAGAAGCTTTAGAGCTAGAAAACAATGAAAAACCATATGCTATAGCGACTGTTATTCGTGTTAAAGGTTCGTCATCTGGCAAAGTAGGAGATAAGGCAATCTTTGATGAAAAAGGTTATAGAATTATTGGATATGTTGGTGGGGGCTGTATTGAGAATAGAGCTTCAGATGCAGCTATAGAAACTTTAATTAACGGAATACCTAAAATTATTGAAATTGATCTTGATAGTGATACTATTGGAATGGGTATTCCATGCGGAGGTAGTATGTCAGTACTTGTTGAGCCACAAATGAATGATCCTGTTATTTTAATTAGAGGGGAGGGTAGCATAGTTGAATCTTTATGTACTATGGCAAAGATGTTAAATTTTAAATTAATTATTCATACGTCTAGAAGTCATATTCATACTTCAAAAAGCAATGAAGAACTTTATCCAAATGCAGATAAAATTATAACCGAAGGCTTAGGAGTTGAAGATATAGATGATAATATAAATTATTTTATTCTAGCTACTCACCATAGCAATGATGATAAAATAGCACTTGAAGCAATAAGAAAAGGAATACCTTACGTTGGAGTTATTGCAAGTCAAAAAAAGGCTGATCTCATTAAAGAATATTTATTAGGCAATAATGTTTCAGATTCTGAATTAAAAAATCTTCATTCTCCAATTGGATTAGATTTAAATGCAACAACACCTGAACAAATAGCGCTTAGTATACTATCGGAAATAGTGATGTTAGAGAATAGAGCAACAGGAAAACAAATGAAACACCTCTATCTCAAATAAAGGAGCAATAAAATGGACTTTAGTAAAGCGATTCAAATTTGCATAAAAAAGTATTTTAACTCTTGAAACACTCATTGGCAGAGATATCCAAAAATTTGCGGTTTTGAAGTAACCAGTTTTGTTTAGCAGCCCTTTTTTTGAAATGTAGTTTAATCCATGCCTGAACTTCCGGAGGTAGAGGCTGTTGTTGCCTTTTTATCGCCTGCCCTTCAAGATAAATTTATTCGCTCCATTGATTTGCCGAATGGATATTCTAAAGTCATTGAAAATGGAAATTTATCCTCTGTAATTAATGCAGTTAAGGGGAGAAAAATAGTTCGGTTAAGCAGGCGCGGGAAATATATTGTTTTTGAATTAAGCCAGGGGTTCCTGGTATTTCACCTGCGAATGACAGGGAAGTTGCTTCTTCATCCTCTTGAGAAGAAATTTGATAAACAACTTTCGTTTCATATCGGATTTAAAGACAATTCGAATTTATATTTTTACGATACCCGTAAATTTGGCCGAATTTATTTTAGCAGAACATTGGAATGGCTGGAAGAAAAACTTGGGATTGAACCTCTATCAAAAGAGTTTAATCTGAGCTGGCTGACTCAATCTTTAGGACAGCGAAAAAGGATGATGAAACCGTTATTTCTTGATCAATCTTATATCGCAGGATTAGGTAATATTTACATTGATGAAATTTTATGGAAGGCCAGCATACATCCTCAAAGTATTTCGAATAAAATTCCTGAACAAAGTATTCCTCATTTGTACAAAAGCATCCGGTCTATTCTTCAGGATGCAATTTCTCATAATGGCACTACGTTTATCAATTTTTCTTTCGGAGAAAATCGAACAGGGGAGTTTAAAGAAAAGTTAAATGTTTTTGGGAAGCAGGGCCAATCTTGTCCGAACTGCGAAGGCAAGATTCAAAAATTTCGAGTAGGGCAGAGGGGAACTCACATTTGCAAACATTGTCAGAAACTTTATGCGTAAAATTGTTTTTACCAGGAATTAGTGTAGTTATTAGAACGCTCCATGATACAAATAAACCTGGCTGGTATATATTAACCTGGTTAGTAATTGTGGTGATTATTTATACATCGATTACATTGTTAAAAAGTGGCTTTTTGACCAAAACGACTATGGCTTAAATAGCCTCCTCACGGAGGCTTTTTTGTTTATAAAAGAGACACGCACATTGTTGGGTAATCTTTTGTAATTTTTGTCAAATATTAACTGATATAACTATTAACATAGAGGTGCTAATAATGAATAAAATCAAATACTCACTTAATCGATCATTCTATAATAAAATTATAATAGTAATAGCACTATGCTGTTCGTTTATTTATTCACAATCTCTTAAAGATGTTATAAATGGTAATCATCGCTCTTCAAAAAATAAAGCTCGTGATGAGTATAGACATCCCTTGGAGACATTGCAGTTTTTTGGCATTAAAGATAATATGACCATTGTAGAAATATATCCTGGTGGTGGATGGTATCAAGAAATATTAGCCCCTTATTTAAATAAAAATGGACAATATATCAGTGCTACCTATGATCCTGATTCTGAAGAGCAAAGAACAAGAGATAGATATCAAAGTGAGAAGGATCGATTGTCAGCCAAAAAAAATATTTATGGAAATGCAAAAATGGTCGCTTTTAAGGGAAATGCTTATGACAAAGCTTCTTCAGTTGATATGATACTTACTTTTCGTAATTATCATAATTGGGTTGGTAATACAGAATTTGAAAAACTAAGAGCAATGTTTAATACACTTAAGCCCGGTGGGATACTTGGAATTACTGATCATCGAAGTAATACAACAGTTGACGAAAAAGGATACACTTGTGAGCCATGTATGATCAAGGATGCTGAAGCGATTGGGTTTATATATGTTGGTTCCTCTCAAATAAACGCTAATCCAAAAGATACCAAAGATTATCCTGGAGGCGTTTGGAATCTCCCACCAACATTATCTGAAAATAGAATAGATAAGTCTAAATTAAAAAAACGTCAAAAGGAGCTGAAAAAAATTGGAGAGAGTGACCGCTATACACTGAAGTTTATTAAGCCAAACCCTTGATTTAAAATTATACCTCTATGTTTTTATTCTTTGGATGTTGACCTTTGTAGGTTTGCCTATATTTTTAAATATGCTTGAAAAGCGGTTAAATAGGTAGTCAAAAAAAACAAATCAAATTCAAAAGTGGAAGAGAGTAATTAAAGTAATCTTTTCAACTTAAAAAAACTCAACCTAAAACACCCTTTAGTGGGTGTACCATTACATAAAAGACACCCCCAGATTGGTGGGTAATTTGTTGTAAATTTTTTGGAATTTTTAAGTTAGATATCATAATGACAAAGCTACTCCTACTTATTTTTTTTACTAGTTTCTTCTCTGCTGATAGAGAAATTGATTGGTTTTATATTCAAGAAGGAAGAGTTTGGTATAACCAAGGGGAATCATTCACCTTTCCTGTCGACTCATCACTTGATTTACCCTATGAATTTCAATATTCTAAATTTTTTTCTTCTGGTGAATGTGAAATGTGTCCTTACAAGCGAATAGTTAAAAACAATATTGATACCTTGATGATTGAACAAGGAATGGTTAATGATTTTGGTGATGAAGAATGGGATAGCACTATAATTTATTATATGAATGAAAATGAATTAATAGAAAAAAGTAATGGTTTAATCGATAAAGTATGGAAAATTAATTCTGAACCAAAAAAAAATGGAATTGAATCAGTCAGATATTATGATGTTTATGATTATTACAATAAGCAATTAGCTTGGGAAGTAAATTATTCAAATGGTTTGAAAGATGGAATATCAAAAGGTTGGTATATAGACGGTACTCCAAAATGGATTGTCAATTATAACAATGGAAGAAAAGAAGGAGATGATAAAAGATATCATGGATCAGGAGAATTACTGTCTATTGTCAATTATATAGATGGTTTAAGGCAAGGAGAAAAAAAAAGTTATTATCCGTCAGGAGCATTAATGTTTAGTGTTGATTATATTGATGGACTTAAACAAGGAATAGAAAGAAGATATTCTGAATCTGGACTATTAATTTCTTCTATTGATTATTTAGATAATCTATCAGCAAATGATTATTCATTAAAGGGTTATGAAGATTTTGAAAGAGGCAAGTTTTCAGCAGCAATAATTGATTATACAAAATCTATAGAACTAAATCCAAATAATAATAATGCAGAAAATTTTCTTTTTAGAGCAATGTCTAAAGAAGCTTTAGGAAATTTTACTGAAGCAGTTGATGATTTTAATATAGCTATAGATTTAGACCCTAAAAATGCAAATATTTACATAGAGAGAGCGACTTTAAAAAACAAATTAAAAGATTATTCCGGAGCAATTAATGATTACAATAAGGCACATGAGTTAAATCCTAATGCCGCTGATAGTCATTATAGGTCAGCAGGTGAATTAGCAGAAAGAAGTGTAGAACAATCAAAAATTTTAGATGAATTAAATATTGCTATAGCATTAGAATCCAATAAACCTCATTATTATACAGCGAGGGGAAATATAAAAATATGGTCTAAAGATTATTCTGGAGCGATAAATGATTATAATAAAGCAATAGATATTAATCCAAACCAAACTTTATCTTACTATTTAAGAGGAAAAGCTAAAGGTTCTTTAGGCGATTATACCGCATTACTTTCTGATTTTGATAAAGTCATTAAGTTAGGAACAAAAAAAAGAAAAAGAGAAATTTACTCTGGGGAACAAGTAGCTTATGATATGAATGCCAATATTGATTATAGTTTTTATGAATCAAGAGCGAGAGCTAAAGTACATTTTGAAGATTATTCAGGAGCTATAGAGGATTATAAAAAAGCATTACAGGATCATCCTTTTTTATTCGATCAATATAAATCTAAAGCATTAATGGTTTGTAAAGTTGTTAGAAAGGCAGAAGACCTTGGTATTGATGTTGGCGAGTTAATAAAAGCTTGTGATTAATTATTTTTCTGTACTATGATTGGGGATTAAGTGAGCTCTTTGTAGATGAAGGATGGACGCTATCAAAAAAGGAATGAAACGCCTCTGGCTCATATCATTGGCACTATTAGTTTTCTCTTGTGAGGAAAAAGAGGAAACACTTGACTGTGATATAAAGGCAACATTGAGGGACTATGCAGGTCTGGACGGTTGTGGATTTGTCCTCGTGCTGGAGGATGGGGAAGTACTTGAAATGGGAGATTTTGATGAGGAGCCTGGCTTCAAATTCAATGATGGAATGAAGGTTAGCATCTCTTACGAAGAGATGCTAGACATTGGTAGCATCTGTATGGTGGGTCCCATCGTTAGAATCATGTGTATGGAAATAATTTGATGCCCTTTACAAGGAAGTACACTCATTGAAACGCCTCAGGGTTCAATAAAGGAGAATTAAATGAATCTTTTGTATTTTTATGACATTATATACAAGGAATAAGGTATAATGAAAAAAATAATAACAGTAGTTTTTCTATGTTCGTTTTTATTAGCTAACTCCTCGATCAAAATATTTATTTCCGTTGATATGGAAGGTATTGGTGGCATAGGGACAGCTGAAATGACACATTCAAGCGGTAAGGATTATCAACTAGGTAGAAGATTAATGACAGCGGAAGTAAATGCTGTAGTATCATCAATTATTAAATTTAATAATGATGCTGAAATATTAGTGAATGATTCTCACGGAGATATGCAAAATTTGAACCATCAAGAACTTGATCCAAGAGTAACATATATTCAAGGTAACAAAAAGCCTTTTGGAATGGTACAAGGATTAGATGAAAGCTATGATGCGGCAATTTTTATTGGTTATCATGCTAGAGCAGGTACAGCACGAGGTTTTTTAGCACATACTGGTTCTGGTTCAGTAAAAGGATTATGGTTAAATGGCCGTGAGGTAGGTGAAGGTGGCCTAAACGCTTATTTTTCTGGAGAAATGAATGTACCGGTCATTTTAGCTGCTGGAGATGATGTTTTTACAAAGCAATTTGGCAAACTTGTTGATTGTGAGTTGGTGGCAACAAAGAATGCTGTAACAGCTCAGGTAGCAAAATTAAAACATGGTACAATTGTTGAAAGGGAATTGTTTGATGCAACGACCCGGGCATTAAAAAATAGAAAAAGCAAAAAGCCAATCAAGCTAAAAACCCCAGTTGAAATAAAATTAAAGTTTTCTACACCAACCCATGCAGAAATACTTCAAGCTATACCTGGAATGGAATGGATTGACGGTTACACTGTTCAATACAAAGCTAAAAACATGGTAGAAGCATATGCGCTCATTCGTCTAATGTATAAATATGTAAAACCTTAAGTTTGTAATGACAAAACAAAAAAGGTCGCTAAAAAATGAAATGTGGGAAGACGATTTGAAAAACATTCAAGAAGAAGCATCTGAATAAAAGAAATGCCTCTGGCTCAAATAGCCTCCTCACGGAGACTTTTTTGTTTATAAAATAAATGAATACATTAGATAATATGAATAAATACGTTCACGGATATTCTGACTTTGAAGCAAATAGACTACATGATCAGGCAGATTCTCTTGCAGATTTATTACATTATGATTCTGTTTGGGAGAAGGGTTCTATAATACTTGAAGCAGGGTGTGGCATAGGTGCACAAACAAAAATCGTTGCGCCTAAAAATAGAAACTCAAAATTTGTTTCAATTGATATAGCACTAAAATCACTCGAACAAGCAAAAATTATAGCAAATACTAACAAAATTAATAATGTAGAATTTCAGCAAGCTGATATTTTTGAATTACCATTTGAAGATGAATATTTTGATCATATTTTCCTTTCTTATCTTTTAGAGCATATATCAAATCCTGTTGAAGCATTAATTAGATTAAAAAAGGTTTTAAAGAAAGAGGGAACAATTACAGTAATTGAAGGTGATCATGGATCAACCTATTTTCATCCAGATAGTAAAGCAGCTAAAAAAGCAATTCAATGTCAAGTTGAACTCCAGAAACAAAACGGTGGAGATGCCAATATTGGAAGGAAATTATATCCACTTTTGAATAAGTCAGGTTTCAAAGGTATTAAAGTTTCTCCAAGACAAGTTTATGTAGATGATTCTAATCCTGAATGGGTAGAGGGGTTTACCAAAAATACATTTACAGCAATGATTAAAGGGATTTCAAAAGAGGCTGTATCAAAAAACCTCATTAGTAAAAAAGAATTTGAAAAAGGAATTAAGGATCTAAATAGAACAGCCGAAGGTGGAGGTACTTTCTGCTACACTTTTTTCAAAGGAATTGGAACAAAAGAATAAAGCGTGTCAATTAAATCGGGGATAATGCATTTACTTAAATGAAACGCCTCTGGCTCAAATAGTTTCCTCACGGGGGCTTTGTTTACCATTTTGGTTTATTAATTGGTCTTAGTGGTATAACTACGCGAAAACGAGGTTGGGATTTTTCTTCAAGTTGAAAGCTTCCACCAAGACTTGGTCCCTCACCTTGCCCACCTAAAAATTTTAGCGATATTGCTCGAACATCACCTGAACTCGATTTCTTTCCGTCTATTTGCCAATGGCCGGAACTGAGTATGGGTGTGGGGTTGTAGGTTACTTCAAGTTCCAATTGCACTCGCTCATTGTTTTCAAACTGAAAAATAATGAAAACTTGTGTTGTTGCACCATCGCGCTTTCCATTTATTTGGTAATTGGTCACAGTGCGGGGCTGGTAGAAACCATCGACCCATTCATCAAATACAGGCTCATCATTATTGGTACATCCTCCAACCAACAGGATAAGAAATACCCAAAGCGTACTAATAATTTTAACTATCATGATATTCCTTCTCTTTTAAAAATAGACAATTGTTATTATACAATGAAGCCATCATTTTATCCTTATTTATGGCTTACGGTGCTACATATATGCTACCTAATCTAATAGGTTCCCTCCCTCACATTTTCAACCTAAAAACACCCTTTCAAATAAAAGAGACACGCACATTGGTGTGTAATTATATGTAATTTTGTGTATGAAACGCCTCTGGCTTAAATAGCCTCCGAATAGTGGATATTTACATGAATTTCCCCAAATATTTAATTTTATAGAAAAAGAGTATAATTGTACAATATGGGGTATATTCCACGCGTTGCTAAGGATATAAATGATCTTTATTGTTGAGTTTTACATATCTCTACTTTCGAAGAAATAATAATATCAAGGTGATATAGTGCAGTAATGCATTATTCGTATTAACAAGATTCAGGTATTAATAGCCCTGAAAAGGATAGATAAATGAATATATATGTAGGGAATATTTCCTTTCAATTAGAAGAAAGCGGTTTAGAAGCTGCTTTTGGTGAATTTGGTACAGTCGATAGTGCTCGCATCATCACTGATCGTGCAACAGGCCGTTCCAAAGGATTTGGTTTCGTAGAAATGCCAGACCAGGCTGAAGGTGAAGCTGCTGTTCAAGCATTGAACGGTAAAGAACTTGAAGGCCGTGAATTGAAAGTGAACGAAGCCCGTCCAAGAGAAGAGAGACCTTCTCGTCCCAGATACTAAATTAGATTTGGTATTCGATTTCTAATTTAGATTTATTTGAATTGGAAAAAATTAAAAGCCCTCCGCAATTTGTGGAGGGCTTTTTTTTGTACCAAAAGAGACACTCGCATTGGGGAAAAATGATCAGTAACTTTCTGATGGTAACGCCCCTATCTCAAATTCAAAAGGAGACTATTATGAATAAGAAAAATATCCCTCTTACTTTGTTGGCTGTCATATTAATGGCATGCGGATTGGTATTAGCACAGGATGCGAAAAAACCATCGAAAATGTTGATTGAAGGTGAAGTCGTAGATTTGGCCTGTTATACTTCCCGTGGTGCAAAAGGGGAAGATCATAAATCCTGCGCCACACGCTGTATGACTCGGGGAACGCCCGCAGGTATATTGGATAAAGACGGGAATGTATTTGTCATTATTGGCCCCAGCCCAGGTTATGCGCCTTATGCAGCCCAAACTATTAGGCTAAATGGCAATGTTGAAGGTGGTAGAATCAGTCCGAATAAAATGGAATCAAAAACTGGAAATTCTTGGGGAGAAGTAAAACTTCATGGCGGTGCCCCAAAATCTGATTAGTTAATTTGAAGTTATAAAGTTGGCTGTAGAATGACGATGGAAACGATGAATCCAAATCCATAAACAAAGGTATCTCATCACATGACGTCCTTTGAAAAGTTTAATGAGAAGGAGCAGGACAATGGCAAATAAAGTCAATTGGGATACGGTTGAATGGGAGCAAGTTAGTCAATCCATCAAGCGTAAAATGATTTGGGGCGAGCACACCATGATCGCACGATTGGAAATCAAGGATGGTTGTCTAGTGCCCCAGCATCACCATGAAAATGAACAGATATCATTTATTGAGTCGGGGACAATTCGATTTTGGATGGGTGCAGATAAGTCCGAGGTTGTAGATGTCCACGCAGGTGAATTGTTGATCATTCCTCCCAACCTGCCCCATGAAGCACTCATGATTGGGGATGTGGTGGCAACGGATACCTTTTCGCCCCCTCGGGCCGATTGGATCGAGGGTACCGACGACTATTTAAGATGATAATCGTGACTTCTTTTTATAATCCCTCTCCCCGGCGGTGATATTCAGTCTCCATACGATATTCCACATCATTATAAATAAACGTCAGTAATTCATTCTCATAATCAGTCGCAGTTGATATACTGCAGCCAGAGAGGAGAATTTCAACTGTAATCAATGCCACAAAGAAAAATGATTAATCATTTTTCCTGATTTCCATAGTGGCGGATATATCAAGAATTTTCCCCAATATGATATATTTCTTTTCAAGCTAAATTAGAGGATGAATAAATTAAAATTTTTACTCCTCAGCATATTCTTGTTTGTAATAGGGTGTTCATCGTCAAAGCCCACTAATACATTCGAAGATTTTCGATGTTACCCCAAAGCGGTCTATCTTATTCGTCATGCAGAAAAGATGATTATAGAAGGAGAAAAAAATCCGGAACTCACTCGGGTGGGAATCAATCGTGCTGAAGCATTACCCGGTGCGTTGGCGGATGTGATGCCTGGATTTATATATTCCAGCGAATATACACGGACGCAGCAAACGGTAGCTCCTTTATCCAAAGCATGGGGGCGGGGTATATCCATTAAAACTGCCCGGGAACCTCAATTGCAAATTGAGGTAGCCCTGTCTCATTGTGACCAGAATGTGGTGATTGCAGGCCATTCAAATACAATTCCACATTTAATTTTTCTTTTTGGTATTCAAGATGAAATCTCCATAGAAGATAATCAATATGGTGATTTATTTATTATCCAGTGGCAAGAAGGAAAACCATCCGTAACTATCGAACATTTTGGTGAATAAAAATCCTTTTGGGGGATGTTAAAATGAAAAAAATCATTTTTTATTCATTTATAGGTGTTTTGGGATTTATTGTTGTTTTGTTAACAGTACTTCTCAATTACCGACCTCATGTACCTCAGTTAGAAAAATATGGAATAGAAGCTTCTTTGCCAAGTACGGGTAATGGATTAATTGTACAATTTATGGGCAATACCAACATTTTGATTTCTGATGGTAAAACATCTATTTTAACTGATGGGTTCTTTACCCGCCCAGGTGTTGCTAAAGTCCTTTGGGGTAAAGTAGCGCCAGATGAATCGATCATTAAATATTGTCTGAATCGGGCAGGAATTGAACATCTGGATGCGGTTATCCCGGTTCATTCCCATTTTGACCATGCCATGGATTCTCCCGTCGTAGCTGAATTGACAGGTGCAACATTAATCGGTTCTGAATCAACAGCCAATATTGGCAGAGGATTGGGATTTCCTGAAGATCAAATGGTCATTCCAAAATCTGAGGAAACCATCCAGTTGGGAACGTTTAAGGTAACCCTGGTGAAAGGGCGTCATTGGCCTTATCCTGATCCAAAAATGAGAGCCAAATTGTTGGATCGAGAGATTGTATTACCCCTTATTCCCCCGATGAATGCGTTTGAATATGTGGAGGGGGCCAGTTATACCATCATCATTGAACATGCTGAAGCAACCGTAGCGATCCACGGCAGTGCAGGGTTTATCCCCAATGTTTTAAATGAGTATGAGGTAGATATTTTGTTTTTAGGGTTGGCAGGATTAGAAACCATGGATGGCGTTTATAACGATAATTATCAAATGCATGTGGTAGATGCATTGAGTCCGGATGTGATTGTGCCTATCCATTGGGATGATTTTTTTGTTCCTCTGAAAGATGGCATTAAATCCCGGAGTTTATTAGAAAAAGTGTTTCAGAGGATGGATGTGAAAAAATCATTCGAAATGGTAGAAGAAAGGAATCCACATCGTAAAATGGTTGTTTTGCCATTATGGGGGAGATTAAATGTTTCAGAAATCAGGAGGAAAGATTAATGTTATTTCTATCAAATAAATCAAAATTCATTTTCATCTGGGGGATCTTTTTTATTTTTATCCAGGGTTGCTCAGAGGATTCGGCCCAAATCACAGAAGAAATACGCAGTCTGAAAACTTATCCTTATTCTAATCCAAACCCTATTCCAATTTTGACAAAAGACAGTCGGTTATATCCATACCATTCTTTTAACGGATATAGCCATGAAGGGTCTCCCCAGGATTGGAAAGTGGTGAAAATGGAAAATGATCATATAGAAGTGTATGTACTTCCAGAAGTCGGTGGAAAAATCTGGGGTGCTATTGATAAATCCAATGGTGAAGAATTTATCTATAGAAACGAGGTAATGAAATTCAGAAATATTTCTTTAAGAGGACCATGGACTTCGGGTGGAATCGAATTCAATTTTGGCGTCATTGGTCATACACCTGCCACAGCATCACCGGTGGATTATGTAACAAGGACAAATGCTGACGGTAGTGTGTCCACATTTGTGGGCGGAATGGATTTGCCCTCAAGAACCCATTGGCGTGTGGAGATTAAACTTGAAAAAGATAGGGCTAACTTTGAAACCAATACTCTTTTTTACAATCCCACACCATCTACCCAGGCCTATTACAATTGGATGACTGGGGCCGCATTCGCGCAAGACGATTTGGAATTGGTTTTCCCGGGAAATCAATATTTAACACACAGCGGTTTGGTGAAATCCTGGCCTATCGATGACCATGGAAGAAATCTCACATTTTATGATAACAATCGATTTGAAGGGCATAAGTCCTATCATGTTGTGGGAGAGTGGAAAAACTATTTTGGCGGTTATTATCATAACGAGGGATATGGTTTTGGCCATTGGGCCCAATATGATGAAATGCCGGGCCAAAAACTTTGGCTTTGGGCTTTATCTCGGCAAGGAGGCATTTGGGAAGAATTTCTTACGGATACAGATGGACAGTATGTAGAATTTCAGGCAGGGAGACAATGGGTGCAGTATTCTCCCAGTAATGATTTTACACCTATTAAAAAAGCGGACTTCGAGCCATATGGCACCGACCGATGGCATGAATCATGGTTTCCGGTTAAAGGTACGGGTGGCATGAATGAGGCATCGGAAGATGGGGTGATGTATGTTGAAAAAGAGAATGGGGAGATTCAAATAAATGTCCATTCGTTCCTTAAAGAAAACGGATCAATTAAAGTCATAGCTGGAAGAGAAACTATTTTTGAACAATCGTTAAAATTCCAACCAATGGCATTGCATTCCATTTCTGTTCCTCATGAAACAACGGATGAATACGAGGTGATTGTTGAGACATTGGGACTTCATTTTAGGTCCAACCGGGAATCACTCCGATTGAAGCGGCCATTTAAAACCAATCCGGATATATTGGCTGCCGTTTCAAAAACGAATCAATTTTTAACGGCCGGGTTAGAAAATCTCAAAGAACGACGCTATCCCAAGGCAAAAGCAAAATTTGAAACTATATTAATGGACGAACCCTATCATAATGGTGCATTGAGAGGGATGGCCGATCTTTACTTTCGAAGCGGAGAATATGCAAAAGGACTCAAAGTCATTAATATTGTCCTCCAACTGAATGGATATGATGAAGCGGCTAATTTTATGGCGGGCAATTTGTATAGGGCCATGGGAGATTATACCAATGCCCGTGAAGCCTTTGGATGGGCGGCCAGATCTATGGAATTCCGCTCCGCATCTTTTACGCAAATGGCAGAATTATCCCTTATCCAAAGTCAATTTGAATTGGCAAAAGAATATGCCCGCAAGGCTTTGGATTTTAATCGATACAATATCAACGCACTTCAATCATTAGCCACAGCGGAAAGAATGTCGGGGAATAATCAAGAAGCAAAAAAACCAATTCACCAATTAATAGAAATAGATCCGCTACACCATTTTGCGAATTTGGAACTCTATTTTCTAAATCCATCAAAAAAGAATTGGGATCATTTTACCGGTTTAATCCATAATGAATATTCGGATCAAACACATCTGGAATTGGCGATCGCCTACCATAATCGCGGACAGGATGAAGTCGCCGTCCAATTGTTGGAAAAACTGATAGACACAAGTCAAAATCCCATCATCCATTTATGGCATGCGTATTTAAATAATGATGCAGAATTACTCAATGTGGCTAATGAAATTTCGCCAGAGTTTGTATTCCCTTATCGACGAGAAACGATTCAAGCCTTGTTATGGGCAATAGAAAATAATTACGATTGGATTTGGTCATATTATTTGGCATTGAATCTTTGGGCCAAGGATCGAAATGCTGAAGCATTGGCATTAATGAACTCATTAGGTGAACGACCCGATTATGGTCCATTTTATATTGCCCGCGCTTCATTGAAAGAAAAACTGGAAAAATCGGGTGTTGATAGAGATTTAGAAAAATCGATTCAATTAAGCCCGGAATCCTGGTTAATTCAATTGGATGCAGTGCGCTATTATCAACATCATAAAAAATGGAAAAAGGCCTATCAAGTATCCTTGAATGCATTCATGCACTTTCGCAATAATTTTAATGTAGAAATTATGCATGCCCGTTCCCTTTTATATATGGGGCAAGTGGATGAATGTCTTGTGGTTTTAGAATCTGTAAATGTATTACCATCGGAGATGGCAAAAGAAAGCCGCCAACTTTATAAATGGGCATTGCTTAGACAATCTATCGATTTGATCAAGGCGGGCAATGTTGAAGAAGCTATCTCCGCAATCAATGCCAGCAAAGAATGGCCGGAAAATTTAGGTGTGGGAAAACCATACCAACCGGACGAACGGATTCAGAATATTCTTTTAGATTATGTTAAAGGGACTGTTAATTCTAATCAATATTTGGTTTTGCTTCAGGCGCTCAATGATGAAAAATCCGGACAAGGATATGATTCGATTTTAATTAAGGAAGCATTGGCACTTATTCAGAAATAATGAATTGGGATTATCCAAATCCATTTACATGGAGAGTTAGTGTAGAATCTTCGGCAATTGATGTGTTAGACCATGTGAATAATAAAGCATATCTGGAGTGGATCATGGAAGCAGCCTGGGCCCATTCCGGCAAACTGGGATTACGTATTGACGATTATACCCGGTTAGGGTTTGCTTTTGTGGCGCGTCGTCATGAATTGAATTATTTGGCACCGACATTTTTACATGACCGCCTCATTGTGGGTACCTGGATCATCACAAACGATGGCAAATTCAGAAGCCGACGGGAATACCAAATTATGAGAGAGAATGATGGGAAAACAGTTTTTCGTGGATCCACAGACTGGGTATGCATTAGACTTGACACAGGAAAGCCCAGTGTAATGCCGGCAGAATTTATTCAGGCATACCAACCGACGAATGTGTAATATCAGCAATGGAAAAAGATAATTTGAAGAATAAGTGTAAACAGATAACAATTGAACAAAGTTTTTTTCATAAATTAAAACATATCATAAATTAGTTTAAATGAACCTAACTAGGGAGTGGAATGACGAAATATCTAGAAATTAAAATGCCAACTGATAGCAAACTTGACTGTTATTCAGATCGACTTCCACAATCCACTAAGCACCCAAGCCAATACGCCGCCAATAATATTAAAAGAGGTTTGTTATGAGTTCAAGTAAGTACGATTTTGCAATTGCTATCGGTGGCGCTGCAGGACAGGGAATTGCCGCACCGGGTGATGTGCTGGCTTGGACTTTTGTTCGCCGCGGACTTCATCTCTACACTTATAATGCCTATCAATCCATAATCCGTGGTGGCCACATCTTCTTGACCGTTCGTGTCTCAAACGAAAAAATTTATAGCCATGGTGATCAACTTGATCTTCTCATTTGCCTGAACCAAGACACGATGGATAGGCACTTGAAACATATGGGGCCCGGATCTTGGGTCATCTATAATAGCGACATCATTAAACCGGGAGAGGTCCAAAATGGTGTTCAGATGTGCGGCCTACCTGTGAACGAGCTGAGTAATGGTAGCCGCAACAAGTTGGTTCAGAATACCGCGGCTATTGGTGCATGTTTACAAATTCTTGGTTTAAATTTTGAAATTCTGGCGGAGACCCTCACCAAGCAATTTATGAAAAAAGGCCAGGCTGTGGTGGACGAAAACATCGAAGTCGCCCGGACTGCTTTCGACTATGCGGCAGTTAGTGTGACTCCTTGCCCGGAAACGATACCGGAGGGTGAGAAACCCCAGGCTTGGTGGGCCGGGAACGAAGCATTGGCCATGGGTGGCGCAAGCGCTGGCGTCAAATTCTACTCCGCTTATCCCATGAGTCCTTCCACTGGTGTATTACATTGGATGGCTAAGTACGCCCGAGATCTTGGAATTATGGTGCGCCAGGTTGAAGATGAAATTGGTGTCGCCACCATGGCTATTGGCGCAGCGGCTACGGGTGCCCGTGCCATGTGCGCCACATCCGGGGGTGGCTTTGCCCTAATGACAGAGGCAGTGGGGAGTGCGGCCATGATGGAAATTCCTGTGGTGATGATTAATGTAATGCGTGCCGGTCCATCCACAGGAGTGCCGACGAAGACCGAACAGGGAGATTTATGGCAAATGCTTGGCGCCAGTCAAGGAGATTTCCCGCGGATTATTGTTGCTCCGAAAGATGCCTTAGATGCCTATAACGCGGTAATAGAATTATTCAATCTGGTAGACCGATATCAATGTCCCGGGATCGTCATTTCAGATCTGCTTATTTCGGAAGGACGGTTTAGCGTGGATCCGGACGATATCAATTTTCATCCTGAAATTGACCGAGGTGAACTCATCCTTGAATCGTCCAATAATGGAGACAAATACCTTCGTTACAAAAATACTGAAAGTGGCATTTCACCTCGTGCGGTACCAGGACTTGAGGATTATGTTCATGTTATGGCGACCGATGAACAAGATGAGGATGGTATCCTCATTAGCGACGAATTTACCAATCCAATAAAACGTCGGATGATGGTGGAAAAACGGGCACGAAAAATGGACGACATATTTGAATACGTACCGGCGCCAGAAGTAGAAGGATCGGAAGATGCGGACATCACCCTGGTTGGATGGGGTTCTACTTACGGTGTTATCCATGAGGCCATTGAACAGTTGAAAGCTGAAAGCATTAATGCTAACCATTTGCCGATTAAGTGGATCGTCCCCTTCCACACCAAGCAAATAAATGAAGTTCTGACAAATAGTAAAAAAGTTATTATCGTTGAAAACAACTTTTCTGGCCAGTTCTACCGCTATATGCGTAGCGAAACTGGGATGGATGTAGACGCTCACATTCGTAAATATGACGGTGAACCCTTTATGCCTCATCAGGTAGTAAACGGCGTTAAAGCAATTATGGCTGGTGATACAGAAATTTTTGTGCCCGAACAAAAAATAATGGTTTAAGGAGATTATTCTATGGAAACAGAATTAGCAGTAAAAAAAGATAAAACGAACCATGTTAAACTAAAGGCCAAAGATTTCAAAGGGAATGTGGATCCGGACTGGTGTCCCGGGTGTGGTGATTTCGGCGTTTTAAATTCCCTCCAGAAAACCTGCTCAGACTTGGGCTTGCAGCCTCACGAGATCCTTACTGTCAGCGGGATAGGCTGTTCTTCTAATTTTCCCGGATTTTTTAATTCATACGGTATGCATACCCTCCATGGCCGTTCGCTCCCTTTTGCAACCGGCGCCAAAATGGCCAACCACGAACTCACCGTGATTGTTACCGGTGGCGATGGTGACGGCTACGGCATTGGGGGAAATCATTTAGCCCATCTCGCCCGTCGAAATGTTGACCTTACCTACTTGGTTATGAACAACCAGATTTATGGACTTACGGTGGGGCAAACCTCGCCCACCAGCGAATTTGGTAAGAAAACCAAAAGCACTCCGTTCGGTAATCTTGAAATGCCGATCAATCCAATAACAGCGGCAATAATGAATGGTGCAACCTTTGTTGCCCGTGGTTACAGTGCCGACCCGAAAGGTTTATCGGATTTGATGAGCCAAGCCATCCAACATAAGGGATTTGCGCTAATTGACATCTTCAGTCCCTGTGTCACATTTAATAATGATAATTCCTATCAATGGTTTAAACCACGGCTCAAAAAGTTAGAAGATGAGAAACACGATTTCAGCGATTGGAAAGCGGCCTGTGAAAAAGCCATGATTTGGGGCGATGATATCTACTATGGAAAATTCTTCCAAATTCAGGACAGGCCGACCCTTGGGGACCTGGAACCGGTGCTGGATGAGGGTGGCCCTATTTGTTTTCGTGATTTAGGGCTCACAAAGGAACAGTCCCAAAAAATTCTTAAAGGGATGATGTAAACCAAGACGAAAGAACAAATTCACTTTATTCATTTTGCCAAAACAGAAGGTCGTTTTGCAAAACATTTTGATAAAGGTGGTAATCCACATGAAGTCATGAAGGTAGCCCAGGAAGAAAGATTGGCCAACTGGCACCTTCTTCAAGAATCAGCAGTAGTGATAAAAGTTTCTAAAGAAAACTGAACACAAGCAAGAGATCAAAATGAGTACTATAGCAAGCTTATGAAAAATATCCAAAAGGATATGAAAGGTGTGGCCTTGCTACACAATCCTTTATTGAATAAGGGAACAGCATTTTCGTCAATTGAAAGAAGATTGTTGAATTTAGAAGGGTTACTACCGCCGCATATTTCAACACAAACTGAACAAAAAATGAAAGTATTGTCAACCGTTCGGTCTCTTGAATCGGATATGGCAAAATATATTTATCTCATGTCATTGCAGGATAGAAATGAAACATTGTTTTATCGATTAATTATGGATGAGACAGAAGAATTTTTACCCATTATATATACACCCACCGTGGGGCAGGCATGTCAGGAATATGGTCATATTTTTCGCCGACCGCGTGGTATGTACATCTCATATAATGACAAAGGGCGTATTGAAACAATACTCAGAAATTGGCCGAGAAAAGAGGTGGATATTATTGTTGTCACCGATGGTCAGCGCATTCTGGGTTTGGGTGATTTAGGGGCAGATGGTATGGGAATTCCAGTGGGCAAACTATCATTGTACACCGTCTGTGCCGGTATCAATCCGAGAAAAACAATTCCAATTACGATAGATGTGGGAACAAATAATGAAGAATTACTAGAAGATCCGTTGTACATCGGTTTAAGACATAAAAGAATTACGGGTAAAGACTATGATGAATTAATCGATGAATTTATGGAAGCGGTGGCGAAAGTATTTCCCAATCCATTGGTTCAATTTGAAGATTTTGCGAATCAAAACGCATATCGACTTTTAGAAAAATATCGTAATCATTATTGTTGTTTCAATGATGATATTCAGGGAACGGGTAGCGTTGTTTTGGCAGGATTATTCACTGCGATGAAAAATTTAAAATCATCTCTATCAGAACAACGAATTTTATTTTATGGTGCAGGGTCAGCAGGCCTTGGAATTGCGGAAGATATTACCCGAGCAAAGGAAATGGCAGGTCTCAATTCTCAGAATGCGAAAGAAAATATATATCTGTTTGATTCCCGCGGGTTGGTGGTAAAAGGGCGAGACCATTTAACGCCAAATAAAGAACAGTTCGCCCATCCCATAGAGGGAGAAACCAATTTTCTCGAAGTAGTTCATCAATTAAAACCCACCGTAATTATTGGTGTTGCTGGACAACCAAATGTTTTTACAAAAGCAGTCATTAAAGCCATGGCTACAGAAAATGATCATCCAATCATTTTTGCTCTATCTAATCCAACAACTAAGTCTGAATGTACTGCAGAAGAAGCCTATCGATGGTCAGACGGGAAGGCAATATTTGCAAGTGGAAGTCCATTTAATTCAGTTGAATACAAGGGAAAAACGTTTCATCCAGGACAAGGAAACAATGCGTATATTTTCCCAGGGTTAGGATTGGGAATTGTCATTTCAAGGTCATCACGTGTGGTAGATGAAATGTTAGTTATTGCTGCTCAAATGCTGGGTGAAATGGTTAGCCAATCTGATTTTAATGAGGGGCGACTTTATCCACCCTTAACGAATATTCGTGAAATATCATTAAAAATTGCAACTGCTGTTGCTGAATATGTATTTGACAATAATTTAGCCCAAGTTCCGCGACCCGATAATATTGAACAAACCATACGTGCGAGAGCGTATTTACCTGAATACATTTCTTATGTTTGATCGATAGGTGTTCCTTGGAGTATCAGGGTCATTAGGGATACGAGGAAAAACATTATCAATGGTGGTCGCCATAAAGTTTCACGAGGAAGAATATATTTTTGGACGAAAGGATAACACATATGACTGATAAAGATTTTTCTATAGATACAAAATTGATTCATGCCGGCGAGCCTAATCCTCGCATAAAAGGTGCCGTCAGTATGCCAATATTTCAAAGTTCAAATTTCGAATATGAGGAAGAAACCTCCTACGACTCTATTCGATATATTCGATTGAATAATACACCCAATCATGTGGCGCTTCATCAAAAATTGGCTGCGATATCAGGGGCAGAAGCGGCACTGGTTACCTCATCGGGGATGAGTGCCATTACGACCGCTTTGCTTGCATTCTTAAAATCAGGTGATCATATAATGGCCCATAATACACTCTATGGCGGCACAGCAGATTATGTGGTTCATGACCTTCCGGAATATGGAATTGAATTCGACTTTTTTGATGCCCTGAATTCGGAAGATTGGGAGTCAAAATTAAAGTCCAACACAAAAGTTATTTATGTAGAAACAATCACAAACCCATTGATGGATGTGGCCAAATTGGATGCAGTAGTGCAATTTGCGAAAAAACATAACTTGGTTTCGATGATCGATAACACCTTTGCATCGCCCCTTCTGTTTAGCCCCATAAAAAATGGATTTGATATTTCGCTTCATTCAGCCACCAAATACTTAAATGGTCATTCGGATATAGTGGCCGGTGCTATTATGGGCAGTCAGGCGCATATTTCTCAGGTTAATTCCAAGCTAATACATTTGGGTGGATCTTTGGACCCGAATTCTTGTTTTTTACTCCACAGAGGAATGAAAACAATGTCTTTAAGGATGGAACGCCAATGTGAGAATGCCATGGAAATTGCACAATTTTTAGAAAATCATCCTAAAATAACCCAAGTGAACTACCCTGGATTAAAATCCAGTAAGAGTTATGAAAATGCCAAGGAATTCTTATGCGGATTTGGGGCCATGATTAGTTTTGAATTGGAAGGAGATGTGGCAGCGGCGGATGCATTTATTCATCGCCTCAAATTTGCCATAAATGCTGCCAGTTTGGGCGGAGTAGAAACCTTAGTCACCCGACCGGTTCAAACATCTCATTCACTCATGAGTCCCCTCGAACGGGAGAAAGCAGGTATTTCTGATACTTTAATTCGTTATTCAGTTGGCATAGAATCTGCCAATGATTTAATTGCGGATTTGAAACAAGCACTGGGATGATGATAGATTAATTAACGATAATCATATTTATGCCACTCCAAATAATCCCCTATAATGCTATGTACCATGATTTGGTTTATGAAATTTGTTTAAAAACCGGAAATGCTGGGGCAGGAGCGGAACACCTACATAATGACCCAATGGTTTTGGGGCATGTTTATGCAGGCCCTTATATCAATCTTGAACCGGAATCGGCTTTTTTATTGGAGGATGAAATGGGTGTATGCGGTTACATCATTGGTGCGTTAGATACACTATCATTTTTTAATAAAGTCAAATCAGATTGGCTCCCGGAACTCCAAAAACAATATTCAGATCCTACTGAAAGTTCAAAACCATGGAATAAAGATGAAAAATGTATCCATTTACTTTTTCATCCTGAGATTCCCCAGGATTTTCCTGAATATCCATCTCATTTACATATTGATCTTTTACCCCGGGCACAGGGAAAAGGATTGGGTAAAAAAATGATGGATTATTTTATGAATGATTTAAAATTGCGTGGATCTAAAGGGCTGCATCTTGGATTGGGGATTAAAAACCAACGTGCATTTCACTTTTATAAAAAATATGGAATGAAAGAACTGAAACGAGATAGGAATTCAATTATTATGGGAATTTCATTTGAATAATTTTGTTTCTCAGTTGAAACAAAATTGTTGTGCACATTCCATTTTCACTTTTTTTGTATTCATTATTCTTCTCCAATATCCTCATTCCATATATCGGGATTTTTTCTGATATAATTTCCAAGCATTGTAATGCATTCCTCGGAATGAAGATCGATAACCTTTATACCATTTTGTTTTAACCAGCCAACGCCGCCAGAGAAATTAACAGATTCTCCAACAATCACTGTTTTAATTTTAAATTGCCGAATCAATCCGCTGCAGTACCAGCAGGGAGCTAAGGTTGTAACCATGATCGTATTCATATAAGATAGTTGTCGGCCTGCATTTCTAAATGCATCTGTCTCTCCATGAAGGGAGGGATCATTATTCTGAATACGCCTATTCCGCCCTTTTCCCAATAAAGTCCCATTAGTTGAAAACAAGGCGGCACCAATAGGGATTCCGCCCTCTTTTAGGCCTTTTTGTGCCTGTTGGATTGCAGTGTTTAGCATTAAGTGATAATCAGGAGTTATAACTGTTTTCATCTCGATTGTGTTGTTAATTTCCGACTTATTCTTAAAACACCAAAGTATATTCAGAGAACTCAAAAAGGTTAGGGTATTATCTCATCGTCTTTTTGGGAATTAATTAAGTTAAGTTTCTAAAGAAAAAAATAGGATAGTCATGGCAAATCGTAATTCATCACTATTGTACGGTATTAACGACAGCCCCCCCATGGGGGAAACGATAATTCTGGGGTTCCAACATTATTTAACGATGTTTGGTTCAACCGTGGCAATCCCTTTGTTATTAGCACCAGCATTAGGAATCCAAGATCCAGTAGAAAAAGGATGGTTAATAGCTACGATGTTTTTTGTCAGTGGAATTACCACACTTCTACAAACAACATTTGGAAATCGCTTACCTATCGTTCAGGGTGGAACATTTTCATTTTTAGCGCCTACATTTGCAATCCTTGGAATGGCATCATTAGCGGGTGCCGGTTGGGAAGTAAGAATGCAACATGTCCAAGGTGCAATTATTGCAGGATCTCTTGTTGAAATATTTGTTGGTGCCAGCGGATTGGTTGGTCGGCTATTACGATATGTAGGCCCCATAACAATCGCACCAACCATTGCGTTGATTGGATTATCCTTATTCAAATTTGGCGCACCTGAAGCAGGCCGCTATTGGCCTATTGGTGGTTTAACAATTTTATTGATTATTCTATTTAGCCAATATCTCCGAAGCAAACATCGTACATTTGAACTTTATCCAATTCTATTAGCCATTGTCACTGCATGGACTGTATCGGCTCTTTTTACCTTTTTAGGATATTTTCCTGAAGGGCATCCGGCTCACACAAGCTTGGCGAATCTTAAAAATGCAGCATGGTTTCGAATTCCTTATCCTTTTCAATGGGGACTCCCCCAATTTGGTACAGCTGCAATCATTGGAATGTTAGCAGGCTATATTGCTTCCATGGTAGAATCTATTGGTGATTATTATGCTTGCGCCCGGCTTTCTGGAGCACCCACACCCGATAAAAAAACAATAAATAAAGGTATCACATTTGAAGGAATTGGATGCTTCATAGCGGGACTATTTGGTACAGGAAATGGAACGACTTCTTATAGTGAAAATATTGGTGCCATTGGGCTTACCCGTGTTGGTTCTCGTCGCGTTGTTCAGGTAGGAGCTGTGATTATGATCTTATTAGGAACTGTATCTAAATTTGGTGCCCTATTCACAACAATCCCTCAACCTATTGTTGGTGGAATGTATTGTGCCATGTTTGGCATGATAACAGCAGTAGGTTTATCCAATCTTCAATTTGTTGATTTAAATTCTGCGCGAAATTTATTTATTCTAGGATTTGCATTTTTTATGGGTTTATCTATTCCTGAATATTTTATTCAAAATCCTTTACAATTAGAACCTGTTTGGTTGGCAAATATAATTAATACTTTGGGAAGTACAGGGATGGCTGTGGGTGCATTTTCTGCGTTAATATTAGATAATACAATTCCAGGGACCGACGAAGAAAGAGGTCTAAAAGCTTGGGGAAATAGCGCTGAAAGTGCGTAAAATATTCAATGATTCATAAACAAGGAATAAAACGATGTCTGTGCTAATCAAAAATGGTCGTGTCATTACAGCCGTTGATGACTATTTGGCTGATATTTTTATTGAAAATGAAACTGTAACCCTTATTGGGAAAGATCTCGAAATGGAAGCAGACGAAGTTATTGATGCATCTGGAAAATATTTATTTCCAGGTGGGCTAGATCCACACACCCATTTAGATATGCCCTTTGGCGGTACCACATCTGCAGATGATTTTGAAACGGGTACTCGTGCGGCGGCTCACGGCGGAACAACAACATTGATTGATTTTGCCATACAATCTAAAGGCCATTCAACGTTAGAAGCGTTGGATACATGGCATGCCAAAGCGGATGGAAAAACAGCCATCGATTATGGATTTCATATGATTGTGACAGATTTAGAAGATAATCGCGTCCATGAAATGAAAATGTTGGCGGATGCAGGAGTAACATCATACAAATTGTTTATGGCTTATCCGGGTGTTCTATATGTGGATGACGGTACTATTTATCGAGCCATGAAAAAAGCAGGGGAAGATGGCACAGTTGTTTGTATGCACGCGGAAAATGGAATCGTAATAGATGAAATAGTAAAACAGGCAGTTGCAGATGGAAAAACTGAACCAAAGTATCATGCCATTACACGTCCAACTCGAATGGAAGCTGAAGGTGTGCATCGCGCCATATCTATTGCAGAAGTTGCACATGTTCCAATCTACATTGTACACCTGTCGTCATCGGATGCTTTAGAGCAAGTTATGCTGGCTCGTAATCGTGGTGTTCACGCTTTTGCGGAAACATGTCCACAGTATCTATTTTTAGATGATTCTTATTATGATCAAGAAGGGTTTGAAGGGGCGAAATATGTAATGACACCTGCTCTTCGAGAAAAATGGAATCAGGATGAATTATGGAAAGGGTTGAAATTTGGTGACCTTCAATCCATTGCTACGGATCATTGCCCTTTTTGTTTTAAGGACCAAAAAGTATTGGGGATTGACGATTTTTCAAAGATTCCAAATGGTGCGCCCGGTGTGGAAAATCGTATGAGTCTTGTATTTAATGGTGGCGTTAAAACAGGGCGGATTTCTTTAAATAAATTTGTGGAATTAACATCCACAGCGGCCGCAAAAACATTTGGACTTTTTCCTAAAAAAGGGACTATCGCTGTGGGAAGCGATGCGGATATTGTTGTCTTTGATCCGAATAGAACAGAAACAATTAGCGTGAATAATGCTTGCACACACCATATGAATGTAGATTATAATTCCTATGAAGGGTTTGAAGTAACAGGGTTTACAGAAACGGTTCTATCCCGCGGTAAAATAATCATTAATAATTGTGAGTACGTAGGTAAAAAAGGTGATGGACATTTTTTAAAACGCGGCCTTTATGGCGGAATGAAATAATAAAATTGTAAAGGAGATTACGAATGGCACGAAATATTAAATCTGGATTAATCCAAATGAGTCTTCCAATGACGGAAGGAGAAGGAACTATCAAAGAGATTATGGATGCAATGGTTCAAAAGCATATTCCATTCATTGAAGATGCGGGTAAACAAGGTGTCCAAATTTTGTGTTTACAAGAAATATTCAATACACCTTACTTTTGTCCAGGGCAAGATAATGCATGGTATGCTTCTGCAGAAGCAGTTCCAGGTCCAACGACTGAACTAATGCAGGATTACGCAAAAAAATATAATATGGTTATCATTGTCCCTATTTATGAAAAAGAGCAGGCAGGTGTATTATATAATACAGCAGCGGTCATTGATGCAGATGGAAAATATTTGGGTAAATATAGAAAAAACCATATTCCCCATACATCTGGTTTTTGGGAAAAATACTTTTTCAAACCTGGAAATTTAGGTTACCCTATTTTTGAAACTAAATATGCTAAAGTAGGCCTTTACATTTGTTATGATCGCCATTTTCCAGATGGTGCACGATGTCTTGGATTAAATGGAGCAGAAATTGTATACAACCCTTCTGCAACGGTTGCTGGATTAAGTGAATATTTATGGAAATTAGAACAACCGGCCCATGCAGCAGCCAATGGATATTTCATGGGTTGCATCAATCGAGTTGGGACCGAAAAACCATGGAATTTAGGTGAATTTTATGGCACATCTTATTTTGTGAATCCACGAGGACAGATTATGGCAGAAGCATCAAGAGATCAAGATGAGTTATTAGTCTCTGAATTTGATTTGGATATGATAGATGAAGTGCGCTCGACCTGGCAATTCTTTCGTGATCGTCGTCCAGAAACCTATGATAAGTTGGTGGAACTTTAATAATTAATAGAGAAAATTATGGCAGATATAAGTATAGAAGTAAACGGTATTAGATTTCCAAACCCATTTGTAATTGGGTCGGGGCCACCAAGCACGAATTCAAAAACGATCATCAAGGCATTTAATAATGGCTGGGGTGGTGTATCTGCAAAAACGGTTAGTTTGACTGAGACGCCGGTCATCAATGTTGCCCCTCGATATGGAAAATTAAAAACCCCAAGTGGTGAAATTATTGGCTTTGAGAACATTGAACTGATATCAGACAGAACACTGGAAGTGTGGCTGGATGAATATAAAGCAATAAAAGACGCTCATCCAGACAAGGTGTTAATTTCGTCTATAATGGAGAAATACAATAAGGATTCATGGCAGGAATTAGTAGGCAGAATAGTCGAGACAGGCGTAGATATGTTTGAATTAAATTTTTCTTGTCCCCATGGCCATCCTGAAGAAGGTATGGGTGCCGCAATGGGCCAGAACCCAGATATGGTTAAAGAGGTAACGGGTTGGATTGCTGAAGTAACTGACTTGCCAATTTGGGCTAAAATGACGCCGGACATTTTAGATATCACTGAACCAGCACAAGCGGCGATGGATGGCGGAGCAAGTGGCGTTGCTGCAATCAATACGATACCATCTATTTTAAATATTGATCTTGAAACTTTGGCGCCAATGCCTACAGTGGAAGGTCATTCAACCCCTGGCGGATATTCTTATTATGCTGTGAAGCCCATTGCATTACGGATGGTTTCGCAAATAGGAAGAGGCGTTCCTGATGCAGAAATATCAGGTATTGGTGGTGTTATCAGCAGCCGTGAAGCGATTGAATTTATCCTAATGGGCAGTTCTACAGTTCAGGTATGTACGGGCGTAATGTTGCAGGGATACGAGATGGTTGAAGAAATGTGTGAAGGATTATCAAACTTCATGGAAAAACATGGCTTCAAAACCGTGCGTGAGTTTGTAGGCCATTCATTGCAATATCTTACAACACACCATGACTTGGCAGATAAGCGACTCGCAAAAAAAGCAAATGCATTGGGCGCGAATCGTGACAATAATTGGACGGGTGATATAAAGAAGGAAACGGACGAGTTAGTCAGTAAATAAGTTTCGGTTCCGAAACCATTAGATGCAAAAAATAAATTTTAATTAAAAGGGAAAATTATGTCGACAAATCTTGAAAATCTTTGGATGCCGTTTTCTGCCAATCGAGATTTTAAATCTGCACCTCGACTTATGAATGAAGCCAAGGGCATGTATTATAAAAAACTCGATGGAACTAAAGTGTTGGATGGTACAGCTGGATTATGGTGCTGCAATGCGGGGCACGGACATCCTTCAATCGTAAAGGCGATCCAAGAACAGGCAGAAAAAATGGACTTTGCGCCGTCTTTCCAAATGGGTCACCCTCTTGGGTTTAAAGCTGCCCAGAAATTGCTGGAAATTGCCCCATCTGATGATTTTCAATATGTCTTTTTTACCAATTCTGGATCCGAATCTGTCGATTCAGCGCTGAAGATCGTTATGGCTTATCAGCAGCTTATAGGGAATAGGGATAAGACCATGATAATAGGTCGGGAACGGGCATACCACGGTGTGGGCTTTGGCGGAATTACTGTAGGCGGATTGCCCTTAAACAAAAAATATTATACCCTTCTCCCGGGCGTGGATCATATTCGCCATACTCATGACCTTGAACATAATGCTTTCAGCAAAGGCCAGCCGGAATGGGGTGTCCATTTGGCGGATGACCTGGAACGGGTTATACAAACCCATGGTGCTGACAAGATCGCCGCTTTCATCACCGAGCCGGTTGCCGGTTCTACTGGTGTTTTGGTGCCGCCAAAAGGATATTTAAAACGAATTCGTGAAATATGTGATAAACATGATATAATACTTATTTTTGATGAAGTAATCACTGGGTTCGGTCGGTTGGGAACACCGTTTGCTTCTCAGTATTTTGATGTAATTCCGGATATGATTACCTGTGCCAAAGGTCTCACAAGCGGTACCATCCCTATGGGAGCCGTCATCATTCAAAAGAAATTCTACGATGCCTTTCAACAAGGGAATCCCAAGGCCATTGACCTGTTTCATGGATATACATACTCTGCACACCCCATGGCGGCTGCCACAGTCATTGCAACGTTGGACGCATACCAGGATGACGGATTATTCGCCAATGCAAATTCGTTGGAAGGATATTGGGAAGATGCGGTTCATTCATTAAAAGACCTGGGGTCTATCATCGATATTCGCAGTATTGGTCTCATGGCAGGTATTGAAATGGAACCAAGGAATGAAAAGGTTGGCGCTCGTGGATATGATGTTTTTACCGATGCGTTCCATACTCATAATTTGTTGACAAGGATTACAGGAGATACGGTTGCATTGTCTCCGCCACTTATTTTGGAAAAAGAACATATTGACCAAATAATTGATATTCTTAAAAAAATAATTCCAACACATTGAGTTCGTTTATGTGTGAAACTAAATATCATTCAAAAAGAGAAAAATTATGATGACTAATAAAGTAGTATTCAAAAATTATGGTGCTCAAGAAAATTGGATTAATGGTAAATATCAATCTGCAAAATCTGAAAAAACCATTTCTGTAATTTCACCTTATTTTGATCAAGAAATTGCAACCATTCCCGAATCCAATTTTGCTGATTTGGATAATGCAGTTAAAAATGCGCAATCTGTATTCCCATCATGGTCGCGTCTCAATATACGTGCCAGAGCAGAGGTTATGTTTAATCTGAAATCTATAATAGAAAATAATTTGGACGAAATGGCTGAATTAATTGCCTTGGACAATGGAAAAACTATTCCGGATGCAAAGGGGAGCATTCTTCGTGGGAAAGAAGTGGTGGAATTTGCTACTTCCTTACCCAGCATGTTGAGAGGTGATTCTTCACCTGTTGGACCAGGGATTACATGTACCATGACCCAGGAACCACTAGGTGTGGTGGCGGGAATAACGCCCTTTAATTTTCCTGCCATGGTGCCACTTTGGATGATTCCATTGGCCATAACCACAGGAAATTGCTTCATCCTGAAACCGTCTGAACAAACACCATTATCGACATTTAAACTTGCTGAATATTTAAAAGAGGCAGGCCTTCCGGATGGCGTGTTCAATATTGTAAATGGTGCCAGAGAAGTTGTGGAAGGCATATGCGATCACCCGAATATTAAGGCTGTGGCTTTTGTGGGCTCAACTACTGTGGCCAAATTTGTTTATTCAAGGTCGACAGCAAATGGGAAAAGAGCCATTTGTCTGGGTGGTGCCAAAAATCACATGATTGTAGTACCGGATGCGGACCAGGATTCCACAGCGAAAGGATTACTTGCCAGTTCCATGGGTAGTGCGGGACAGCGATGTATGGCAGCGAGTGTGGCAGTGGGTGTGGCAGATATTGATCCCATAATTGAACAATTGGTTGAAGAAGCTAAAAAATATAAACTCGGTATAGATATGGGAACGATTGTCAGTAGGGCATCATTTGATCGCATTAATAATTACATCGATGAAGCAGAGAAAATGGGTGCCAAAGTTTTAATTGATGGTCGGAACTCAACGGCACCGGATGGCTATGAAAATGGTTATTGGCTGGGGGTAACTATCCTGGATAATGTAGATCCGGATTGGCCAAGCGCTACAGATGAAATCTTTGGTCCGGTTTTGTCTATTATTCGGACAGACACCCTAGAAGATGCCCTAAAAATTGAAAATGGTAATCAATATGGAAATGCAGCTGCTGTCTTTACAACTTCGGGCCAGGTGGCTAAAACCATATCAGAATCAGCTTCCGCAGGCATGATAGGCATTAATATTGGTGTGCCTGTACCAAGAGAGCCTTTCAGCTTTGGTGGTTGGAATGAATCCAAATACGGTCACGGAGATATTACAGGTAAAAGCGGGGTAGACTTTTGGACGAATTTGAAAAAAGTAACATCCCGTTGGCCGGAATCAAATGAAGCATGGAAGAAATATTTTTAATAAAGAGTTGGTCTGAAATGAAACTGGGTTAAATAATGGTAATTAATCCTTTAATAATAGTACTGAATAATATATTTAATATAGATTTAACTTAGACAGTATTAGGAACTTATATTTAATAACAAAACAAAAATGAAAATAGGAGAATAATAATGAAAATAAATAAGACTAACGTCAGTTTTTTATTAATCTCACTTATTGCTATTAGTTGTGCTGGACCTGGCGCTACTAATTCGGGCAGTACTGAAGAACGTGAATCAAAGGATATTCCGGATTGGTTTCTTAATCCACCAACTGCTGAGGGTTATCTTTATGGAGTTGGTGAGGCAAAAAAGCAAAATCCTACGCTTGCAAAGAAAACTGCTACATCTAGAGCTCGTGCGGAAATTTCTGAAATAGTGAGAGTTAAAGTATCCAGTATGCTCAAAGATTTTATGCAGGAATCTGGTGCAGGTGGAAATGCAAGTGCGCTTGAATTCAGTGAAGCAGTTACTAAGCAAGTCTCTGATAATACATTGATTGGAAGCAGTATTAAGGAATCCTATGTAGCAGAAGATGGTGCTATATATATTTTGGTTGAATACCCAATGAATAATATTAAAGATGATGTATTAGGAGCTGCAAAAGGTAAAGAAGCACTATATAATGAATTTAAAGCAAATCAAAGTTTTGAAGCCTTAGAAGAGGCAATTAAGAAGATAGATTAAAACTGTTCACTGATTCTTTAGTGCAAATAAGATACATAACTTTATTCGTAATATTTTTTGCATGTGCCAGTGTAACAGATAGTCCTAAACCTGACAATGCTGGCTCTGCACGCGAAGCATTTGGATCTTTGGATGAAGAGGTGGGAGTAACGCAAGTTGAGAAAGACTTGTCAGGTGTGACTAAACAGGCAACTGGGACTATTCGAGATTTATCCGTTATTTCTGATCTTACAATCTCTGAAAAAAGTGAATATAATACTGGTAAACCAGGATGGATAGAAGTTGAGGAAACCCGTATTTTTTCAAATTCTGTTTCACCAGATCAAGCAAAAAATGAGTTACTCCAAACTCTGCGCAATACAGCAGTAAGTAAAAAAATTTCTAATACCATAGAGATAACATCTCTTCTCACAGATATGATGTCGGAAGCTAGTGGCGTTTTAAATGAACAAACAGCATGGTCAGGATTTTTTAGGAGCACAGTTTCGGGTGCGATTACAGCTGAAGAATTATTAATTGATAGATTAAAGCCAATTGATAAGCTTGATAGCTATGAAAAAACAATAAGACTTAAAGCTTATGTTGAGCCAGTAGAAGGGCAACGTGACCCAGGCTTTTACATTGATGTTTCTATCGAAAATAATTTACTGAAAAATGGTGATGAACTTGCTTTTCATGTGACTCCAAGTAAAGATTGTTATATCTATGTATTTAATTTTATGGCAGATAAAAATGCATTTTTAATGTATCCGAATGAGTATATGAAACAGAATTTCATTAAGGCAAAAACGACATTGGAAATCCCTGACCCTGCTATTAGAAAACATATTTCTTTTAAAGTTGGAACATTACCTGGCCAAGATATAAGTACAGAATCTGCTTATATAGTTTGTACGAAAGAAGCAGTGAAATTAATTGAAGGTTTTCCTATGATAGGTACATCTATGCCTGTTTTATCAAGAAATAGCAAAACTTTCATAGAACTTCAGCGCTGGCTTACTAGTATTCCTCTTGATCGTAGGATAGAAAAGAATTTAATCTATCATATATCTAATTAGATCTAAAAACCTATGCATTCACGAATCCTAATATTATTTACTCTTTTATTCATAACAAATTGTGATGAAATACTTGACATATTTCCACCAGAAATCGACCTAATAAGTCCTAAAGATAGAGTGCTTATTGAGAATTCAGCGATATTTATTGTAACAGCTAGTGATAATAAAGGATTGGATAGAGTTGAATTTTCTTTAGCAGATGAAGCAACTGGGAATAAAGTGGAAGAAACGTTTACTACTGAACCATATGAAATTGAATTGACTAATATTCAAACCTGGAAGCAAATTCAATTTGAAGCTGTTGCTTATGATGATGTAGGTAATTGGTCAGTTGTAGAAAAACAATATCTAATTCAAACATCTGTAGATAATGCTAAACTAAAAGTATTATCTCCAAATGGTGGAGAGATATGGCAAACTGGAAGTACTAAAGTTATTCGATGGTCGAGTGAAGATGTTGTTGGGTCTATTTCAATTGAACTATTTAGAAGTAATAATTCTATTACTAAAATTACCAATAGTACTAATAATAATGGTGCGTTTGATTGGGTAATTCCTGATGCGCTAAGCGCGAATACAAATTATAAAATTAAAGTTAGTTGGAATGAATATGCTTCCATCTATGATGAAAGCGATAGCTTTTTTAGTATTACAAAACCAACTTCAACCAACAGTATGATTAATAATGATTAAATATTTTCACTTTTACTTTATTCTTTTATTATCCATAAATAGTTTTTTAATTGCTCAACAAACTGTACTCCCGGGTCAACAACAAGCTATTAATACATTAGCAGTTGATTTGGGTTTTTCCGAAAAAAGTTTAGATGAATATATTCAAACAAAATTTGGAAAACCTTTATCGAAGTTAACTAAAAAACAAGGTTCAGAATTAATTGTGGAGTTTACTGAAGCTCCTAATGCATCATTTTTAGAAAATAAATTAATTAAATATAATAATTCTACTAATCAACTGACTATTATTTCAGCAACACCAGGGCAAGGTTTTTATGCGAAGAACTCTGGTAGGACTTGGTTAGCAGCAGCTTGTATTTACCCAGCTAGTGCATTTTTATGGGCGGGTGGCTATGTCGTACTGGGGCGAGATATTATTGCTCTTATGACTTTTTATTTAGTTGCTCAAAATCAAACAAATAAAAGATTAAATCAAATTGAAGTAACTGTTCAGGCTTATGACGCAACAGGAAATCCAAAATGGACATACTCTCCAGGAGAAAGAGGTCAAATAATTATGACTTTGATCAATCAGGGTTCCAAACGAGCTAAAGGGCTTAAGCCTAAAATTAAATTAGAATCTATTGTTATGGATAACCAATTTGGTCAACTAAGCGTTCAAACAAAGGGTAATAAGATTCAAGATAGCCTTGAGCCTGGAGAGTCTATGAGCATTGCTACGACATTTGAAATTCCAGCTAGTTATCCAGCTACTTCGATTGATGTTCGTGGTTCAATCTCGAGAACTTTGTATGGTAATGTTCCTTTGAAAATAGAAGGTACTGAATCCAGAATATATGCTTCCACAGCAACTTCATATGTGGCAGAAATTGATATAGAAAAGAAGATACCCATTGGTAAAAAGAATAAAAATGCGTTTGCTGTTGTTTTTGGGATTGAAGTGTACAAGAATGTTTCTTCCGTTACTTATGCAAATCGCGATGCTTATTGGATGCGTGAATATTTTGAAAAAACTTTAGGTGTGCCATCAAAAAATATATACTACAAAACAAACTCTGATGTAAGTCAAGCTGAGTTTAGTAAGGTATTCTCAGAAGGCGGTTGGCTTGATAAACGTATAAAGGATGGTCAAAGTGATGTTTTTGTTTATTATGCAGGTCATGGTGCGCCAGATATCAAAAAAAATAAAGCTTATTTAATTCCTTTTGATGGAGATCCGAATTATGCTTCTCAGACTGGGTACGAAGTAGATGTTTTATATAAACAATTAGGTCAGTTAGGGTCTAGAAATACTACAGTATTTTTAGATGCCTGTTTTAGTGGTGCAAATAGAGAAAATGAAATTTTACTAGCTGGAGCCAGACCGGTCTTTATTGAGGTTAAATCGGGGATACCAGGGAATGTATCCGTTTTTTCTGCTGCTGGATCAAAACAGATATCTTCATCTTGGAATGAGAAGAAGCATGGCTTGTTTAGTTATTATTTAATGAAGGGTATGGGTGGTGAGGCAGATAGCAATAAAGATAAAAAAATCTCAATGGGAGAATTAGGCGATTATATTTCAGAAAATGTTTCTGGTATGGCAGGTATGCTAGATCGAGAGCAGTCACCTGAATTACAGACGATTGATAATTCAAAATTATTAATCAATTACTAAATTTTAGTTAATTGTACATGTTTAAGCATATTTATTTATTTGTTTTTATAATGGGCTCTTTTCTCTTTGGCCAAAATGACTATGAAAAATGGTTAAAAGAGCAAGAGGCTGAACTTATTGAGATGGCTTCAAAAGAAAATGAATATTTAGAATCAGTAACAGCAGAATTTGAAGGTTATGTTAACCAACAAGAAGAATACTATAAAATTTTTAAAGATGCGGTGGAGAAAAAATGGGATTCATTTAAATATAGCTCTAATAAGACATATGTTGAATACGATGAAAATCTAAATTCTCGCGGCAGTGTTGATTTTGAGAAGGGAAAAATCGAAATTGAAGTACTTGTAGATGATAATCCAAGTAAAACAAATAAGGTTAAAGACTCAGAAGCTATATCAAAACTAAAAGAAAAACTTTCACAAGTAATTACAAAAGATACTTTTGACAAACAAATACTGTTAAAAGATCAGCTCAAGAATAAATCAGGTCAATATGTTAATAAAAATAACATATCAAACTTTACACAAGAGAAAGTAAAAAAGCAGTCTCTAAAAATCAAAAAAATCAAATCAAAAGATGGTAAAAAAAGGCTCAAATACTCTTTAAAAGTAAATATGCTGCCGAGCCATTTGGATAAACGTGTGGAGCGTTATAAAGATGAAATATTTAAACAGTCCGAAAGATTTGGAATTGATCCTGCTATAGTATTTGCTATAATCCATACTGAATCTAGTTTTAATCCAAAAGCGCGTTCTCATATTCCTGCATATGGCTTAATGCAATTAGTGCCGAAAAGTGGAGGTAGAGATGCCTATAACTATATTTATAAAAAAGATAAACTTTTAACAGGAGCTTATCTATATGAGCCATCAAATAATATTGAATTAGGTTGTGCTTATATAAAAAAACTGAAAGATGTCTATTTTAAAAATATAATTAATGATGTGAGTTCAGATTATTGTACTATAAGCGCTTATAATACAGGACCTGGTAATGTAGCTAAAGCTATATCAGGTGCAATGTTTTTAAAACCCAGTGTGTCAATTGTAAATAAAAAGACTTCAAAGGAACTTTTCCAAATTTTGTTAGATAGATTACCTTTTCAAGAAACTAAGAATTATTTAAAAAAAGTGAATTCTAGAGTGAAGTATTATAGAGATGCGAATGCAAAACCTCATTCACAGGAAAATCTTGATCGACAAGAATTACAGTACCTTTATGAAAATCTACCTGAATGGCAAGCGACTACATATCCCAACATTATTTTTGAAGGTGAAACATTTAAAATTATTACAAAACAAAGTACAGTTCCCCATTGTAAACTTTACGATGATGGAACTCATGGGGATGATATTGCCGGAGATGGCCTATTCTCCAGATCTGGTGTTTCTACTGATGATTTAGTTGATTTCAAATCTCGACCGACATTTAGTAGAAAAGTGACAAAATTTGAATTTTCAAACACAGAATTATTAGTAATTAATTCTGAATTACGCGGAACAGTCCAATACGAAGATTATGGAGACGGTTTATTTGGAACAAAGTATGCGTTATTTTATTCATTGGGTGATGAGTACAATTATGTATACAAAGGACGTAATTTGGAATTACATAATCCAAAAAATAGTATAGCTGGCATGAGAGTTCTTTTAGAATTTGGTGATGTCTTTGATCATTTAGTCTTTGTACCAGATAAGTATTATGGTGGTGCCGGGTATTTTAGAGTTAGAGATGATGTCCAAGGTATTATGACTTATGGTGATCCTAGATGTGGTACAGGTATGTGGACTGGTAATTGGGAAACCCCAAATGATTATAAATATGAAAATGTTGATTTTGGTTGTCCTGATAAGTTTCTAGGTGGCAATGACTATCCTAGATTGAAAGGGAATATCTGGAATGGCTCGCCAGAAATGAACGGGCTAAACCATGAGTTTGGTCATTGGATGGGCATCGGTCCTTCCAAGGCAGATTTTCCGGGGAAAGGTTTATCTTGGAATTCACAAGATCGAATGCATATTAATTCAACATCAACCGTTTCCAATGTTATGACTGGACCCTTATGGGATCCGAAAAAAGGTTGGCCTAATTCTGTTAGAGTAAAAGATGAAAATGGAATATGGAATGAAGTACAGATCGAAAGCAATAATGACGGAACATTCACCATGGTCCCCAGAAATCCCAGGAAACATGAACGATATGACGACATCCTTTTGTATATGATGGGATTTAAATCACCAGAAGTTGCCAATAAAAGATATTATACATTTGATGAAAAAGGTATGAGTTTGAATGATTGTTTTTATCAGGAAAATAGCAAAGGTGATCCTTATAATGCTTCTGCTGGCGAAGCTGGATTATATTGTTATGATGATATAATTGATCAATCTGAATACGGTAATATTGTTGAATTTGGTGTGCAAGAGATGATTGATATGTTTGGTCCAAGAATACCATCATATGAAGATGCTCCAAAACATTTGAATGTTGGCGTAATTATATTAACAAAAAACAAACCTAAAGAAACAGAACTTATCTGGTATAATCTTAAGTATGAATGGTGGTCTACAAAAAATGAGTGGGACCTAGAGTATGGGGGTACTTGGCCATTTGTTACGAAAGGTTTGGCTACTATATCGACAGGAATTCCAAAATAGTTACTTTGATTTTAAAAATATGTTGATACAAGAAGATACCATTGAAACTATTTTTTTCTTGATGGTATGGATTGGGATGTAGATATTTTTTTTCACTCACGTCGTTTGAAATCTATCTTTGGATCTATATTATCCTTTTTGGCATTATTTGTTTTTTTCAGGTTACTTTTTGTTGTCTTCTTTTTTGGAGAATTGGATGGTCCTGCCACTGAATTGATTCGCGCTTTGTGGGTGGGTGTTCGCTTTGACCTGCGGTTAGCCGTATTTATCATTTTCCCCGTTGGATTGTTTTTCATGATTCCATTTATCAATCCATTGCGCACGGCAATTTCAAGACGACTGGTTAATATTTATCTTCGAACCGTTGCCGTTTTAGTCACCTTTTTTTATGCTTTTGACATGGCCCATTATGGATACCTCAATCATCGTATTGATGTGTCCGCTTTTAAATTATTAGAAAATCCTATGATAGCCCTTCAAATGGTATGGGAATCATACCCCGTTATTTGGTCAATAATTGGCGTATCTATTTTAATTTGGGCAACTTGGAAAGGTATAGAAAATACATTCCAATATTTAGAGGACAGGCAGCGTCTTGTCCGGTTCAGCGATAAACTTTTCGCTTTCACTATGGGTGGAATCATTCTACTTTTTTCTATATGGGGAACCTTCAGACAGTATCGGCTCTTATGGAGTGATGCCTATTTTAGCGAGGATCCTTTTATTGTTGCGGCGGGTCTGAACCCGATTCTTTACTTTAATGAGACACGCTCATTTGTATTAGAGGATTTCAACGAAGAGAAGACAAGGGAATATTATGACCTTATGACTCAGGAATTGGGTGTGAAACAACCAGATTCAAAGCGTTTATCCTATGCGCGCACTGTGGACGAACGGGAGATCAAAAATCAACCCAATATTGTTATTATCTTTTTGGAATCGGTAGGATACAATCGAATGGCACGGTCTGGAAATACATTGAATGCCACACCGAACCTGGATCAGCTTTCTACAGAAGGTATTTTCTTTGACCGTTTCTATATCCCCATGGTTGGTACGGCTCGATCGGTTTTTGGGATGGTTACGGGTATTCATGATGTTGTAAGAGTAGAAACAGCCTCTAGTAATCCCCGGATCGTGGATCAGTATTCATTAATCAATGCATTAACCGGGTATGAGAAATATTATATCATGGGCGGCAGTGCCAGTTGGCGCAATGTAAGGAGTCTATTAAAAAACAATATTCCTGATATCTTGATTAAAGAACAGGGCGATATGGATTATCCTCGGTTGGATGTTTGGGGTATTTCTGATCATGACTTGTTTAAGGATGCACATGAGACATTCCAAAACATTGATGATGGACAACCTTTCTTTGCTGTGATCCAGACCGCCTCTAATCATCGACCTTATTCTATTCCTGATGATGTTGATGGGTTTGATGTGTTGGATGCAGATGAAAAGGTATTGACCAATGCTGGGTTTCATTCAAAAGAACAGTATAATGCGATGAGAATGCTGGATCATGCGGTTGGAGCATATATTTCTTCAGCAAAAACAGCCTCTTATTTTAACAATACGATCTTTTTATTTTTTGGTGACCATGGAACGTCTGACCCCAGAGCATTACATATGCCTAAATCTGATTATGATTTAAAACTAAGATCTTACCAAGTTCCGTTTTTGATTTATGGTCCAGAACTTATAAAAGGTGGAATCGTGCGAAATGATGTATCCCAGTTGGTCGATCTACTACCTACTGTGAATGGTTTGGCCGGAAAACCTTATGAGAATAGAACAATGGGCCGAGACTTATTGAATGGTGAAATTCCAATTGACCCATTAGCATTGATCATAAATAAAAAAATGGCAAAGCCGCACATAGCCGTCATTGGACAGAATTATTATTTATCTTTATCCAATAGAGGAGGAGGTTCCAGAGTTAAATTACATGAACTATGGTCCGATAAACCATTAGTGAATGTGAAGGATAAATATCCAAAAATTACGGATCGATATTTAGATCGCTTAAACGGCATATATGAAACAACGAAATATATGCTGTATCACAACCAGAAATAAAAACGGGGACGAAGGAGGGTTCGTCCCCGTTTCATACAGTCAAAATATTGGATACAAAACAAATCAGACTTATAGCAACTGGTAAAAATTACTCAATATTTTTCTAGATGATCCATATCAATACATATATTTCAATTTTCAACTTTGCTCAGTCATCCCTTGAAATATCCATTTGATCGTATCACCACAACGTAACGTTTCATTATACGATTGAGAAATTCTTTCTTGTATTTAAAGCGGAATAACCCTTATGCTTTGGAGTTAGATTCTAATCCAATTCTATTCGTAAGAGGGATAACATAATGAAAAAATTAAATTCAGCAATTCTGGAAAATCGATGTCAACTTTATGGACTTGTCACGTTACGTGCACTTATAGGTTGGCATTTTTTATATGAGGGCATATCCAAATTGATCAATCCGTATTGGTCATCTGCTGCATATCTGTTGGATTCAAAATGGGTCTTTTCCGGATTAGCGAAAACCATTGTATCCAATCCAACCCTTTTAGGGATTTCGGATTATGTAAATATGTGGGGACTCACGCTGGTTGGCGTTTCCCTACTCTTGGGAATTTTCAGTCGTTATACAACCTTGATCGGGATGGGGTTTGTTATTTTATACTATTTATTCGCGCCACCTCTTCTGGGATTAGAATATGGTCGTCCAGGGGAAGGTAGTTATTTAATCGTCAATAAAAATCTGATAGAAGCCTGCGCACTATGGGTGCTTCATTCCTTCCCGACTAGTCATATAATTGGTTTGGATCGATTTTTTAACCAATCAGCATCAAATTAAAGGAATCCAATTATGAGTGATAAATCAAACCAACCATCTGAAAATAATATGGATCGACGTAACATGTTAAAAGGACTTGCCACTGTTCCTGTATTTGGGCTTTTTCTAGTTAATCTATGGCGAAAAATCCGTCGAGAATCATTGATGAAATCAAATCTTTTATCTGATCTCGTTCAAGAAAAATCCGCCCCTGCTGTTATTAGTAGCCTTTCAGACAGTCGCCATTTAAATATCGGTATCATCGGTTATGGAGGGCGAGGTTCTCACCTTGTCCGTGGCGCAGGTTTTGCGACTAAAGGATGGACGGACACGGTTGCAGAAAATGCCAGAAAAAATAAGCTGGACAAAGGATTTGCAACATTCATGAGTCAAGAAGACTTGAATTGCTCATTGGTAGGCGTTTGCGATCTATTTGATGTTCGGGCGAATCAAGCGATTGATGCATCAAAAAATGAAACGCGTCCAGGTGGGAAACCTCAAGGGTCTGCAAATCGATACCGTCACTATAAGGATCTGTTGGCAGATGATAAAATTGATGCAGTTATCGTGGCGACACCCGATCATTGGCATTCACGAATCACCATAGACGCAGCCAAAGCGGGGAAACATGTCTATTGCGAAAAGGGACTCACGCGCACATTTGACGAAGCTGTAGATGTTTATGATACGGTTAAAGAAACAGGAATAACCTTTCAGCTAGGGCACCAAAACCGTCAGGTTGAAGCTAATGAAAAAGCAAGACAGATTATTAAACAAGGTCTCCTTGGGCCCATTAATTTGGTTGAGATTGCCACAAACCGAAATTCACCTTGGGGTGCATGGGTTTGGGGTATCCATCCTGAAGGGAATGCAAAAACGATTGATTGGGATACATTCCAAGAACCATCGCCCAATAAAATTCCTTTTGGTGAAGAAGCCCTTAAACGCTTCTTTCGCTGGCGTATGTGGTTTGATTACGGTACCGGTCTATCAGGCGACTTATTATCCCACGATTTTGATGCCATCAACCAAATGATGGATATTGGTATACCTAAATATGCTTCATCTACAGGTGGAATCTATTTTTATAAAGATGGCAGAGATGTACCCGACGTGTGGAATGCCACTTTTGAGTATCCGGAAAAGGATTTAACCCTTTTATACAGCGCGACTCTTTCCAGCAATAGCCCCCGAGGGAATAAAATAATGGGGCACGACGCCACCATGCAGATGGGAGGTCAAAGCGGTGGTGGATCCGTTCATGGATTCATCGTGACGGCTGATTCGGAATCGACCCAATACAAGGATCGCTTAGAAAGTGGTATTATTAATCCGAAATATCCTATTTATACATATTCGCCGGGGTCAAAACAAATCGACGGTGTAACATCGGCCACATCCCGTTATTTCGCGAATAAAGGATTATTATATACTTACCGAGAGGGGAAACGGGTTGATCCCACTCATCTCCATATTAAAGATTGGCTGGACTCCATTCGAAATGGTAGCCAACCGCGGTGTAATATCGAAGTAGCATTTCATGAGGCTGTGGCTTGTCATATGGCGACAGAATCATACTTTCAGGGACGCCGAATCGAATGGGATCCCGTGAATCGGAAATTAGTCTAATAGAACAAAGTATATGACAAAAAACACCCGGTTGGGAACCATGATGTTCCTTCAGTATGCTCTTTGGGGTGCATGGCTCCCGGTTACAGCACGTTATCTTTCGGCTAGTATTGAAGATGGAGGACTCGGGTTTTCTGGGTCAGATATTGGCATGATTCTTGGGTTGGCCGGTTCAATTGGTGCTATTGCGGCTCCCTTTATTGCAGGTCAATTTGCGGACCGATATTTTAGCACTGAAAAAGTGCTGGCTTTTTTGGTTTTTACGGGTGGATTGGTTAAATGGTACACATCCACCCAAACCGATTATACATCATGGCTATACTTATCTATTCTCTACAGTGTATTGTATATGCCAACGCTGGCCTTATCAAATTCTGTTGCCTTTTCTCATGTTGATGATGCGGAAAATTCCTTCCCGAAGATCCGGGTTTGGGGCACCATCGGTTGGATTGCAGCAAGTTGGGCCTTCCCCATGATTTGGCTTCAACAGGATTTATCATTTCAACTTATGCCCCCATTTCTTAGCGGGGATGAAGTTCCCAATGTGACAGCGAGATTGGCAGATGCACTGAAATTTTCCGGCATTATTTCCATCACCTATGGTGTATTCTGTTTTATGCTTCCGAATACGTCGCCTAAAGCGGATGCTGTGGAGAAGTTGGCCTTTAAAAAAGCCTTCTCTCTTTTCAATAACAAATCGTTTCTCGTCCTCGTTTTTGCCAGTTTGGGTGTAAGTATTATTCACCAGATCTACTTTCTCCAGACAGGTCCTTTCCTCTCATTTATCGGAATTAAGGATAGTTCTATCGGACCAGCCATGACTATCGGTCAATTTGCAGAAATTGCAA
>Ga0315339_1000561_pt1 | contig 44624 bp, 52 predicted proteins | sample ASW17metaG_FD_204514 | JGI IMG/M metagenome (GOLD analysis project Ga0315339, IMG submission 204514) | Ammonia-oxidizing marine archaeal communities from Pacific Ocean, United States - ASW #17 | ecosystem: Environmental > Aquatic > Marine > Oceanic | place: USA: California | collected 2016-12-05 | reverse complement strand
CTTTGCTAAACCCATGATAAATAAGTAGTTTAAAAAGGTGGTTATTTTTTAACCAGTTTGTTGGTAGCTGCTATTTCATGGGCTTTGGGCCACCTTTCCCATAATTGTTAACAGAGTTATCCACAGGGATCGGGGATAAGTCTGGCACTTCCTCTGTACCCCGCGTCACCTGTGGATTTTACCCATTTTGTACACAAAGCCTTCGGGCTTTTAGCTTTCAGAGCTTGTACAGTAAACCTATGACAAGAAGCTTGATACTAGTGAAGTTAAGAGCGATTTAGGGCCAATTTGAGGGGTTGAAAACGTTGACAGACATTAGACAGACAGAAAGTGCATCAAATAATACTCTGTGCATAACCGAGAAGGAAAGAGAAATCTTATGGGAGGCGGCAGCAATAGATCGAGGTAAGGATCGCTACCGTGCGACATTTAGTACAGTGAAACAGAAACGCGATGGCACTGTTAAACATGAATCATCCGAGTTAGGCGACGTTGCGCCGGGACAAATCATCCTCAAAGAAATGATGCTCCACGCCATCCCTTATTTCCAAGCTGCCATCGAAGAAGCCAAACGGGAAATCACTTCTGGTAGACGCGGAGCACACAAAGATTGGTGGTGGTTAATCGGTTGGTTATCCGCTGAGGAAATTGCCTTGGTTACAGCCAGAACTATCTTAACTGAGAAAGCGTCTGGCGAATCCTACCAAGGGCGAGGTGCGACAGGTTTGAACCTGAGAATAGGCCAAGCCGTCAAAGAGCAAATCGAATTCAACAAGTGGAAAAAGAAATCAAAGATCCTCGCTGGCGACAACGGGGGCTTTGATTTTTCTGCGTGGCTGATACAAAAAGTAGGCGGCACGATTAATAGGCAGACATGGGCCAGATGGAAATCCAAGATGGATGCCATTGAGAACGAAGAGTGGCCTACTGACACGCGGGTACATATCGGGGCTAAGTTGTTAGACCTAATGATTAAACACGGTGGTGGGTGGTTTGAAGAGCGCCTAGTCTATCGTACAGGCAAGACTGAGAGGCGTGTCTTCTTAAGTTCTGAAGCGCAACAAGCCATTACCGATATCAACTCCCAACTGGAGGTCAATAGGCCTTATATGGTACCGATGAGATGCCAACCAAATCCGTGGGAGCATACCTATAACGATGAGGGCAAACTTACAGGCTTTACTGGTGGTTACGAGATCATCCAGCATAAGATCATGCGATCAGGGATGTATAAGCATACCGCCAGCTTCCCCGAAGCCTTAAGCGATAAGTTTTTAGATGCTATCAACGTGGTCCAATCAACCGAGTGGCAAGTCAACGATTTTATCCTTGATACGATGCTCACTGTGAGAGCGGAGGGTGGGGAACTAGGTGGTCTACCATCATCGGATGATGTGCCTCTACCTGAGAAGCTAACTGACGAAGAGTGGGAGCTAATGGACCAAGCTGAACGCACCGAGTGGAAGTTACAAATAGCAAGCATTCACGAGGACAACGCAAAGATGCAATCTAAGCGTGAATCCTTCATTAGAAAACTAGACATGGCCCGGTCACTCCGGGGTGAAACAACTTATTAGAGACATAACGAATGACAACACGCATTTCTTCACGACACACCTATCCGCATTTTGCTGATTTCCGTACACGTTTATACCCTATGGCTCAAGACCTTAATCCACAGGGGGATCAGATCTGCAAGGGGCTGTTGCAGTTCCACCATGCCAAACCTTTGGGGGACCGAGGTCTTTACTGGTTAAAGATATCACTCGCTAACACAGCAGGGCAGGACAAAGCCACATGGGCCGAGCGCATCCAGTGGGTGGACGATCATCATGATCTTATAGTTGACTCAGGGTTGAACCCGCTAGACGGTGAGCGGCTATGGGCCAGCGAAGGTATCGATGAGCCATATGTTTTCCTCGCCACGGCACGGGAATACGCACTGGCTACAGGGCTTGATAACCCCGCTCACTTCCTGAGTCGGACAGTGTGCGCCATGGACGGTGTAACAAACGGAATGCAGCTGCTGAGTCTACTGGGTAAGGATTCTGTTGGTGCTATCAAGACCAACTGTAGCAGCCTACAGAAGCGGTATGACCTATATACAGAGGTGATGGATGCCGTGATCAAGCTTAACAATGAAATGGCTTTACAGGGCCGGGAAGAAGCTCTGGCGTGGATGGGTAAAATCACACGTAAAACCATGAAACGCGCTGTTATGACCACGCCTTACGGCGTTACGCCTCGTGGAATAGCAAGCCAGTTAGTGAAGGATGGCTTCTGCGATAACCTTGATGGGCGTAAGGGAACTAACGCCGCTTACATGAGGGACTTAATTGTTGATGCTTTAAAGGCAGTAGTTACTTCAGCATCTACGATCATGGAATATTTTCAGCAGTGCGCTAAAGCATTAGCGGCTCACGAGCTGCCTATGAAGTGGATTACTCCGACAGGCGTGGAATGCACACAGGCGTACCACAAGCTGCGTAAAACTAAGGTGAGGACGTTGATGGGGGAGTTTAGTTTGTGGGATGAGGATAGTGTGCTGGGCCTTGATGAGCGTAAGAACTATCTTGCTGCCTCACCTAACGTCATTCACAGTTTCGACGCGGGGTTACTCCAAAGCGTGGCTCTACGCCTGAAGAACGATTACGGGGTTACTTCCACTGCTTTCATACATGACTCGTACGGTGTCCACCACGGACAGTTAGACTGTGGGGAGAATGCGGTTGATGTCCTGCATAAAGTAATCAGGGAAGAGGCGCATAGAATCTTCAAGGGTAACTACCTGACAGAGTTCCGTGACCACATCCACAGCTATGCTCCCCATGTTGAGCTACCACACCCACCAGTTCAAGGTGACTTCAATATAGATGAACTATTGAACAGTCCGTACTTCTTCAGTTAGCAGAAGTACAGTAAACCTTTGACAATAAAGGGGTGATCAATAGGGGGGCCTCTTGCTAACACTATATGTCGGAGGCGAATGATGCTTGAACTTCTCAAGCTTGGCGACGCTGATCTCTCGTCTGAGGTCATGCATCACCTGATCAATGGTCGGCCATTGCCGGTTGACCTATGTATCAAACTCAACGATTTGGGTATCGACCCTGATCAACTTCAAAACCAATACGATCTCTAAGGATTTCAAAAGTATGTCTAAGAAAAATTTCATCAAGGTAGTAACACCTGTAGGCACAGCGCAGTACGCATGGATCGCTCGTCCAGATTCCGGTCACGAATTCAGTGACGGTAAATACAAAGTAACTTTACTTATGAATCCTGACGAGCCGGGTGTGTCAGAAAGCATCGCTAAGATTGAAGCTGCAGTTAAGGAAGCCGCGATTGCAGAGTGGGGCAAGCTACCTAAAGTTTATCGCTCACCGATCAAGAGCGGTGACGACATTGCTGACGAGAAGGAAGGCAAGGAAGACCTACGCGGTATGTTCATGCTGACTACCAAGTCCAAGTTCCAGCCGGGAATGGTCGACGCACAACGCAATGAACTGCCTGAAGATGTGTTCGTTAATTCAGGCGACACTATCCGCGTGTCAGCTGTGTTAATTCCTTATACAGCTGGTGGTATGAAAGGTGTGGCATTACAGCTACGCAACGTACAGCTATTAGCTCAGCGTTCAGATTCTCAATCAAATGGTGGTGACGAGTTTGGCAGTGTGGATGGTTACTCTACTGAGTTTACCGCCTCCAGCATCCCGTCTACCCCAGCAGCATCAACTGACACAGGCCCTGCCGATGACGAAGAGCCTGAAGATTTCTAAGCCATTTAACATCCCCACTACTGCAAGTTATTTTCTCCTACCAGTTCAGCCAGTACCAGCCAGCCGCCCCCGTATCGGGCGGTTCGGCGCGTACTACGGTAAGAACTACGAGATGTTCCGTAAGGATGCTCAGCCCCTCTGCAACCAAGCTAAGTTCACGATCACTGACAGACCACTGAGACTGTGGATGGAGTGTGTCGTACTGAAGCCTAAACAGGGAAAGCTGCGCTACCCACGGGGAGATATAGATAACTACATCAAAGGGCCATTAGATGTCATGACCAAAGCTGAGAAGTTTTGGAATGACGATGATCAGATTGTGGAGTTACTCGCGTCCAAGCGTTACTGCGAAGGCGATGAGCCTTGCGGTATCCACATCTGGTTTGAGGCTATCGAAGACCAACCCTACAAGGTATAGACAAATGTCCGAATGGATAGACACTCATATGGATTGTCCACTGTGTCCGAGCAGCAACGCTTACTCAGTCAACTCCGAGGGCTGGGGAACCTGCTTCAGCTGTGGCGGTAAGACTCCACCAGAAGACTCAAAGAAGGCAACAGGAATGACAACACGTACACCAAAGAAAGCACAGGACTTACTACCTACGGGTGTCTATAAGGCTCTCGTCAAACGTAACATCGATGACCATATCTGTAAGAAGTTCGGCTATTCGATTGGCGAAGACGACAAGGGTAACACTGTTCAGATCGCAGCGTACCGTGACAACAACGGTCAGATCGTAGCTCAGAAATTACGCTATGCAGGTAAGCAGTTCCGTAGCACGGGTGATATGAAGAGTGCTCTGATGTTTGGACAGCACCTTTGGAAAGCCGGTGGAAAGCGCCTCGTGATTACCGAAGGCGAGATCGATTGTCTAGCATACGCTACCGTGACCAACGGTTCGTGGGCTGTGGTATCTGTTAAGTCAGGTTCAAAATCAGCTAAAGGTGATATCAAAAATCAGCTCGAATTTTGCGAGGCTTATGATTCTGTTATCTTCCTGATGGATCAAGATGCTCCGGGCATTGAGGCGGCTCACGAATGTGCTGCGCTACTCAGTCCGGGTAAGGCATACATCGCTTCACTGCCCCTCAAAGATGCAGGGGAGATGGTGCAAGAAGGCCGTGCTAAAGAGTTGATGTCAGCAGTGTTTGACGCCAAGCCTTTTAGACCTGACGGCATAGTGTCCGGCGCGGACATAGGGATGGATGATTTACTTGCGGTTGTAAAACCAGGGTACTCAATTCCGTATCCCAAACTGGGCGCGAAGCTGCATGGCCTACGCAAGCGTGAGCTGACACTTATGACTGCAGGTTCGGGCATCGGTAAGTCTACTCTCGCTCGTGAGATAGGCTACCACCTCGTCAAAGAGCACGGCCTTAAGATTGGCAATGTGTTCCTTGAAGAATCCTACACCAAGACTGCTCATGGCTACATCGCCATCGACAATAACGTACCTCTTGGACGGCTACGTGAGGAACCTAACTGCATCTCGCCAGAGGCTTATCAAAAGTCTCTAGATGCAGTTGTTAATCCTCAATACTTCTACGATCACTTTGGTTCTATCGACTCAGCAAACCTGATTAGCAAGCTGAAGTATATGGCTACCAGTTTGGAGTGTGACTTCCTAATACTGGATCACATCTCAATCGTTGTGTCAGGTCAGAAGTCCAGTGGTGAGGGGGAGCGTAAAGATATAGACCTATTGATGACTGCGTTACGCGGTCTGGTTGAGCAGACAGGTGTCGGCCTCATTGCCATTACCCACCTGAAGCGTCCCGATGGTGGGCGTAAGAGTTACAACGAGGGTGGTCGTGTCACGCTGCAGGATATGCGTGGCTCAGCCTCACTTGAACAACTGTCGGACAATATCATTGCTGTCGAGCGTGACCAGCAGGGCGACAACCCTGATCAGTCTCGTATCCGTCTTCTAAAGAACCGTGAGTTCGGGGACTTGGGCGAGGCAGACTTAAACGAATTCAACCTCACTACCGGACGTTTGTTACCGGCAAAAGAAACAGCGTCACCCTTAGACTTCAGTAGCGAGGAGTTCGATGACGTACCGTTTTAAAGGATATCAAAATGAACGTACTTGTCGCAGATTTGGAGGCCAATGGTCTTCTAGACACAATCACCCGCCATTGGTGTTTAAGCATTGGCAACCCGAAGACTGACGAGATAACGTGCTATGCCGATCAGCCGGGGTTCCCCTCCCTAGCTGAAGGCTATGCGCGATTAGCTACAGCAGATCGCGTTGTCTTTCATAACGGCTTAGGTTACGACCTTCATGCGATCAACATGATTGTTCCCGACACCTTAAGGTTTGACCAAGTGTTTGACACACTGGTTCTATCGAAGATGTTATTCCCTGATCGACGGTCCCATGCGCTTGCCGCGTGGGGTGATGACCTTGGGTTCCCGAAGATGGAGTTCTCGGACTTCTCTCAGTGGCACCCTACGATGGGTACCTACTGTAATCAGGACGTTCTTGTAACGATGAAAGTATATCAACGTGTGCAGCAGGAACTTAAGGGCTGGTTCAAGCAGAAGGAAGTCGATTGGCGTCCCGCTGTTAAGCTGGAACACAAGGTCGCGTTCTGTCTCCACCTGCAGGAGCAACATGGCTTCAAGCTGGATATGGAGAAGTTGACTGAACTCTACGTTGAACTGTCAGGTGAGAAGTTTGAGATAGAGCGTGGTCTGAAGGACACATTCCCACCTGTCATAATCCCTGAGAAGGGAACATGGGATTGGAAGCTGCGAGTTTGGAACCAAGTTCAGGTCACTGTACCGAAGGTCGGCAACAAGGGTCGTGGTGTAACTAAGGGAATCCCGTATACCAAAGTTACTCTTCAACCCTTTAACCCCGGCTCCCGCCCACAGTGTACCTATCGCATCAGTAAGGCCCACGCTGATTGGCAACCTGTCAAGCTTACGCCTACGGATATTCCTCAGATCAACGAAGCTACGTTGAAGAACCTTGTGTATCCCGAAGCGGCTATCCTGAATCGTTACTTACGAATCAGTAAGCAGCTCGGTCAGGTATCTGAGGGTGCTAACGCGTGGATGAAGCTTGAGAGGAACGGACGTATACACGGACGAATCAATCAGTGTGGAACACGGACTCACAGGATGTCTCACTTCTCACCTAATGTTGCAAATGTGGATAAGAAGGATCTCCGAATGCGTGAGGTCTGGACTGCTGATACAGGCGACAAGCTTGTGGGTTGTGACGCTGAGGGTTTAGAGCTACGTGGATTAGCTAACAGACTCTTCTTCTGGGACAAAGGTGCCTATGCCAAAGCCGTTATCTACGGTGACAAAGCGGATGGCACTGATGCTCATAGTCGCACAATGAAAGCGGCTGGTATGCCTGACAGGGATTCTTCTAAGACACTGATATACGCCACGTTATATGGTTCAGGTAATCCTAATTTAGGACAAATCTATGTATCTGCTTGGAAGAAACATGGTGTCGTGAAGAAGGGTAGGCTGGCCGGAATCGGTAAGCGTATTCGTGATGACTTGGCGAAGGGTATCAAAGGCTTGGATAAGCTGACTGAGCTGTGCAAAAAGCGTACCCGTGAGCAAGGATATCTGAAGAGCGCCGATGGAAGACCTATCATTTCTACGTCGGAGCACAGTTCTTTAAATAGTCTTTTGCAATCTGACGGGGCTGTAGTGATGAAGGAGGCTCTCGCGCACTTCCACTTCGTACTGTGTGTCCGCGACGGACACGTAGATTCGCGGACACTTCTCCCACTTACCTTTGATTACTGTGCCAACGTCCATGACGAGGTGCAGATGTCCGTACGTCCTGAACACGCTGATGCGATTGGCAAACTGTTTGCTCAGGCAATTAAAGAAGCGGGTGAAAACCTAAACATGAACTGCGAACTTGCTGGTGCATATGACATCGGTAATAACTGGAAGGATACCCATTAAAATGTATGGATTAATTGACGGCGACATCATCGCTTTCCGCAGTGCCATCGCAGCTCAAGAGAACTGGGATGATGAAATAGTAGTTGATAGTCGTAAGGCTTGTCGCAATGCAGACAAACTCATAGCTGAGTGGATGCATGGCGCACGGGTGAAGAAGCCTATCCTGTGTCTCAGCCCTAAGAATGGCGGTAACTTCCGCAAGGTAATCAATCCTGAGTACAAGGCCAACCGCAAGGGCGTAGACAAACCTGTTGTCTATAACAAAGTGATTGAGCATCTTGAACAGAACTATCATGTCAGTCGCATCGAAGGCCTTGAAGCTGACGATGTGATGGGCATCTATGGTTCTATGCCACGACTCAAAGGATCTGTTGTCATCACAATCGATAAAGATCTGCTCACTATACCCTGCAAACTGTTCAGTCCCTACAAAATGAAACGTCCTCAACTAATCCGTGAGTTCAGTGCGAACCACGCATGGATGATACAGACGCTGATGGGGGACAAGACGGATGGTTACGCAGGAGCGAAAGGCATCGGCCCTAAGAAAGCGGAAGCTGCTCTTGCTGATTGCAGCACTGTTGCCGAGATGTGGACAGCTGTGATCGAACTGTATCGGCAGAAGAAACAGAGTATCGATGAAGCCTTGTTGAATACTCGTATGGCTAGAATTCTAAGACATGACGACTACGATCATGAGAACCACCGCATCAAACTGTGGTCCCCAACAGGCCACGATTGGTTAGATCTAGAAGGAGATCCCGATGGAACACCTCTTTAACGCGTTAGGTGATTTAGTTCAGGCGATTACGTGGGCAGGTATAACCCTGTTTGGTTTTTATCTACTCGACCTACTGCTCAACCCAACCCTAATTATCAAAGAAGAAGACGAAAACAATGATGACGTTTGACAACTATCAACAAGTGGCACATTCGACTGCCATCTATCCACCTGAAAACGGCTTGCAATATCTCGTCACAGGACTTGCCGGTGAGGCCGGTGAAGTAGCGGGGAAGGCGGCAAAGTATTTCCGTGGTGACAAAGAACTAGATAAGTCTGCGTTAGCTGCAGAGCTAGGAGATGTCCTGTGGTTTGTGTCCGAGCTAGCTTTCCACCTTGGTGTACCAATGAGTGAAATCGCAGAAGGTAACGTAGCGAAGTTGGCTAAGCGTAAAGCCGAAGGGAAGCTGAAAGGCGATGGAGATAATCGATGAGTATCTTAAAGTTTTCTACACCGGGCTGCAGCCCATGCTATGCGCTGAGTGTATTGCTTGACGAAATGATGGTGGACTACGATGACATTGATATTACGAAAGATGTGGAAGCAGCTATTACGCATCGCATTCGTAGCGTTCCTACTCTGGTGGATACTGTTACTAATGCTAGGCTTTCTAGCTTCACTAGCCGGGCAGCTGTGGAGGCGTGGTTAGATGACAATCAAAGTTGATTATACCCGCACTGAAACAATGTCCGAGCAGTCACACATCTTACTCAAAGATTACTACTGCCGTGATGGGGAAGATCCGCAGGATGCTTTCGCTCGTGCTGCTTTAGCATTCTGTCGGAGTGACTACGAGCTAGCACAACGCATCTATGACTACGCCAGTAAGGGCTGGTTCATGTTCTCCTCACCCATCTTATCAAACGCCCCCGCTCAAGGAGAAAAACTTCGTGGACTTCCTATATCATGCTTCCTTGCTTACGTGCCTGACAGCTTGGATGGTCTTATCGACCACTCGACGGAGCTTAGATGGCTGTCAGTTAAGGGCGGTGGAGTGGGTGGTCATTGGAGTGACATTCGTAGCACTAGTGACGTTGCTCCTAGCCCGATTCCTTTCCTGAAGACCGTCGATGCCGACATGACTGCGTACCGTCAAGGTACAACCCGTAAAGGTAGCTACGCTGCGTACATGGATATCAGTCACCCCGATATTGTGGAGTTCGTAAACATCCGTGTTCCAACAGGTGGTGATCCAGATCGCAAGGCATTCAATATTCACAATGCTGTGAACATTACGGATGCCTTTATGGAGGCTGTGACTCAGGATAGGTCATGGGATCTTATCGATCCTAACGACAAGACTGTTCGTGAGTCGGTGGCTGCTCGTGAGTTATGGCAACGTTTACTTGAAACCCGCTTCCGTACTGGCGAACCCTATTTGAATTTCATTGACGAAGCTAATCGTAATCTCCCACCGGCTATGCTGGACAAAGGGTTAAAGATTCATGGCTCTAATCTATGTAATGAGATCCACCTGCCTACGTCAGAAGAGCGCACTGCTGTGTGCTGCTTATCATCTGTCAATCTTGAACACTATGACGAGTGGAAAGAAACGACAATGGTTGCAGATCTCATAACCATGTTAGACAACGTGCTTTCCTTCTTCATTGAGTACGCTCCGAAAGAGCTACGTCGTGCTGTCTTCAGTGCTACACAGGAAAGGTCGATAGGTTTAGGGGCCATGGGTTTCCATAGCTACTTACAACGCATGGATGTTCCATGGGAAAGTGCCATAGCTGAGACTCTTAATCGTGGTATGTTTGCACACATCAAGTCACAAGCTAAAGCACAGACTGTATATCTTGCAGATGAGCGAGGCTCCTGTCCTGACGTTGCTGGTGTACGCAACTCTCACCTCCTAGCTATAGCGCCTAACGCTAACAGTTCTATCCTAGCCGGATGCTCCCCATCGATTGAGCCTTGGAAATCTAACGCCTACACACACCGAACTCGTGTCGGTTCACATCTAGTTAAGAACGCTTATCTGGATAAGGTGATTAGAAATCATAACTCAGACAGTGAATGGGTAGACGCGCAGTGGAAGTCAATTATCCTCAGCGAAGGTTCTGTCCAGCATTTGGAGTGGCTAAGTGATTGGGATAAGGAAGTCTACAAGACGGCGTTTGAGTTAGATCAACGCTGGGTTGTTGACCACGCTGCATCTCGCCAGCCTTTCATATGCCAAGGGCAATCAGTCAATCTGTTCTTCCCCGCAGGGACAGACAAATCGTATGTCAACGAAGTACATCTTCGGGCATTCAACAAGAAACTTAAAGGACTCTACTATCTTCGTACAAGTGCCGGCGCTAAAGCTGACACTGTGTCGATCAAAGCTACGCGTGTGGCTCTGAAAGACTACGCTGATGATGACGAGTGTCTCTCATGTCAAGGATAAATAATGAGCCTGTTAACTGCATCAACTGCATACAAGCCGTTCAAGTACCCTAACTTTGTTAACCGTGCTATCGAGCACGACAAGATCCACTGGGGTGAGTGGGAAGCCTCCTTAATGGAGGATGTTAATCAGTGGAAGTCGGGGAAGATAGCTCCCTCAGAAAAAGAATTCATCATGCAAATACTACGGCTATTCACACAGTCTGATGTAATTGTTGGTGGGTCTTATGTGGATGTCTTCCTACCTCACATCAAAAACAACGAAGCCCGCATGATGATGTTGTCATTCGCACAACGCGAGACTATTCATATGCGAGCCTACGCGTTCTTGAATGACACACTTGGCCTCCCTGAGTCTGAGTACTCCGCGTTTCTGGAGTACGAAGAGATGACGGAGAAGGTTGCGTTCATGCAGAACTTTGACGTATCGAGTAAACAAGGCTTGGCCTTAGCCATCGCACAGACCGTATGCAATGAGGGTATGTCCCTCTTCTCAGCTTTCGTCATGCTCCTAAACTTCCAGCGGTTCGGGAAGCTTAAGGGTATGTGCGAGATCGTCGAGTGGTCGATCCGCGATGAAACCATGCACGTTGACGGAATGACTGAGTTGTTTCGCACCTTCCTAAATGAAAACCCGGAGATTGTCACTGATGAATTTAAGCTCGCTATATACGAGATGTACCGTACAGCTGTGGAACTGGAGGATAAAGTTATCGATCTGGCTTTTGAATTGGGAAGTTGCGAGGGCCTTACGAAAGGCGAGGTCAAACGCTACATCAGGTTTATCGCGGATCGACGACTAGTTAATTTAGGGCTGAAAGCAAACTGGGACATTGAAGAGAATCCTCTTCCGTGGCTCGACTGGATTTTAAGTGGCGACTCATTCAAGAATTTCTTTGAGGGGCGCGTAACGGATTACTCAGCGGATGGTATGTCCGGTGAAACTTGGGGATGGTAATGAGAAAAGAACGTAAAGCAAAACGCGGTAAGCCTACGCGTGAGATTAAGGATAAGTTTCTAGATGAGAAGCGCCATGCAGTCCCACCTCTGCGACCTCAGACAGATACACAAGCTGACTATATAGCTTCGTTGATGACGGCTGAGCAGGTCGTGGTACTAGGCCCCGCTGGTACAGGCAAGACGTACATCGCGTCTACTGTAGCGTCTGATCTGTACCGACTAGGGCAGATCGATAAGATCGTATTGACGCGACCTAACGTCACTGGCTCTAAGTCCTTGGGATTCTTTCCGGGAACTATGGAGGAGAAGATAGGACCGTGGGTTGTTCCATTCACTGATGTTATCCGTAAGCGGCTAGGGTCAGGACAGTACGAGCTGGCGATGAAGCATAAGGCTATTGAGATTGTACCTTTCGAGGTCATGCGTGGACGCACCTTCGACAAAGCCTTTGTCATTCTAGACGAAGCTCAGAACACAACACCTGAAGAAATGAAGATGTTCCTCAGCCGTGTCGGTAAAGACTCAACAGTAGTGATCAATGGCGATGTTCGTCAGCGTGATATCAAAGTAACTTCTGGATTAGAAACAGTTATCAGGATGGTTAGATCCCAAAGGATGCCTGTCCCGGTTATCGAATTTGGGATGGACGATATCGTACGCTCAGACGCCTGTGCTATGTGGATAAGAGCATTCAATAAGGAAGGTTTATAAGATGGCTATGAAGTATAAGTTCGGCTCGTTAGAGCATAAGAAATCCATGTGGTCTAACGCTAAGTATAGGGCTTCAGGGCTGGGTGTTCCATTTGATCTAACAGCTGAGGAGTTGAATATTCCTGAATCATGTCCTGTCTTGGGCATCCCTCTGTGTGCTGGTGGAACCTCTGGTGGTACGCATAACAGCGCCACACTAGATCGTTTAGATCCTGACAAAGGTTACACAGCAGATAACACAGCAGTCATAAGTATGAGGGCTAACCGTATGAAGTCTGACTGTTCTCCATCGGAGATCATGCAGGTAGCTATGTGGACTCAACGCAAGATCGGACGAGCGGAGGCTCTCAATGGCACACTATGATTGCTCTCGCTGCGGGACCGCGTTAGGTATTTCACCTGAACATTGTCCTACCTGTTTAGAGTCCTCTAGTGTCGAACATACAGGTGGTAGCTCTAGCTACTACCGTGTGTCTATAACATCACCCACTACCCTAACTGAACCTTATGACGCTGAGTGCAACGACATCATCGAAGCATTAGGCATGACCTTCGCTGAAGGTAATGTGTTCAAAGCTCTATGGCGTACAGCTGCATCCCGTCAGGGTAAGCATAAGAAGGGTAACAATGGGGTTTATGACGCAGAGAAGATGGTCTTCTTTTCTAACCGCATATTGAGTAAGGAGCAAACTAATGGGTAAAAACTTAAAAGTTAAAGCGTACTGGTACTACATACCGGGAGAAGAATACCCGGAGTCATATGAATGTGCTGATAGCACCCCTTCAACCCCTAAATTCCACTGTCCTACTTGTGACAATATGCTTAGCACCACCTCCGATATTCTGAAAGGGACTATCGAATGTACTAACTGTTATCAGTTGTGTGATTTTAAAACCGTACAAATACCAACGCCGGATGATTGGGAGGACGACTACTTATGAGTGAAGTAATTATAGCTGTGGGTAAGGAATACCATGAAGCATTGCAACATGACAGTCATCTGCTTGAGTGCCTACTTCTTCTAGGTGTTGATGAATGGGACGGCTATAAACAAGCTGTTGAAATGTATGAAGAGGAGTCCGTATATGCAGGTTGAATACATCGATCATATGGGTAGCGATGCGTCGGTAGTTCGGGCAGCTCGTGTCTCATTCGCTGAGGATTCTGCGGAGTTTGACGAGGCTAAAGACCGCAAGCTGATTCGTTATCTGTCAGTACACAGTCACTGGACACCTTTTGCTCACACCTCCATTACTCTACGCATGACCGCGCCTGTACCTATTCGCACCCAGTGCTTCAAGCATAAGGTTGGCTTCTCGGAGAATGAAGAGAGCCGTAGGTATATCAGCAATACTCCTGAGTTCTTTGTGCCGGAGCAATTCCGCATGAAGCCTGAAGGTAGTGTTAAGCAGGGTAGTGGTGTGGATATGCCCGTCATAGGCAACCGCTACTGGCATAGTAGTTTCCGCACAGTCTATGCAATGTGTCTAGCTTCTTACGAGACAGCGTTAGCCGGTGGTATGTGTCCAGAACAAGCGCGACTGTTGCTGCCTCAAGGTATGGAAGTGTCTTGGTATTGGACAGGCAGCCTCGCTGCATACTCTCGCTTCTGTAAGCAGAGGTTAGACCCACACGCTCAGAAAGAAATCCAAGAGTTAGCCCAAGAAGTTTCCGACATCATCGAACCTTTGTTCCCTGAAAGTTGGAAAGCTCTTGTAGCCCCCTAGTATAAGCACTATCGGAGATTCCCCCTTCGATGGTGCCTTTTAATGTCAATTGTCGGCGCTCATGCCAGAGGTATCAAAATGACTACCGAAACCGAAGAGTTAGATCTTCCAGAATTTCCACTATCTTCCCGTGAACTATTAGTATTACTTCATGAACATTACCCTCCACGCTGTGTGGCCTACAACGAGTCTGAACTCTCAGCTCATCGATATGCTGGTATGCGTGAACTCATAGACGAGCTACTAGTGTGGCAGGAGGAAGCTGATGAAGAGCCGAATAGTCCGATGCACTAGGGACGATTATGATCCCATGCTCGAAATGGCTGCGGATATGCACTACGAGAGTCCTGTTTATCGTGACCTACCTTTAGATGCAGTGAAGTTAGTAGCCCTAGCTGACGCCGCCATATTCTCCCCATCGCAAGCTCTACTGATGGCAGCCACCGATGCGGATGGCAAATTCGTGGGTATGATTGGGGCAGTGGCTACTGAAGAATACTTTGGGCCATCTATAACTACATGCGACCTATTTCTCTATGTTCGACCAGAACAGCGGGGAGGGATGACGGCCTTCCGTTTGATCAAACGCTATCAGAAGTGGGCTGAGTCTATTGGAGCTACACGTATTAACTTAGGTATCACCACAGGGCTATTCTTAAACGAGACAGGTAGGCTGTTTGAAGCCGCTGGTTTTAATCACTCCGGTCACCAATACACGAGGATCAATCCCAATGGGAAACATTAAACACAATCGTACGCAAGTTGAACAGGCAGCTAAGGCTGCGAAAGCTAAAGCTAAAGCTCCAAAAGCTAAGCCAATGAAGAAAGAGGGGTCTGAATAATGTGCTTCGGTTCCCCAGCTGCTCCTCCTAAACCGAAAGAGCCGCCTAAAGCTGTTCTTCAAAAACCCCATGCTTATAAAACTAAAGAACAACGCGAAGCTGAAACAGCAGCGAGTGAAGGTTCTCAGCATCTAGCTAAACAAAAGAACCGCAAGTCATTCCGCATTCAACTGAGTAACGCTCTCGGTGGTAAAGGCAAGAATGGTTCCGGCTTAAGTCTCTGAGGTAGTTATGACTGATACAACTCAAGCTCGCTACGAGTCGCTTAAGAGCCGTCGTGAGCCTTTCCTTACACGGGCGCGTGAGTGTTCTGCAATCACTATTCCAGCCCTATTACCACCACAAGGTCACAACTCTCACACTGTACTACCTGCCCCTTATCAGGGACTAGGTGCTCGTGCTGTCGTAAGCTTAGCGTCCCGCTTGATGATCGCTATGTACCCTCCGGGCATGAGTTCATTCCGTCTACAGATTCCGTCTGAAATCCTAATGCAGGAAGGGCAGATGGAAACAGATCAGGAGACTGAGCGTGGCTTAGCTCTATCTGAGAAGACCATTAGTAATGAGATTGAACGTAAACAGTGGCGTCAGCCTACTCACCTTACTCTTCAATATCTGATTACAACCGGCAACGCTTTAGAACAGGTGCTGCCCGATAATAGACTACGCGTATTCCGTTTGGATCAATATGTTGTTGTACGCGACATGACAGGTGACGTAACTGAGATCATCATCGAGGAATATTTTTCACCATCTAATCTTCCTGACTCTGTTCGCTCAATGTTGAAGGCTGAAGATGCCCCAACGCAACGTGTGCCAATTTTCACATCGTGTAAGAAGACGAACAAAGGGTACGAAGTTCATCAGGAAGTTGCTGGGAGTAAAGTGCCGGAGTCTGTTGGTACATATGATGTATGTCCTTTTAACGCCTTACGTTGGACATCTGTAATTGGTGAAGACTATGGTCGTGGTAAGTGCGAAGAGCATCTCGGTGACCTCCAAGCCGTTGATGGATTATCTAAATCTATGCTCGACGGTGCTGCCTTAGCATCAAGACACATCATGATGATACGTCCTAATGCTGCTGGTGGTTTGAACCTCCGACGACGTATATCTAAAGCCGACAATGGTGAGTACGTGGTAGGTAACCCTGAAGATATTGGTATGCTTGCGTATCAGAATGCTCCGGGATTACAAGTCGCTAAGGCTGAACTGTCAGAGAAGAAGCAAGAGATTGCCTCTGCGTTCTTAATGAACTCTAGCGTTCAGCGTGAAGGTGAGCGTGTTACTGCTTACGAACTAAAGATGATGGCAGAAGAATTAGAAGGCTCCCTTGGTGGCGCGTTCTCAATGCTATCACGAGAGATGCAGTCAGCTCGCCTGAATCGCCTCATCTCACAGATGCAGAAGCAGGGTAAGTTACCTCCGTGGCCTGAAGGCGTCGTCGAACCTACTGTACTCACAGGCTTAGAATCTCTAGGTCGTGAGCAGGACGTTCAGCGCGTAGGCTCAGCTCTTCAATTCTTACAGGGTCTACCTCCTGAAATCCTCGACTATGTTCGTTGGGAGAAGCTCTTAGGCAAAGCCTTTAATGGCCTGTCGCTTGAGGATGCTGTGAACTCAGAAGACGAGGTAGCGCAGAAGCGTCAGACTCGCCAAATGGAACAAGGCTTAGGTTCAGCAGCGCAAGCTGGTGGTCAGGCTATGGCTCAACAAATGGTCGAACAACAAGGGATGTAACAGTCCCTACGACATACAGGATAATTAATGACTGAACAAACTAACCAACCCGAACCCGGCTCGGACGAATACAACCAGCAGAAAGCTGATCAGTTCAAGGCGGGGCATGGGACCCCATCAAGTGAGAATATAGACTCAGCTCCTACGGCTCCTAAACCGGAGAACGGACAGGACAAATTCTATAATGCTGAAACAGGTGAATACAACTGGCAAGCACACGCGACAGAACTTGAGTATCGCATGGGTCAAGGTGACAAGCCTCCGGTTGATAATACTGAAGAACCCCCAACCACTAATGACGAACCTAGCGAAGCTTCTGATGAAGCCGCAAAGGATGTCGTGGGTAAGGCAGGTCTAGATGTTGATTCATTAGTACAGCAAATCCAGCAGGACGGTAACCTAAGCGATGAGGCAAAGAATGCTCTTATTGCACAGGGTGTCGATGCAAATCTTATTGACTCTTATGTCGAGAACTTAAAGTTCCGCATGGACGCTGAGTCCAAATCAGCCCTCGATTATGTGGGCGGTGAGGAAGAGTGGACCAAGATTAGTGCATGGGCTGAAAACAACCTTAATGCTGAAGAGAAAGCAGCGTACAACGATACGTTAAATGGAGCAAACTGGAAGATGGCAGCTGACGCTATTAAGTCCCGAATGGGGCAAACTACTGAGCCTAACTTAATGTTAGGTAATGAGGTGGGTAACTCATCTACGGGTTACCGTTCACGCGCAGAGATGAAGAAGGATATGACGAACCCTGAGTATCGTACTAATCCTACCTTCCGACAGACTGTCATCGACAAGATGTCTGTATCCACATACGACCTAGATCATAGTTAGGTCACACCGCCTCCTTCGGGAGGCATCTATTCTAAGGTAGCGCCAAGCCAGCGATACCCCCGATACGGTAGCACACCCAACGCCCCTGACATTGCTAGGCTAAGTGATGTGGGTTAATTCCGTGCGCTCGTGAGAAGTACTCATACACTGACCTGTTACGACAGACAATCTTTGTATTAGCTACACCCTTAAAACCTTTCTACATCTATCTATACCGTCCCATCTTGGGACTGACATTAAAAATCTATTCCTTACAGGGTATTATCATGACTATTTCTAGTATTACTTCAGCTCCATCTCGTTTTGGCGCTGGTCAAACTTCTCCTGCCGACAATCGCGGCTTATTCTTAGACGTATTTGGTGGTGAAGTTCTTACTGCCTTCGATATGGCTACTGTCACTCTAGACAAGCACAACGTTAAAACTGTTGGCGGTGGTCAGCGTTCTTTCCGTTTCCCTAAGACTTGGAAAGCATCTGCTGAATACCATACTCCGGGTCAGGAGCTTATGGGTACTGACATCGAGACAGGCGAAATCGCCATCACCATCGATGACATCTTAGTATCTCACACTGCAATTGCTGACATCGATTCTATGTTGTCACACTTCGACGTACGTTCTGAGTATTCTGCTCAGATGGGTCGCGCTTTGGCTCGTGTATTTGACAAGAACGTATTCCGTCAGATCATCAAAGCTGCTCGTACTACTGGCGACGGTCCGTTCCCCGGTGGTGACACTATCGTTGGTCTAGGCGCTTCGTCTACTGGCGCTGAGTGGATCGATGCGATTCGTCTAGCTAACCTTAAGTTCTTCAACTTATCTGTTCCTGAAGAGCAGACGCGTTATATGTCTGTATCTGCTGAAACCTTCAACAAGATCAAGTTCGCTAAAGACGCAAACGGTCAGTACTTAGTACTTGATGCCGATCTACGTCACAGTGGTGCTGGTGGTGTTGAAGGCCGTGCTGACTCTTTGACCATCGATGGTGTTCAGATTGTTAAGTCTTTGAATATGCCTAATGCAGATGAAACTTCTGACAACGGTGTGTACGCAAAGTACCGTGCAGACTACTCCAACACTCAAGGTGTTATCTGGACTGCGGATGCTGTTGCAACCGTTAAGTTGATGGATATCGGCTTTGAATCTGAGCGTGACACTCGTCGCCTAGAAGACTTCTTGGTTGCCAAGATGCTTACTGGTCACGGCACTCTACGCCCTGAATGCGCTATCGAATTGACTGCGTAGTATTCCCCCCAGGTTCTTTTAATTAGAGCCATAAGCCTCACCTTCGGGTGGGGCTTTTTTTCTTATATGAGGTTCTTATGTTAACGAAACTCGACGCCGTCAATCAGATCTTAGAATCTATTGGCGAAGATCCAGTATCCTCCTTGAGTTCTGGGTTGCCCGATGCAGAGGCAGCTGAACGAATTCTGAACCGAGTGTCCCTTGAAGTACAAGCCAAAGGTTGGCTATGTAATCATGAACGCTCTTATACAATGCCTGTCACAACTGAGAAGACGATACCTTTATCGCCTGATGTCTTACGCATTGATACCGTAGATAGCGACAAAGGACTTCATGTCACCGTCCGTAAATATCTAAACCAACCACATCTATACAACATACTTGACCACACCTTCTTCTTTGACCGCGCCCTTGTCGTTGACATTATTTGGGAACGGGATATCGGGGATTTAACTCCCGAACTTCAATTGTATATCACCGCTAAAGCTTCCCGACGATTCCAAGAATCTGAACTAGGTTCTGTAGCGGCAGATCAGTTTGCTCTACGCGCCGAGCAGGAAGCTTATGCTGCCTTGATGGATGCCGAAGCTGAAGCTGAAGACTCTAATGCCTTAACCGATAGCGCCTACTGTCGTTACATTATAGGCCGTAACCATCCACTTGCTGGGAGATAATCATGGGTAAACTGGTCGAACAGACTCTCCGTACTATGTACCAAGGCGTAAGTCGTCAACCTAATACTGTACGCTTACCGGGTCAGGTAGAAGAAGCGGAGAATGTCATGTTCTCTGTGGTTTCAGGTGGGTTCTCGAAGAGGCCGGGTACTCAACATTTAGCTTCAACTAGTATGCCTAGTGAGGACACCGCGCTCTACGGTTACGAGCGTGACGCTAATGAAAAATACCTCATCATGGTAAACAACTCAACACTGCTTGTGTACAACACTACTGGGTCGCAGATTGCAGTTGCATTTCCTGATGGCACGGCTTACCTAAACACGGACACCCCTTCTCAAGACTTATCATTCACGACGATTGCAGATCACACTTTCATATCGAACAAACAGTTAACAGTAGCTATGTCCGATGCTGGTGTATTTGATGTTGCCACAATGCCTCATGTATTAGTACGCGAAGCAGACGGATCGTTTACGTTCCGAGCATCCACAACGTACACAGAGCGTCCTGTAATCGAGCCTGATTATTATTCATCTCCTAACATCACATACACCCTAACGGATGATGCAGGAGGTCGCTTTGCTATTGACGAGACAACTGGACTAGTTACGGTAGCTGATCCTACCTTAGTCAACGCCACTACCGAAACGTCTTACCCCATAACGGCTGAAGCCTTATGTACGGATGGTACTTCAAACACTAAGACATTTAACATATACGTGTATGCCTCGTCTGTAGGCGAACTCTCTGATGACGATGAAGACTTAAACTCACCAGATGTAAACGGTATGGTCTTTGAAGGAGCGCAAGCTGGCGATCTGGTAGGTCTAACGGTCTTTGCTGAAGATCGATTGAAAAACGCTCAACCTAAGACACCCACGTTACCGACTGACTTAATTCCTACGCCAGACTTTGTAGGGCATAAGATCTCTGATATTACTTTCTTTCGTAATCGCTTAGGTATCGTAGCCGACGAGACAGTTTACTTCTCGCAAGCAAGTGACTATACAAACTTCTGGCCTAAGACGGTGGCTCAAGTCATCGACTCTGACGCTTTTGGACGTACAGCTTCCAGCTCGCAAGTTAACTTAATACGCTTCGTGGTTCCATTCCGTAAGGCTCTATTCTGTTCAGCAGATACTGCTCAGTTTGAATTGTCCGCAGATGCTGCTTTAACTCCAGCTGCTACAACTATAGACATATCTACTCAGTACGCTTCTGAGCCTTTATGTCGGCCTATAGGATTCAGGGACGAGCTTTACTTCGCGTCTAGTAGCGGCGACAGTGCTTCACTATTTGAGTACTACTATAGTGATACCTCGGTGGGCCACACAGCTAATGACGTTTTAATTCATGCGTCAGGCTATGTTCCAGCTCCTATCACACAGTTAGTAGGAGACACAGTTACAGGCACAATCTTTACACTTAGTGGTTCAGATCGTTCATCCGTATACGTGTACCGAACCTTTTGGTCAGGAGAAGAGAAGGCACAATCAGCATGGGGCAAATGGACCTTTGGTGTTGACGCAGTCGTTCACAGCTTAACAGTCCTGAAAGGGGAACTCTTCGTAGTACTTACGAGGGATGGCACCGTAATGATTGAGAAGATGTCGTTAAACATTGACGAGCGTCCTACGCACTTCAAGCTTCCTGTTCGATTAGATTCTATGCAGCACTTAGACGGTGGTGTCTATGACAGCGTATCTAACCTAACTACTTATACTAGCCTGTATGAGCTAGGGTCATTTGTAGCTGTAGTCGATACGGATACGGCACCGCTAAATAGGCAGGGGCAGATTTTAACTGTACTGTCATCGGCGGGTAACGAATTCACTGTATCTGGTGACTATTCGCAGACACCTATCTACGTGGGTATTCCCTACAACATGGTAGTTGAACTCTCTAAGCAGTACCTGCGCGAAGGTGATGACGACATTACTGTTACCACCGGGCGTTTACAACTTAAGCGCATCTACTTTGATTACAAAGACTCCGCGTTCTTACAGGTTGTAGTAACACCGCATATGCGTGACCCGAAAACATATACCTTCAATGGGTCTGTGTTAGGAGGCTATATACAAACCACTCCCGACTTAAGTTCAGGTGTGTTTGATACGCCGGTCCGTTCAAAAGGTAGTACTGCGAAAATCCAAATCACAAACTACTCCTACCTACCTTGCACAATCACAAGCGCAAAGTGGAAAGGATTCTTTAATGAGATAACTAGGCAGGAATAATATATGTGCATCACAGCAATTATAGCCTCTGCGATAGGGGGCCTAGCTGCCGCCGCGCAACAGGCGCAGGTCGCTCGTGAGTCTACTGAACGCGCCTATGAGGCTGAAGCTAAAAACCTTGATCTCGTATATTCAGAGAACACCCGGCTACAACGGGAATCTCATGACATCTACGACTCAGAAGTACATGACCGTGTTCGTCAGGCTAATAGAGAGCTTGGCGCACTTACTGTACTTATGGGAGAGCAAGGTGTTTCTTCAGCCTCAGCGTCAGGACTTGTAATCGACTCTGAGTATACGACGGGTATGGATATTTCCCGTATCAATACTAGTCGGGGTAACCAGATCGAACAGCTTCAATCTAAAAAGAGGCAGGGTGAGATGGGTTACCTGAATCAAACAACGTTGGCTTATAACCAAGGTGCAGCTGCTGTGGCTAACGCTAATGCGAGTGCCATCGGGGCTATCACAGGTGGTATGTCTAGTTATGGCAAAGCTACAGCTAACAAAAACCAACATACCAATCAGCTTGCTGGTTACAACTCAGACAAATAAACATCATAAGGAGGCTTAGATGCCTGATTTATCCAACGGTGGCTCTGGCGCTCATGCGAGTCGCTCTGGGCGTAACCATAGCCAACTTCAGACCCGCGTAGGTCCTACGGCTAAAGTCCAACTACAGGAACACGCACTTCCGCTTGAAAACAGCCAAGCCATTATGAGCGGTGGCTTAGCTAAGGCTAACGCTATTGGTAATCTTGGAGCATCTATTAGTGGCTTCTTTGGTGCTGTTGAGCAGATCGACTCAGACCTAACACAGGTAGAACGTGCGGAAGAACTACGCGTAGCTAGTGTGGAACGGAAGGAGCGTGACACTCTAAAAGAAGTTAAGCATCTTAATATCATCAATACTTCATCGAATGCCTTGTACACATCGTCTTTGAGTGCTGTGGTTGAGCAGCATAATGTGTCGGATGGCTCAAGCTTGGCTGCTAAATTTGAGGAACATTATGCGGTCAATAATGAGGATTCAGGCGACCCGCTCTTAGAGCAGCGTAAACTAAATGCTTATAATAACCGAGTTATGCCTCATCTAACTGTGGCAGCAGAGCAGCGAGCTGAGCGTATAAGAGTAGAAGGTGTGCAAGATGTCATATCGAATTTAGGAGCACACCCTAACCCTAATACAACAGCAGCCTTTGCTCAGCACTTTGATATGCTCCAAGCATTACAGCCGAGTAAAAGCTCTTCAGAGATATCATCATCTTTGATTGGTTATATGGCTGACATAGCGATAGCAGGGGGCGGGACTAGCTGGCGTAAATTTTCTAAGTTTCTTCACGATGATAAAGTCATCAAGACGAAGGATGACTTCGATACGTTTGCTGGCCGGTTCCCTATGGCAGCCGCTAAGTTAGCCTCGCAAGGGTGGGCAGCGTACACCGCACAGCAAACGCAAGAGTCAAACGATGCGGCTCAAGCTCTCGTAAGTGAGATTGACTCTGCCTCTTCTACGGATGAACTAACAAGTCTATTCACACAGGTACAGCAGTTTGGTGATCAGTTTGGTGATGGTGGCAATCACTCCATGCTAGGTCAAGTGTGGTCAGAGCAAGCTAAGGCTGTTGCTATACAAGAACGTAGCACCGCTCAGTGGCGAGCTATAGGTGGTGGTGAAGCAACTAACTTGAAGACCGCTGATTATAACATGGAGCAGATCACACGATTGATTGCTGATCCCGCTACTGACTTTACCAACGTCTTAGTTGATGACTACGCTGCTGTCTCAACGGCTGCAGCGACAAAGATCGCTAACCAGTTTAAGGCGATGGGGTATGTCTCTAAGAAAGTTAAGACTTCTATCAGTTCGATGATGTTGTCCCGTGATACTACAACTAGGCTTAAGGGTTACCAATTACTTAAGAAGCTAGAAGCTATTAACCCATCTATGCCCTCACTTATTATGAGCGAACAGGCTATAGCTCACGATGCTTATACACGCCTAAGCGAGGGTGGAGTAAATAGTCTTGAGTTAGATCAAAACATCAAAAATGAAGACCTCTGGAACGCTCTAAATGATCCTGAGATTATAACCCGTCACTCGGAAAGTATCCTTACCAGCTTGGAGGCTGATAATGATGCGGAAGCTTTCACTGATATAACTGCTGACGGTTGGTTGTTTAATAACGAGTGGCGTAAGAAGGTGGCGGCAGCTCAAGGTGTTGACGCAGATAGTATCTACTTTGCCGTTGGGAGTCCTGTACAGAAAGCATTTATGGAGCAATTGAGAGTCGCAAGTATCAGTGCTGAGTTTCTAGGAACAGGCGAGGATATAGATGATTTCGTCGCTACAGCTTGGGCCAAGTTAGAGCCAACCCTCAGTGTTAATCAAATGGGTGATAATCAGGGTCAAATAATTATAGGCCAAGCTGCTACAGAAATAGATTACCTATCTTCCCTAACTGAAGAGGGTGATGTACAGACGCGTACGCCTTTCATAGGCACGATGGCTAACCCCCTTAACCCTCAAGAAACCATTAGCCCCCTTCAGCACTTACAAGAGGGTCTACAAGCTCTGTCAGAAATGGCTTGGTTTGGCGGTGCCGATTTAGGTTTTCAACAACTAAATGATGGTTCAGGTAAGGCGGTTTTGACGCAGAAGGATGAGTACGGTAGGCCCGTAAATGTTGTAGTAGGACTAGACACCTTCGACTTAACCGGTGGTTGGATAATGGGCAAGGGTGAATACGGTGAGAATAAACCTGTGCAAGCTAATGCAGGTATGAAACTCACTCTTACTGGTGATTGGACGATAGACAAGGAGTCCATCGCAGCTGTTCGCGGTAGCCTATATAAAGGCATGGAGTTTGTACCACAGTACCCAGCAGGAGCTACCGAAGAGGACATTAAGTCGGGTCAGGTTCTGGCTCTCGACTATAAGATTCTAGTCTATCCCACAATACGTGACGATCAGGTTCCTGAAATGTTCCACACTGATGAGGTTATGGAACAGCTAAGACAGGGCGGTCATGTTAACCCACCTATAGAACGACCTGTTGAATTACAGGGCTTCGATGAGCGGCCTAACAAGGATCACAAATGGCAGGACGATCAAACCATTACCAGAGAGCGATTACCCTTTGCTAACTTGCAATCTCAAAGTGATGCGGATCATCAAACTCTGGTGTCTCAGGGTGTCATGGCTGGTTTACGCAGAAGCGGTCAAATTAGTCCTACCACGGGTGTAACAACAGATGCTCTGTCGGCACAACCTTCACTCACTGAGGACTTTAGTTGGTTACTTCAAGACGCATACACAAAGGTAAAAGATTTTATGGGTGCTGATTCAGATCCTACATATCAAGGACGCCGGTTTGAAATGATCGGTGAGAGCGAAGCTTGGCGAGCAGGAGCTTACTGGGATGGTGTTAAGAAAGCTAATGGCGGTAAAGGTTACCGCACTGTTGGTTTTGGATTCAATCTCGATTCTGTCGGGCATAAGGATCTATTCAAAGAGACACTTAAAGTTGGGGATGATTACTATCAATCTGTTTACGACGGCAATGTTGATATTACTGAGGCACAAGGCCGTAAGTTATTTGACGCGGCTGTAGGTGAGGCAGAGCAGATAATTGATAACCGACTAAAGGGTGTAGAGCTTAACAACCAGCAACGATTAGCTCTCGTATCAATGGCGTACAACTCGCCAAAGTTGATTGGTAAAAACTTAGTTAGCCAACTTAAATCTGGAGAGCTGGACGAAGCAGTGAACGAAATACTGTTTAAATCCAACGGCTCAAGGAGTCTTGGCTTATACAACCGTCGTTATGAAGAAGCTCTTACATTCGTAGGAGCTGAGCGGGCGCAGACTATTCCTTCCTACTTATCTTATATGGCACAGGTGTTGCCTGAGAAGTACGGCATATCGTTAGCCGATAAGGAACCAGCTAAGCCTCTCATAGCCTCTAATACATAAAGGTGATATATGGACTCAAGTTCATCAACGATGACAGAGGACGCGCTTCGGCGTGTCCAATCTGTCGATTTAAACACAACAGTTCCACGCCCTCGTAGCAACGTCATTCCGATGGGCGGCGAGAAGCCTACTACCCTTGAAACAGCTAAGTCCTTCTACGAGGCTGAAACTCTCATAGGTGCAGGTATAACGAGTTCAATGGAGTGGGGCCGGGGCGACACCGACCTTAAGTTCAACTCGTACCGTTACTATGATGAGAATAAAGAATCCTTGCAAGATATGGATCTGTTTATTCGACAAGGGAAGTTCGATGATACGGCTAACCAAGGTCACTTCGATAAGCGTGTAGAGCGTTTTCGTAGGGAACTGAAGAACCGCGATAACATGGAGAACGGTACATTTACCGGCAATATGTTAGGTATGGGGCTATCACTACTGGATGTCTGGAGTCTTGTCCCTGTACTTGGGCAAGTTAAAAAGGGGCAATCCCTTAAGACCGCATTAGATTATGGCTGGAAGTCGTCGGCTGTAGCTGGTGGGCAGGAAGTCGTTATGCATCAACTGCAGGAATTCAGGACGATGGACGAGTCGCTATTCAATGTAGCTGCGGCCTCAGTCCTTATGTCTGCAGTCGGTGGTTATAAAGGGCTTACACCAACTGTGCGATCAGGCAAGGCTTCTACATCTAAACATGTAACTGAAGAGGTTGATGAACTTGGCAATCCAACTACAAAAGCAACTGACGAGGCTCAGCCTCATACTGATTCAGTAGGTTCTGCTAGGGTCGCGGACACATCCGAGTCCGTTATGTCAGGCAACCGAGGTGTCATAGGTAAAGCAGTAGAGAAGCTTACTAGCTGGATTGATCAGACTACACCTGTTGGACGTTCCTTTGCATGGTCTATCGATACAGCGCGTGATGTAACTCAACGCCTAATGGACACAGGCGGTAGACTTACTAAAGGTCATGCCGACGGTAGGGTCGTTGAGAATGCTGAGTCGGTTAAGAATGCTTTTAAGACCGAGTATGACGCATTGCTATTACGATCTGAGAACATTGTTCGTGACTTAAACATCGCTATGTCTGGCACAGGGCCTGTAGCCCAGCAGCTCAAATCAGATGTAACTCGTGCTGGTAAGTGGGTACAAAGCTCCACGGGTCAACAAGAAACGTTTGAGATGGGCTTATTGGAAACCCAAGATTTCAACGATTACGTTGTGCGTACTCTGCACGATTACGCTGATGGTGATTACCTCGCTAAGCTGGAAGCTAAATGGGGACCTGATAATGCAAAGCTCATCGATGATGCAGCAAAGCAGATGTCTAACGAGATCGGTGTAGCTAACCGGCACTTAGAAGATCTGATGGTTGAACATGGTTTAATCACAGAAGCTCAGCGCATGGGTGACGACTACAAAATGGCACAGCTGTGGAACAGTAAAGCTATTGGTGAAGATACTTATCGCGCTCGTGATTTCTTTCTGAAGGTTCTTCAAAACGAACCTGTAGAAGAATTCATTGAAGACTTTGGTTTGACGATGGATCAATACGCTAAGTTAGGTGTTGAAGATGTCTCAATTAAAGTAGGTGACGAAGAGAAGCTAATTACGAAAGCTGAGGGTGTAGGTGTTAAACGCGAGATCCTAGAGGATTGGGCAGGTGATACCTATGAGAAGGCTCTTCAGGAAGTTGAACAAGCTGCTCTTCAGGCGTTAGAAGCCGAGAAGACCGCCCGTAAAGCTATGGTCGAAGCAGCTGCTGTCATAAGACAGAACACGACTAAGATTAAGAATCTCTCCGTCAAGGCTGCTAAAGAGGTTGTCAGGAAATCTCATGAGTTCATTGAGTTAACTAAGGCAACACGAGGCAAGGCTAAAGCTGAAATGGCTGAGGCACAGGCTGAGCTTAAAGGTAAGATGCATAAAGAGTACGCTCAGCAGATTGCTTATGTTGAAGCAGGACCTACAGCTCGTGCGGTAACAGCTGCTAACCAGAAGCTTCGTAAGCTGCTAAAAGTTAAAGGCCCTCTTGAACAAGACCCTCAAGCAATCAAACAGGCACAGGAAGAGTTAGTACAAGCTGAAATCTCCCACACTGTAGCAATCGATGAAGCGTGGCGTTCAGTTAAGGTGAACACACCAGAGATGGCTAAGTATAAGGAGAAGTCTTTAGAAGCTAGACGTAAACTACGTGCGGCTGAGAATAAGATCAAAGCCAAGCAGAAGCGTGTTGCTGAGTTAGAGGAAGCGGTTGGGAATACTGAGGCTGCAATTAAGCATACTCGTAGCTTGAACAAAGAAACTCGCCAAGCCTATAAAGAGATGAAACACGCGTGGATGAAGGCTGCTAGAGGTACTAAGAAAAGTGCCAGGATTCAGCGCCGAGCTGGTAATGCTAAGAACATGGTGGAAACAGTAGACGAGCTAGTGGGTAACCTTCAGCACAGTCAGAAGTCTCCTCAAGGTGTGCTACACGAGTCTATGTTTGAAGGTGGTCGGAGTAAGAGTCGTAAGATTCACCTCACCCCAGAACAGACGCGTGAAGCCCATGACTTAGGGATACTGAATAAGGACATCCATAAGGTTCTCGACAAGCAGTGGGATGAAGTTTCCGCTCGGTTAGCGTTACGTCAAGTCTTCGGTAAAAACGTCAAGCTGGATCTTAGCGACGTTAAGGAAGAGATAGCACGTAAGTATGACGACGAGATTGACTATCAGCGTAGCCGTAACAAGAAATCATCTCACTTAAAGAATGAGAAGAGGAAGGTGTTGGCTGATATTGATGGTCTACTTGAACGTCTATATGGACGGGCTGGTATGCCTGATGATCCAGATAGTGCTTTATTCTGGGCTACGGGTAAGGCGAGGGAATATAACTTCACACGCTTTGGTCCTGAATTCATCATCACTTCCTTTACTGATGCGGCTAACATGATCTTAACCAACGGCTTTGGTGTTTACGCAGGTAAGTATTTTAAAGCCTCGTCTAAAATCATGAAGGGTATGCCAGACGATGTAATCCATAAGATAGCAACTTCATCTGAACGTCTACTACATCAGGCTCGGCATCTTAAGCTTGCAGGTTCTGATAACTTCAATGACGGTTTAGGCATTGGAGCGACAGGCTCCGCTAAGCAAAGGATCACCTCTAACATTGATCGTCTAACAGCTGGCCTGAACGAGAAGGTAAACGTCATGTCTGGCCTTAGTGCTTGGAACATGAAGCAGAAAGCTATGACGATGATGTTCCAGCAAGATAAGCTTGTTGATATCGTTAATAACCCTAGTATCTTATCCGACCTAGAACGGGCTAAGTTAGCTACGATAGGTATTGGACCTGATCAACTACGGTTGTTTAAGAAGATGGCTAATGAGTTTGGTACATCATCAGACGGTGGTGTTAAGAGCTTTGATGCACAGCACTGGCAGACTCGTAATGAGCCAGCCTATCGTGAAGCTCGTCAAGCTTTCGAGGACGGTAAGAAGCTTTTAAAGGCTGGTGAAATCGAGGGTGATGATCTAGATGTTTTGAAAGCTGCAATGGATGTTGAATACGCTAAGTATGCTGAAGGGCGTGACGCGTACAATTCATTCGTAGGGTCCATGCGACAAGCGGGTGACCGTGGCATCATGACTCCCGGTATAGGTGACACACCTTTATTGATGGATGGTCACGTAGCTAAGCTACTCATGCAGTTTCAAACCTACGGTTTCGTTATCATGAATAAGATGCTCGCACCTGCTGCACAGCGTATGCATCACTATAAAGATGCGGAGGCTGTCGCTTCAATAGCTATGGCATTAGCACTCGGTGGTTTGGTTGTTATGTCGAAGGATATGCTTCGATCAGGCGAAATCAAAGAACGTTCAGCGAGTGAGTGGACACGCGATATTATGGATCGATCCGGTATGCTTGCGTGGATATCTCCTTATGTTTCAGCCTTTGAGAAGACTACCGGCTTAGGTTCTGGTAGTTCTCGCTTCCAAGCAGTCAACGTTGTAGGTCAGGTGGCTGGTCCGAGTATGGGCCTAGCGATGGATGTGTCGTCAGGCATTAACGCCTTAGTTGATCCAGAGCGTGATGATGGTGCTGACAAGCTTATGAAACTCGCACCCTACCAAGCTCTCTACAAGATAGCTGATTTAACCTTCGATCAATAAAACCCTTAAGCCCCTCAGTCGAGGGGTTTCTTTTATCATTTCATAGGAGTCCTTATGGCTTACTCTTATGTGTCGTATCTCGCTGAAACATCTCAATCACAATTCACTGTACCTTTCGATTACCTTGATAAATCTCATGTCAAAGTAAAGGTTAATGGTGAACTGGTCGACTCTTTTAGCTGGACATCTGACACTCAAATTCAACTCTTAACGGCGGCACCTGCTGACCGTATTTATATTTTCCGAGAGACTTCTCCAGAGCAACGGTTAGTAGACTTCGTTTTGCCCGGACAGTTAACGGAAGAGGATCTTGATACAGCTTTCGAGCAGATCCATAAACTCTCTCAAGAAGCTGTCGATCAGTCTCAGTTAGGTGTCTATGAAGATGTATCGTCTGGAGCTTTCTCTGTTAAAGGTAGGGTTCTTTCCGATCTTGCTGATCCTGTTTCCGATACAGATGCTGTGTCCAAGAAGTATGCAGACAGTGTTCGTGCTGATTCTGAAACACGACACACGGACATAGTAACCAAGCATACTGAAGTAATCATTAAAGCCACTGACGTTACGCAGATTCGTGACGAACTCTATGGCTTAACAACTCATCTAACCTCTCTACCCTACGGTTCCACAGGTTCTGTTAACTACGATGTCAACACAGGTGAGCTTACATTCAGCCTATCCGAAGGTCCTCAAGGCCCCGTTGGTGGTACAGGCCCTGCTGGTTCAACTGGTCCTCAAGGTCCCGATGGTCCTCAAGGTGTTATAGGCCCCGAAGGTCCAAGAGGTCCTCAAGGCGAACTTGGCAATACAGGTGCTACAGGTGACCAAGGTGTCACAGGTATCCAAGGTGTCACAGGTGAGACAGGTCCCGTAGGCCCGACAGGTATCCAAGGCGTCATTGGCGACCAAGGCCCTATTGGATTCACAGGTTCTACAGGTGACCAAGGCCCTGAAGGTGGTGACGGCCCTATGGGTCCCACAGGTCCTACAGGTACGCAAGGCCCAACAGGAGCCACAGGTTCCCAAGGACCTGAAGGTGATGCTGGACCAGTGGGCCCGACAGGTTCTACAGGTGTCAAAGGCAGTACAGGTGACACAGGTTCGCAAGGTCCCACAGGCAACGATGGTCCGCTTGGTCCCGCTGGACCTCAAGGCCCTATCGGATTTACAGGTTCTACAGGTGACCAAGGCCCTATAGGTGATGCTGGTCCCATTGGCCCTACAGGTTCTACGGGTGTCAAAGGCAGTACAGGTGATACTGGGTCACAAGGTCCTACAGGTAATGACGGTCCTCTTGGTCCTATAGGTGCGCAAGGCCCTATCGGATTTACAGGTCCTGTAGGCCCAATCGGTCCACAAGGTATTCAAGGTGACCTCGGTAATAAAGGACCTGATGGTGACCAAGGTCCTTTAGGTCCTCAAGGTTCTGTAGGTAGTGAAGGGCCTCAAGGTCCCACTTCTTTAGGCCTAGCCTTTGGACGTTTCAGCATGGACCCCGTAACGGGAATGCTATCGGTAGACTATTACGGTAGCGCCAACGACCAAGACTTCAATATAAATTCTAACGGTGAACTGGAGATAACAATCTAATGCCCACTTTAAATATAGGCAAGATACGCTTTGCCCTCAAAGGCAACTGGTCTTCTTCGACAGCGTATGAAACTTTCGACGCTGTTAAGTACAACGGCAGCACTTACGCTGCTATTCAAAACTCGGCTGCTGGTACAGTACCATCGGCACAACCTACCGTGTGGCAACTCATCGCTGAGAAAGGCGACACAGGCACAACAGGCGTAATGGGTAACACTGGCCCTCAAGGTGTCTCAGGCACAACAGGTGCAGTAGGCCCTCAAGGTTCTCAAGGTGACACTGGTTCCCAAGGCCCAGTAGGCAACACTGGACCTACAGGTCCTACAGGTTCTACAGGTGCTGATGGTGATACAGGCGCTACAGGCCCACAAGGTCCTACAGGCAGCACAGGTCCTACAGGGTCTACTGGTCCTCAAGGTCCACAAGGTGACGAAGGTGATATGGGTCCACAGGGCGCTACAGGCAACACTGGTCCGATAGGCTCAACAGGAGCTACAGGTGCTGATGGCGACACAGGTAACACTGGACCTCAAGGTCCTACAGGCAACACAGGTCCTACGGGTTCAACTGGCTCAACTGGCTCAGACGGTGATACAGGTTCGACAGGTCCACAAGGTCCCGTAGGCAACACTGGTCCTACAGGTCCTACTGGCAGCACAGGCCCACAAGGTCCTCAAGGCGACACTGGCAACACTGGTTCTCAAGGTGTCTCAGGCGCAAGCGGTAGTGACGGTGCTCAAGGCCCTACTGGTTCTACAGGTCCACAAGGTGATACTGGTTTAACTGGTAGTCAAGGCACAAATGGTAGCCAAGGACCTACTGGTCCTCAAGGTGATACAGGTCCTGCTGGTAGTACGGGTTCACAAGGTCCTTCAGGCCCAACTGGATTGACAGGTAATACTGGTGCGGCTGGTTCGCATGGCGCTACAGGCAGCACGGGTCCAACAGGCTCTACAGGTCCTGCGGGTCCTCAAGGCGCATCTGCTGCTAACTTCTCTCAAATTACAGAGCACACTTCATCAGCAGGGCAGACCACCTTCTTCGGTTCCTATGATGTTGGTTATGTATCTGTCTACTTAAACGGTGTTCGCTTGGATGCTACAGACTACACAGCAGTCAATGGGGCAAGCATCACCTTGAATACAAGCACGGCAGGAGGTTCCACTGTGCTCATTGAAGGACTCACCACGTTTAATGTTGCAGATACCTATACCAAGGCAGAGTCAGACGCACTCTTTGGCGCTGTCTTTAGCAAGGTTGGTACAACTCTCTACATAACCACATAACAGGAGGTCACTATGAGTCAATCATTTGACCTAACAGGCCCAAGTGTCACCTCTCACATCAACTTCAACGGAGCTGACTGTGAGAAGGTGATGCTGAATGGGACAAGGATATGGGAGAGGTATATAACACAAGGCCAAGTGTGGGTAACTAGCGGGTATAACAGCACACAAGAGGTGTGGGTAGCCGAACACTACTCATGGTGGTACTCAGGAAATGGAACTAGATGGGGTACTTGGGGCTACCATGATGTTTATCATACATGGAGTACCTCAATGGGACTAATTCCCGGAAACACATACGCTGCGTCTAGGACATGGAATGGCTACACATGGAAACACAATGGCTCTTCGTTCTGGCTTGGTAACAGTGGTGCGAGACATTACGGTATAAACCAGTATCAAGACCAAGCCATATGGGTAGACACCTCTGGCTACGAAACTCAAAACGTTACAGCTTACTACTATTAACAGGAATAACTAATGAACACATTCATACACCAGAACGGCTTAAGCCTGATTGAGAAAGATGGTAAGCGTCTTGAGGCTTTTATGAAGCCAGATTTCAGCTTCCAATATGATGAAATCCAGTTCCATGAGAATACTCAGGGCTATGTCTTAAATGATAACTGGTTAAAACTCACACCCGAACAAGCTCAAGAGCTTAAAGACTACATTGAGACTCAAGAAGAGCATCCTCAAGGGAAGGTTAACTTTGAGTCGATGATGTATCTACAAGAAACTGATTGGTACTTAATACGGAAAGCCGAGACAGGCGCTGCTGTGCCTCAAGAAGTCCTAATCAAACGACAAGAGGCTCGTGAAGCCATTCAGCAAGGAGGTAACTAATGAGTAAAGCAAGACAACTGTCCGGTCTATCCTCTCTAGGTCAAACGGTAGACAGTACAAACACGACAGACTTAGAAGTGTTACACGGGGTGACCTTCCCTGACGGCTCTACACAGACAGCCGCTTACGTTCCACCTTCTCCTCCTCAGACATTCAACGCATCAGGTTCCTATACAGTAGCCGCGCCTTATAACAAGGTGAAAATCTCAGCGTGTGCTGGTGGTGGCGGTGGTTTAGGTGGAGGCTATTGGAGTCACTCAACAGGTGCTGCTGGTGGCGGTGCGGGTTCAGGTGTTGTAGACGAAACATATTCGGTATCCGTAGGTGAAGTCATCACATTCAGCGTAGGTAACGGTGGTAACCAAGGGAACTACGGTACTAACAACTCTGGCATGAACTCTAACCACGGCGGTAGTACAACTATAAACGTGGCTGGCGCAACAGTGACCTGTGGTGGTGGACAATCTACTTATACAGGTAACGGTTACTCTTATGCTAATCGCCCTAACGGTGGTAGCGGAGGTTCAGCTTCTGGGACTACATCTGGCGGCAGAGGCGGGGACCGTGGTAACGGTAACTGTGGTGGTTCTGGCGGTGGAGCAGCAGGAGGTGATGGTCAAACAGGCAACTCCAATAACTCAGCAAGCGGTGGCACAGGTGCAGCTGGCTTCGGTGCTGGAGGTACAGCCCGTAGAGCTAACTTAGGTCAGACACAAAATGCCGACCAGTTTGGTGCTGGTGGTGGTGGAGCTGGTGGCTCTTATGGCGGCAATTCCTACTCACAATCTAACGGTGGTAAAGGCGCAGCTGGGCGTGTAATTATCACGGCATATAAGGAGTAACGTATGGACTTTTATTATGAAGTCGATGAGAAAGGCTATGCCGTACACGGTATGTTCAGCTTAGAAGAAGGTGTAGCGCCTCCTAGTAACTGGAAGAAAGATGGCGAACACGCTGCCTTACATCACAGATATGACGAAGTGCAGGGCTGGCTACCTCCGATACAAACTATCGAACAGGTACGTGAGCAACGTGACTTCTGGCTAGGCCAAAGTGATTGGCTAGTTACTAAACATCTTGAGCGTAACAACTTAACAGATGAAGACTACGACTCTCTCTTAACCTACCGTCAATCCTTACGAGACTTCCCAACAATTTATGTTCCTACTCGGTTCCCAACTCTACCTCAAGCGCCTGAATGGATGCTTAGCCCTGTAGAAGAAGAGCCGACTCAAGAGGAAACAGACAGGATGCAAGCATTACATGCAGTTTATTAATTTATATGAAGACATTTATGATGAAACCTTCTGTGATGAAGTGATTGATGCCTTTGAAAAGATGAAAGCCTTCGGGCTTTCTGAGGACGAGAAGGCTAACCATGACCATTCCGACATGAGTATACGGAGAGATGTTGCACATTTCTTTGACAAGACCATTCCGACTTGGCCTGACGACATCAAAGAGTTACATGATGACCTGACTACCCGCTTCTATACGGGTATCGAGAAAGCTGTAACAAGTTATATGAAGCAGTTCGGTATGCATCGGAGCTGTAAGCTCCACTCGCACGACTTTAAAGTACAGAAGTATTCACATAAGAAGCAAGGGGGCTACTACGCCTTTCACTGGGAGCAATCAGGTGAGAACTATACGCTTGCTCGTCGAGCGTTGACGTACCTGTTGTACCTTAATGATGTTCCAGAAGGTGAGGGTGAGACTGAGTTCTTATATCAAGGTTACAGATGCCAACCTAAGAAAGGAACGCTTGTCATCTTCCCCGGCTCTTTCACTCACACACACCGTGGTAACCCTGTGTACACAACCGACAAGTATATAGCTACGGGTTGGATGCTGTATGACTCAGGTGACTCTATCGGTTCAGAATCAGCTTAGGAGGCTGAACAATGTCAACAATGACTGACTACGATGCAGGGCGTTTGGTCACGCAGATTGAGAACTTAAGTAAGCAAGTCGAGTCACTCAATACGACAACCGTCACATTATCCAAGCGAATCAACGAACTCGAAAAGCAACTGGTCAAAGGCAAAGGTTTCCTCGCGGGAGCCATGCTGTTGTCTATGGGCTTAGGGGGAGTTGGTACTTCATTTTTATCTAGATGGATAGGAAGCTAACATGAACTTAAACCCTTTTGCTGGTATAGCGGAGGGTGTCATGGAAGGTCTTGATGATTTATTCACCTCGGACGAAGAGAAAGCAGTCGCTAATCTCAAGGTCCAAGAGGTACTTCAGAAACCCCACGTTCTACAGGCAATGGCTAACATAGAAGAAGCTAAACATAAGTCTGTGTTCGTAGCGGGTTGGCGTCCAGCTATAGGTTGGGTATGTGCAATTGGTCTTGGTTACCAGTTCCTTATCCTTCCTTTTGCTGGTCTTATCAATGCTTATTATGCACTCCCCGCAGAACTCCCTGCTATTGAAGCAGCGGAACTCACAACTCTCGTAATGGCTCTTCTTGGCCTTGGTGGCCTAAGAACCTTCGAGAAATCTAAAGGACTAACACGATGAAGAAAACTAGTTCGGACCTTAAAGGTTCGTTATTAAAGTCATTGTGTGACCGGGTAGAGAACGGTGAGCTAGACCCACGGTCTGGCGAGCAGATCCCTGCACCCGCAAGCACACTTAATGCTGCTGTGAACTTCCTCAAGCAGTTCCCACCTGAAGAAACAGTGGTTCAGACTGATAACAATCTGTCCGACACACTGAAGAAGTACACCAACGTAATGCCAATACAGGCAACTAAATAATAGAGGGGGCGTAATGCCCCTTCACTAAGGTACGCCTATGCTCAACCCCTATATGATTGACGGCAAGCCTCACTGGCAGACACCCTTCCCAGAAGAACTGTGGCCCGCTTTTGATGACTTCCGTAACTTCCTTGCTATTGTATGGCATCATCTCGGTCTTCCCCAACCTACGGAAGCTCAATACGAGATAGCCCATCGCCTACAGTATGGCTATGACACAGCTGAAGCTAAAGAGTTGGACAATCATCTACTAACTTCCCTGTATAAGAACCCTCGTGAAGATATTGTCCGATGCTTCCGTGGCGCGGGTAAGTCTTATATCACATCAGCCTTCGCTATCTGGCGGCTCATGCGTAACCCCCGTGACGAGAAGATCCTCGTTGTATCTGCTGCTGGCTCTAAGGCCAAGGAATTCGTATCGCAGACTAAAGGTATTATCTCATCGATGCCTATCCTTCAGTGGCTTATAGAAGGCGCTCGTGAGAAAGGAGCTGCGCGTCGTGACCAAGCTGATCAGTTTGATGTCGCTGGTAGTTCACTATCCCAGAGCTATTCCGTAGCTGCTAGGGGTATAACCTCCCAGATTACAGGTAGTCGTGCGACGTTACTTATCGCAGACGACATTGAGGTAGAGAAGAACTCCCTCACAGAAGAAGCCCGACAAAGGATCGTTAGGGTCGTACAGTCTGACTTCGTGCCTATCACCAAGACAGAGCATGGTAAGGGTGACATCATCCTACTGGGTACACCACAGACCGAAGAGTCTATCTATAACGTACTCGTTAAGGCCATGCAGTTCAGGACATTCACAATCCCTGTACGCTATCCCTCAGTAGACAAGCTGAAGAACTATGTTCTCCGTGACGAAGAGTCAGGTGAAGATGTAAACATACTGGCCCCTTATCTACGTCGTAAGAACGAAGAAGGTTTGTTAGATAATGGTCAGGTAACTGATACCCGCTTCGGTGAAGACGAGATGGTATCGATTGAGTCTAAGGGTAGAGCAACATATGCCCTACAGTATATGCTCGATACGAGTCTGTCAGACTCTGAGCGTTATCCGTTACGTCAGTTCGACTTGGTTGTGTTCTCAACTAACCCCGTCAAGGCACCCTTACAGGTACAGTGGGGTAGGGACAGTGATAAGAAGAACCAGATCAGAGACATTAGTAACTTAGGGTTCTCTGGTGATCACTTCCTTCGTCCTCTCTTCACTGATACCGAGTGGGAATCTTATGATGGTACGGTGCTATTCGTTGACCCTGCAGGTAGGGGTAAGGATGAAACAGCATGGGCTATCGTAGCGACACTGAACGGCATCATGTACGTCCTCCATGTGGGTGGCCTTAAGGGTGATCCAGCAGAGGCCATGCAGCAGATAGCTGTAGATGCTAAACGTTTCTCAGTTAACGTGGTAGAGGTAGAACCTAACTACGGACAGGGACTATGGGTTACTTCATTCGGTCCTATCCTTCAGAAGGTGTGGCCCGGTGGGTGTACGATACAGGAATCTGAATGGGCCAAGGGTCATAAGGAAGGTCGTATCATTGATACCTTAGAGCCTGTCATGACGCAGCACCGTTTAGTGATGGATGAAGCTCTCATACGTTCAGATGTCAAATCGACAGACCATGTGTACTCCTTAATGTACCAACTTACTCACATCACTCGTGACCGTGGATGCTTAAAGCATGACGATAGGGTGGACGCTTTAGCCGGGGCAGTAGCTTACTGGCAGAAGTCGATGGGTCAGTCCGTAGACGAAGCGAGACAGGGTGTCCTAGATAGTAGATGGGAACAAGAAATAGAGGACTTCATGGAGATGGCGCAGGGTGGTTTCGCAGGTAGGGAACTAGGTGGCAATGTGGTGTCTATCAGAGGCCGTAGGAGGGCCGATGGCAGTCGTTCAGTTGTAACCCAACGCGATGTCTAGGTGAGTTTGACGGGGTGTTAGACGGGGTGTGACGAGGTGTGGGGAGGGAGGGTCGTTTCGATTTATTCGGAAGATTCGTAAGGTCATATATACCCCCGCGCACAAAAAGTCTTCCCCCCCTCTACCCCCACGGCTCGGACACAACGATGGCTCAGATCGAAGGTGGGCGGGGTGGGCCTCAAGCCACGCCAGTTGGGCGTCTAATCGATAGCTAACAGACATTAGACAGACAGTCTAGGAATGAGGTAGGCGCATCGCCTGATATAGCTAGGGCTTATCGTTACTAGCAGAGTTCCCTATAGATTGTGGTGATTTAATTTCACCTCATATTAGGGCCTATTGGATAGGCTAGGGGCTGCGCGGCGTGGGCGTTTCGGCTTGTTTCGGAATGCTCAAACGTTTGCGCACCACTGTTTTTTGTGTATCGCATCGCTTGACAAAGGTTTGCTGTGCGTGATTATATGAGCACATCGCTTCACGGCGACCGCTCTTTAACAATTTGAAACCGCCGGCAGACGCATTGCAAACCGCATTGTATTGGCCGACCTGTAACACTCACATGGCCCATGCCAACCGAGTAGGTCGCTTCGATACAACGCGTAGTAGCTAAAGAGGTGGTTTCTTTTTGTTGAGGGCTTTTGCTCTTTAACACTGCTAACTTTACAAGATCTGAATTACTAACACTGACGGCGCGGCATGGGATGCGCTGGCGGTGAATTCGTAAAGGTCTAAGCAAGCCGCTAAATTGAAAGGTCAACCGAATAGATATTAGCGTCTTGAGGCAATTTAAAGAGATACCTCAATCGGAAAGGTCAACCGAATACGATAGAGGTATCAATTAAATTTCTTCTAACTCTCACAATTACAGTAAACAAAAGGATGCATAAATATGAGCATAACTTATCAATCGTGCGTACCAGTATCTGACGCATACAAAGAGAACAACGACTGTACAGTTAAGGCCGTGGCAATCGCTACGAATCAGCCTTACAAACTCGTACACGCCAAACTAGCAGAGGCCGGACGCAAGGCCGGCAAAGGGACATACAGCCACGTATACAAAGACGTTATGCGTAAGATGGGGTTTAACGTGTTCACGGTTCATACAACTGCGAAAACAGTTACCACGCTGCCACACCATTTAGACCCTAGCAAACGTTATGTTTGTAACGTTAAGGGCCACGCCTTAGCTGTTGCTAATGGCAAGGTTGAAGATTGGAGCGAGGGCCGACGCTATCGCATCCAAAACGTATGGGAAATCACACCGATTCAATCTAAAAACGCAATACGCAAGGCTAAACGCTACGCTAAATAACAGTAAAACCACGTTAAACAAAGGATAACAAAAATATGTTAACTCTAATTAAATACTCAACTCTCGCGGCGCTCTTTGCAGCGTCATTAATCACAATTTACACCATCACATTAGGGGCTTAAAAATGGCATTCACACGAGAAGCTAACCAGCGCAACAATCAAACCCGATACCGCGATGCTCTATTCAACTGGAATAAACGCAAGATAGCGGCCCTAGAACTAGGCGACGTTAAGGAAGCCACGCGCTGTAAAAAGAAAGTACGCGAACTAATTCGCAAGTGTATCTAGTTGTTTTACTCGATGGCCTGTTAACCGGGCTATCCGTTAAACCAACCGCAGCAAACCAAAAGGATGATCACCATGTTAATGAAAACTGAACTATCACAATTCGACCATTACGACCACATGACTAAAGCCGCTTTGATGCGCTTGGCTCGTGAATACAATGTAAAAGGTTCATTATTCGCCGATCCACTGTCTAACCCCAAGGTCGCAAAGAACGCCAAGGAAAACGGCGTGTTAACTTTCCCGCTACATTTAGCACCAGCCACAGTAAGCGGTTATAACACCTGCGCTATGGCCTCCAACGGATGCCGTGAGGCGTGTTTAAACACTGCTGGTAACCCAATGTACAAAGCCGGTAAAGAGGCCGCTCGAACCGCTAAGACGCGCCTATACTTTGAGAACCGTGCTTTGTTTGTGGCTCTACTAGTTAAAGAGGTGGTGGCGGCACGTAACAAGGCCAAAAAGTTAAACATGGCGCTAGCGTTTCGCCCTAATGCCACCTCAGATATCAAATGGGAAGTGAGCAAGGTTAAACACGCCGGTGTCTTTATGACTGTAGCCGAGCTTATCCACTCTGCAGCGCCAGACGCTAAGATCTACGACTATACAAAGATCCCAAACCGCACCACACCGGCCTACTATTCGTTAACGTTTAGCCTATCCGAAGATAACGACGCGCTAGCAGCAAGTGAGCTAGCACGAGGCCATAACGTGGCCGCAGTGTTCGACACTAAGCGAGGCCAAACGCTACCCACGCACTACACAATTAACGGCATTACTGCCACTGTAATCGACGGGGATCTAACAGACTATCGCCCGGATGATCTACCGGCAACAATTGTTGGTCTACGCGCCAAGGGCGATGCAATAGGCGATCAGTCTGGCTTTGTACGCCCAGCTGTTCAATCTGTTTTCTTAGCCGCCTAGTACAGCAAATGTTCGTCAAAGTTGAGTTAACAAAGGGCCTGATACGTCGGGCCTTTGATTAAACCAACCGAAAGAAGGAAGTATAAAAATGAAATATCAAAAAGCTATGGATGTCTGGCTATTAAGCCGGGAAGAACGCGCCCAGCTTCAGCCGGGACAATGGATATTTGCAGGTGACCCCTCAACAAAGGGCATCTGGTGCGGTATAGGCACCGCTGGTAACGATGTTGCTGCTTGGTACGACAACGCAAAGTCGCGGAGCAGCTACCACGATTACATTAGATTTTTAATTCGATACGCAAAAGCAAAAGGATAAAACACCATGCAACAACTAATAGCACTACGAGAAAAGAACCAACGCACCTTAGAACGCGCTTACCACGCAGATCGGGCGTATCACAACGTCGTGAACGTCGGGAGCCTTTACGACATCGAAACCTCAGCACAAGAGCACAGAGAAGAGAGGGCATTCGATAAGGCTTATCAGTACTGGGCGATGTTACCAGCCGACGAAATGAACAACGCACGTAAACAATATAAAGCCATTCACGGCTACAGCATCGACTAGTTGAGTTAACAAAGGGCCTGATACGTCGGGCCTTTGATTAAACCAACCGAAAACCAAAAGGAAGTAATATTATGAATGTATTTGAACGCACCATCTCCATCTCGTGGTCAATTGATGATGTCATTGACGTATGCCCACACCTAACAGAAGAACAGGCGTTAGACGTACTGCACAGCGTCAAGCGCAGCCACGATGCCAACATAGGCATTAACTGGAGTGTTATCGTAGCCACTGCAGAATTCATGGAGTTAGGCGAATGATCTATTTACACCAGCAAGCAACCTACACCCGGTCACAATTTGAAGCAGCCATGGCGACGTTATGGCCTGACGCTAACGAGTACCAGGTTAATTTAGTGACGCCTCAAATGGAGTTATGTTTTGAGCCAGTTACGGAAACCTTACACAACCTAATGTTTGACGAGTAATCAGAAGCATTGTCGTATGACATTTCTTGACGAGTGTCATACCGCAACTCTTCTAAGAGTTGATAAATCGGTTTAAACACCGAGTTATTTCGCGTACAATTCCGATTCTACCTTAGCAGGTTTATCAGGAGAGGGTTGTACAAAACCAACAGCATTGTAGAGGTAGCTAAATGTATAATAATTATGGTTATTTGATACCCATTTTTTGGATGTCACTCATCATTAGTATTATTATTTACAAAGTCTATTCATGAAGGGTTGGTGACTAAATGAGGCTCCAAAATGACCATGTGTCAATTGGGGGGCCTCTTGCTAAGAGTAGAGGAAAAGACAACTAAACGACAACTTAAAGTAGACAGTGAGAGAAGAAGAACTTTAAAAAGGGGACTCCCCTCACTGGATACTTAAAGTAGACTTAAAGTTGGCTTGAGTGTGACATAAGGAAATATCACTCAACAATAAATCTACGTTGAAGGAGTACTAAATGGCTTTACACCAGAAAGCATCAGATCATAAGTCCAAAAACGCACGTAAACAGGGTGGGTTAATTGTGAAAACATTACGAACAAGTAATGGTTATACACAACGTGACCTCGCTGCCACCGTGGGACTTGAATATTACACATTCATAAGTCAGATTGAGTCTGGCGTCGGTAAGATACCACCAGCAAAATACAAAGCTTTTGCAGATGCCTTTGGCGTCGACGCAAAGAAATTTGTACGTGAGCTGATGAAGTTTTACGACCCTGACACTTTTGAGGTTCTCTACGACGCAAAACGCACAGAACCGACGGATTATGAATCCCTAAAGTAAGTAAGTAAATGACAAGAATAGTCATACAACTAAAAGTACAGTTGGAAGCGCCAAGGTGGATAGATAATGAAGAGAAATAAAGTGCAGGAAGTTTTTGAAAGAATGGAAGGTGTGACTGTAATAGTAGATGAGGGTCACACGGACGAGGGAGAAGTTTGGTTCTCGTCAGGTAGGTTTACAATTACCATCGATACTAGTGTTCGTTTATTTGAAGGTTGGGATTTAATCTCTGAGACTGAAAGTGTAGAGGACTTACTCTCTACGCTTTTAAAAGTCAACGAATAAACAGCAAACTTTTGTCGATGTACCATTGTTAACCAATTGAAGTTAAGCAACTAAATGTAGGAGTAACACGTATGACTAAATTATTCCGAAGAACCGATAAAGCAGGTAAAGTCCTATCACAGAAATGGAGTTTCAGCCTAAACGGTCAACGAAAGTCGACGGGATGTACGAATAAGCGCGAGGCTATGAAAATAGCAGAGCTTATGCTGTCGAAGAATCGCGCCCACAAGATTGCAGGACTGACGCACGACGCCACAATCGCTGATGTTATTCAGCTGTACGTCGACCAGCAGACGTTACTGTCTGATTCAGGTAAGGCGCAGTCTGAGGCTTTTCAGAAGCGTCTAGGCGGTACATTCCCAGCTGATGAGTTGTACAGGGTGCCTGAAAAGGTTATGCCTTACAGCCTTGATTCTAAGCGTCTGTGGGCCAGCCTTTCAAACCGCGACCTTGACGTAATCATGACTAATCGTAAGCTGGAAGGCTATGCTAATGCGACGATCAATAAAGAGGTAGATTACATTCAAGCGTGTCAGAAAGCTTGTAAGCGGAAGTGGGGCATTAAAATCAATCACGATTTAGACTTTGATGATTTGAAGCTCCCGGTTAAGAAAAAAACCCGCGCTGCTAGTGAAGCGGAGGAGCAGACGCTCATCGATGTGATGAATCCGGTGACGAAAATCTACCTGAACAAATGTTCGTGGGAACGTGCGCCTCGCAACCAGAGGCTGTGGGCTGTTGATTCTTTTCATTTACTAATCACTTATCTCGACACAGGTGTCCGATCATCGGAAGGTCGTCACATCCTTTGGACAGATGTTGATACAGTGAATTGGGTGGGCATAAAAGTCTATCGTCCGAAAACAGACACGACTGATATGTTGCAAATGACTGATCGTCTACGCGAAGTGATGCAGCAGCGTTTCAAGTACCGTGATGTTCGTGGATCGAAGTATGTATATCCCCATGCATTTGATGTTGAGAAACCCAAAGGTGGTTACATGGGTGCGCTGCGAAACGGAATCAATAAGGCTGGACTAAATGATCCTGTGTTCGTGAAACGGTATGGAAAATTCACTGTTCACTCGCTGCGTGATTCGTACGCGACAAGGCTGACTGAACAGGGCATAATACCGAGCGAATTAATGCACCTACTAGGTCATAAAAACGAGGAGATGAGTATGAAATACATTCATATGCGTCCCAAAGATGCCATAGCGAAAGGTACGGCACTTCGTAATGCAGTAGCAGCCGAGCTACCAGAGGGTTTAGGTGTATCATTAGAAAATGCGTACGCTGAAAAGTTGTTATAAGCGTCTGTAAGTTATTGATTAGACAGACATGAATAAGTTTACTGTACAGACAGAATACAGACAGTTTACTAGTATTGATTGGCAAAGCGTTGATTTAATTAGAGAATTTCATTACACGCAGAGTCATCCACAGGTTATGTGCATAACGTTTTGAGTACCTTGTTGCGCTGCCGTTTGCGCTGTATTTCCAACCCCAAAGAATATATTAATGGAGTAAAGTATTGAAGTTATCCACCTGTTTTGTAAAAAGTT